>Ga0247611_10000508_pt1 | contig 79353 bp, 66 predicted proteins | sample 177DNAGHGhighgp2_FD_192422 | JGI IMG/M metagenome (GOLD analysis project Ga0247611, IMG submission 192422) | Sheep rumen microbial communities from Palmerston North, Manawatu-Wanganui, New Zealand - 1770 DNA GHGhigh gp2 | ecosystem: Host-associated > Mammals > Digestive system > Stomach > Rumen... | reverse complement strand
CTCTTAACTTGTATTCACTCCGCCAGGCAATTGCCTATATACAGTATAATCTTCTCGTAGCATCGTTTGATGGAGCGTACGGATAAAAGTCTCTGTCAGAGGTTTCTCCTTGATACTCGCCTCTTCCTGCATCATTTTCAGGCAGACATTATGAGCCTTCATTTCCTCCAAATCTCTCATGTATGCATTTCCAACAACACGGCCGAACATCAACAATAGTTCCGTCTGTCCATACGTCAAGGTATTACCCTCAATATGGTTGCTGTTGTAATTAAACTCCAGCATGAACTTCCTGTTCAACCTCTGCAAGTATTCATCCTTTATTGGTTGAACATTCTGCCACTCCTGATATAATTCTTCTATCTTTCCCATACGCAACTTTCCTTTACTAACTCCAGAAACTGGTATAGCCACCTTCGAGGCGTTTCTTCATTTCTTCAAGTTTTGCCAGTGAAACAGAATACACCTTCTCGCCATCATCTTTCTTGGCCGAATACTCTTTCTCTGAAACAACTTTCAACTGCTCAGCAATAGTGGCACTCAATTTATCCAGCAACTTGCCAATCTTCGTTTCGTCACCCTCAATACGAGACAGAATCTTCATACTTGTAATCTCATCAAGGGCACGGGCTATGACGAAGTTTTGCTCCAACTCGTTTCCGTCCTGATCCTTATTATAAGGCAGGTTATTCACCACATAAAGCAGGAACTCATTCCTAGTGCGATAAGCCACCTTAAACGGTGTACCCTCCAATTCTGTATTCACAGCCTCCAAATACTTCAGTGCCATATCGCAGACAGCCTTATTATCCTGATAGACATCTACACCTTCAACAGCCGTACCAATCAGATTACCAGCCTCTAACTTTCCGATCTTTTCGTATTGCGAATCCAACCCACCATACAGATCTACCTCATTCATCTCAATGGTCATAGCACGGTCAAGCACCTTCCGGCTGAACGAGAACGTTGTCTCGTCCATATTCACCGTACCCACTACGATGAGGTTCTGAGGAATACAGATACCCTCATTGAGGAATCTCGTTCTGATGTCTTCATCTTCTGTCAACTCTGCCGTTAGCACACGATACCAGTCCTCCTTGCTTTTTTCAAGAATCGGGTCTGTTGTAATCGTTCCGTCCTCCTGGCATTTGCGAGACTCCACCACACTCAGATACTCTGCAAAATACTGCTCCACAGGCGCCAAGTTCATTTCATCCAGACAAAGGAAACACGGAACATCTAAATTCTCCCAAGCTTTAGCCACAAACTTCAGGAAATCCCCTGCCACAAACACAGGACTCCCACTTACACGACTCACATATCCAATCAGTTCACTCGAATCATGCCAGTTCGGCTTCACCTGCACCATTTCAAAGTTCTTCGGCTTCTGTGCCTTATACTCCTCCGAACCTTCAACCCAACAAGCCCTTGCCAACTCACGCACTATCCTGCTCTTTCCTGTTCCAGATATTCCTGCAAGAAGAAGGAAAGGTTTGGATTTGATGGCAGTGATGTAGGGTCTTACATAAAAAGGGACCTCAAGGATCTGCTTCGTAATAAGGTTACTAACAATGTTTGAGACTTCTACGATATCATTCCATTCTTTTGAACGGTCTTTACTTGTTCCGACATATTGTTTATATTTGTCAGAACCTGCCGCACAAGCATTAATTAGTAAAGAATCCTGATTAGCAACAGATATGTCATAAACAAACCATGTATCATTAGGAGTAATTCCCAATGATTCTGCAATTTTATTCATAGTTTGTTCATTATGTATTATTTCCCCATTAGGTTTTTTATATTTAGCATACTTGGGATAACTAACTATAATTCTCCCTTCATGTGATGGTGTATGCTCTCTTACCAACAACAAAATAAATGAACCTTCTATCCGTACTCCATTAACATATACTTTATCAAATACAGAAAACATAACAAGTTCTCTGCTATTGCTCATTTCGTCTATCGAAAGATTGTTTGTGTCAGTTTTTACACAAAACAACATCCCCGATAGAATATTAACAACATCAGGGCTTTCGTAAATAGTACAAGGGGGATTTTGCCTTCCCACAGAAGTACCCCATGCTGCTGTTGCTGTTTTTCCAACTATACTTGAATTGAAAAACATTGAAGTAATGTCAATCTTCATAATAACTGCCAAAATATATGGTTCAACAATATGCCAACTAAATTCACATCCCAACCATTTCCAGCTCTTCGTCCTAATTTTGTATAGTTCTGAGTAGGTGGGAATAGTATTTCATTATTTACTCCATCCATATGGAAGCCCATTAAACGGAAATGCTCATCCAAAGATAATTTTCTAAATCGTTCTTCACCATTTACCATGGGTTCAATTATTCGAATAACATTATGTTCTGGCGGCGTGACAGTCATACAGATTCTGTCTGTTCTGATTTTACGGTTATAAATATCATAGCATAACGGCTCGTCCACATCAAAGACATCATTATGATGTATTTCATGAATACGGGCAATTTGTTTTTGCGTCTTATACAATTCTGGAGAAGGATTAGGGTCTAAAAAATCTGCCAAATAACCTTGTAAAGGTTCCTCTGGTGGAACCAAGTTAAAATTCTCAGGCAATTGTCCTAAATATCCAAATATCCAAAGACGCTCTCGTGTTTGCGGAACTCCGTAATCTTTTGAATTTAACACTGCAAATCTCGTATCGTATCCAATTCTATGTAATTCACCAAGAATAATCTCAAAAGTTGCACGCATTTTACCAGTTAACAACCCTTTTACATTCTCTAAAAGAATATATTGAGGCTGTTTTACTTCACATATTCTTACGATATCTCCAAAAAGAGTACCACGCCCCCGTTCATCCTCTTGGCCTTGTCTCTTTCCCACTGTCGAAAACGGCTGACATGGGAATCCGCCCGTGAACAAATCAAAATCTGGGCACTGACGATTATTGTTGGGGTCAAGCTTCGTTATGTCACCCAAATTTCGCACATTAGGGAAATTGTAATGGTACAACTCTATTGCATCTTCATCTACTTCTGAATATCCAACAATTCTATGCCGAACTCCAGAACGTCTTAGTCCGAAAGTAGCTCCACCATATCCAGCGAAGCCTTCAAAAACTCTTATAACATTATGTCTTGGTAATCTATGCATTTATATTTCTATAATTATCAAAATGAATTGCCAACAAATCCCTATCTGGCAGGAATCGTTTGGGCATTATTAGTTTTCTATGATTAATACTATTTATGTACTCTTTGGTGAATACATCTACAATTTCCTGTTTCGCCCCAAAGAATTCGTCAGAAACGAATATCTCATAATCGGGAGAGATGCCAATTAGGTTCTCATCATACGCTTTATGAAAGAGTACATTAAGGCATAAGCCGTTTTGTGGGTTAGTCCTATTTGCCTCATCTTTAGTCCAACCTACGATATGACTGGCTTCGAGAAGAGACTTATTGTTAATACCCGTAATACAGCAACAGTTATTGTATGAAGACAAGACAGTCCTTCTAAAGAAATCTTGATTGATTCTTCTCGTTACTTCCTGTTTTCGTCCTTTTCCTTTGGGTAAATTATTAAGATCAATTGTCTCAGTTAAAGATTCCTCAAGTCCTTTCTGCTTATATTTAGCAATCAAGACTTCTGCATCAATTGCTAATCTATCCCAATGACCAAAATACTTATTCCAAACAACTTCATCAAGTTTTCCTGTATGACCAAGCCCCTCAACACCTCTTGCTTTCATCTGAGGGTCAAAACTGGCAAGATTTCCGACCTTACGGACTATAGCCCCAGGCGAACGCCCCAACAACTGCCCCAACTCCTTTACGAATTGCTTTGTTGCAGAGAATTGCCCAAAAGGATTCCGACAATACTCATAGAGTACTATCGTTATCTGTTCTTCTGTCCAATTGTCTCTTGCCATATATTACTTACTCACTCACTAGTTCTAGAACTATTGAGGCATATAATCATTTTGTTACTTCTTTTTCTTTATCATCATTGTTCCCTTCATCTGAATTCTTAGGGGCTTCAACTCCAAACATCTCTAGATAAACTTTATCAGAAGTGCATTGGTCTATTGCATCCACTAATAAAGACTTATCGTTTATTTCATTTTGAAAGATTTCTTTTAACTCTTGCAAATTTCTGAACGCAGACTGGTTAATTGCCTTCAAATAGTCAACAAGTATAGATTTTTTCTCAAAATGCATACTTGATTTTGAAAGAACTTGACATAAGTCTTTTGTTGACCTTATGATATCTCTTTTAAAAGCACATTGGCATCCAGTATAAAAATCTTTCCTCAAGTCCTCGCGAATATCATCATCCATCAAGGATTGATACATATAATGTTGAAAAAATAATAGCAAATATGATCTTTCGTATCCTGAAAAATCACTTTCACCCGCACCTTGTTCTTTATTATTGTTCAAAAGGTTTAAATATGCAGATTTCAAAATAGGATATCCCTCTTTTCCAATGGGTCTAGCCAAAAGTAATTTTGATAAATTGGAAATATCCAAAGGTTCTTCCTCTAGTCGCTTAAGTAATGCGATTGTTTCTTCTTCACGCAACTTGGCATAAAGTCCACTAATATCACTTTGAATCTTATTCTCTGTTTCCTCTACAGCTTTAGCTAATGCTTTAATTGTTTGCTCTTTTTCCTCTATATTGTCGCTCATCTTGGAAATCTTTCTCTGTAACCAGGAAATATAGAAACCAAGAAAAACGCCAACGATACCAAAGACAATCGTAAAAGCAACTAACATAATATTCACAGCACTTATCTCGTTTGCTATCGTAGAATTTGAAACATCTACAATACGTCTAACAGCATCTATGTTCTCGTTCAAGTTCTGGAGATACTTTAAGGTGTCTGTTGGTAGACTGCTATTTAGTAAAAAACAAATCATTGTGATATCTTTTCTTTTTGACTTACCCACTAACTCTATATTAACTCTAATGAGGAATCAACTGCTTAGAATCAAATTGTTGGACAAAACAACCACCCATCTGATTCTCAACAACTTTTGAGATGCTAAACTTATCAAAAAGAATCATGTATGTGTGATGCAGGCTTAAAACAGCATCTTGTAAATCTTGATTGCCTTCCAAATCAATAATGTGAAGACCTGCATTCTTACATGCTTCTTTAGGAATATGACGAGCGTGGGAATAACTATTCTTATTATTTAAGAAAATATCTTCTACTGGTTTTATATTGAATGAAAGGCCATAAACAGATTGTATATAATCTACCATTAGCCTCTCAGACCATTCTATAGATTTCTTGCAAGCTGTAATAAATGTTGGATTATATTTATTGAAAATAACTTGCCATAATGCAGCAGAAGCAGGATTTGCAGTTACTTCTTTAACGGCAGTCTCAAACTCCTCCAGAACAGACTGACAAGCAACTCCTCCAAGCTGAGGGTCAATAGGCCCTAAACTAGATTGTTTCCCCATTATGATTTCCCTACATGATAAAGCAATAATTGTTCCTGCAGACATTGATATTTGAGGGACAATAGCTCGAATATCATTGGAGAATATAGTCCGAAGATAGTTTATCAAGCTTTCTGTCGCTGCCAAATCACCTCCAGGTGTGTGCAAAATAAGATCAAGTCCCTTGCCTTTGTCCAAGCCATGAACTGCATTCATAAATGCATTCATGTCTTGATCATTAATTGAAGAATTAGGCGCACCTGGTGTCTTTAACCAACACGAATAATATGAAATGACATTACGTCCAGTTATTGAAGATATCTTTGCAAGATACTCTCTTCTAATTTTATTTAGTTCAGCTCCTTCATTAGATAATGCTTGAACTTGATCCAATATATTACTCCAACTAGGCATATCTTAAAACCTTTTATAATTCAATACAATTAGAGACCTTTGTTTCATAATAAGTATTATACAAGGAAAACTGCTTATAATTCTCCCCCACCATCTCCCATTGTGAGGAAATCAATTTGGGGCAATCCTTCATGATTAAATCATAATCTGATTTTATTTGAGGATCAATGTCGATTTGGTTATTTCTATCTTTATCCATATAAATAATTACAATCATTGTCATTTATCCCAAACTTTTCTCCAAGAACTCCTTCAACGGCTCCATATACTCCGCATCCAGATTCCAGTGCCGGGTGTTCTCGTAGTTTGATTTGAAACATTTCTATTCCGTGATAAGTTCTCGTTTCTCACATCCTATCAACTCTGCAATTTTAGCCAACGTCTGCAAGTCGGGTTGGTGCATGTTAGTACACCACTTACTGACTGTTACGGCAGAGACGCCCAACTGTTCTGCCAACCATTTGCTCGTCTTTTGGTTCTCCACAAGAACTACTTTAAGCCTATTAAGAGGTCTTTCGCTCATCTTTATTTAATTTAAATCGAGTGCAAATATAATAAAAGAATGTGATATCACCAAATTTATTGGTAAGTATCTATCGTTATTGTCACTTTCGAGTGGTCTTTTGGTCAGTCCTTGAAATGTTAAAATTTTAACTTTTTCTAATATTTCCTTGAAAAGTTATTTTTTTAAGGTTTCAAAGAGAAAAGCTTGCTAATATCTGCTATAGGGGTACTCCGATATCTCCCGTAGGTCATGCGGGATATTGCCATGGGGGTATAGGAGATATTCCCAAGGGGCTTGGGAGATATCGTCATGCCCCACGGAGCCCGTACCTCCGCCCCTCAGAGCTTAGGGCTTCGACCTTTGAAGCCTAAGGCTTTGCAACCCACATGCAGTATTTTGGTAAACATAGTAACTGTGTTGAATAAAAAAAGGATTTCGCAAAAACATATAACCATATAACATGACAGACCGCAAACCCCGATAAACAGGGGCTTTAAAGCATGTTATATGTTTGCTGAACATATAACATACATATAACATGCTTCTCACACAAAAGTTATATGTATGTTACATGTATGTTACATGTTTGAGCAACATGTAACATGGTTCAATCCCTTTGTACATGGGCATTTGAGCCACATTATGTTATATGGTTATATGTTTTTGCAAAATTCATAAGATACTCTTATTCAACAATACGAGTATCTTATTCAACAATACGACTGGCAGATTTTTCTTTCCGCCAGTCGTATCATCAAATAATATTGTCATATTTGACGGTAATTGTAAAAGAAAAACGTGATTTTCTTTTGCATTTTGCTCGCTTATTTGTATCTTTGCATTTAATTAGATGCTAGTAAATAATTAAAGACAAAATGGATATTACTGAACGATTCCTAAACTACACGAAATTTGATACACAGTCAGCAGAAGAAAGCGACAGTGTACCGAGTACCAGTAAACAACTTATTTTTGCGGAATACCTGAAGAAAGAGCTCGAACGCGAGGGCTTTGACGAGGTCGAGCTGGACGAGAAAGGCTATATCTATGCCACGCTGAAAGCGAATACGAAGGGGAAGATTCCCACCATCGGGTTTATCTCCCACTATGACACATCACCCGACTGTAGCGGTGCTGACATCAAACCACAGATTGTACGTCACTATGACGGTTCTGACATCCTGCTCAGCGAAGGTATCGTGAGCAGTCCGAAGAAGTTTCCGGAGCTGTTGCAGCACATCGGAGAGGACTTGATTGTCACCGACGGGCACACCCTGCTGGGAGCAGATGACAAGGCAGGTATCGCCGAGATTATCCAGGCGATGGTCTATCTGCAGGAGCATCCAGAGATCAAACACGGTAAAATACGTGTCGCTTTTAACCCTGATGAGGAGATTGGTATGGGAGCCCACCATTTCGACGTAGAGAAATTCGGTTGCGAATGGGCATATACCATGGATGGCGGTGACATCGGAGAACTGGAGTTCGAGAATTTCAACGCTGCCTCTGCCAAGATCACCATCCAGGGAGTGAGTGTGCATCCTGGATATGCAAAAGGAAAGATGGTGAATGCCAACAGCCTTGCCGCTGAGTTTGCCAAGATGCTGCCAGAGGATGAGACACCCGAGACGACCGAGGGTTACCAAGGATTCTACCATCTGACAAATATCCAGTCGAATACCGAGCTGGCAAAACTCAGCTATATCATCCGTGACCATGACAGAGAGAAGTTTGAGGACCGTAAGCGTTACATTCAGCTCTGTGTCGAGAAGATGAATGAGCGGTACGGTGAAGGAGCGGTTGTCGCTGAGGTAAAAGACCAGTACTATAATATGAAGGAGAAAATAGACCCGGAGATGCATGTCATCGACCTGGTGCTGAAAGCGATGCAGGAGTCAGGTGTCGCCCCGAAGGTAAAGCCCATCCGTGGCGGTACTGACGGTGCCCAGCTCTCCTTCAAGGGACTCCCCTGCCCTAACATCTTCGCAGGAGGAGTCAATTTCCATGGTCCCTATGAGTTTGTATCCATCCGGTCGATGGAGAAAGCCAAGGAGGTCATTGTGAACATCTGCGCATTAGCAGCAGCCTTCAACGAATAATGAAGTGCAACGTATAAAGACGAGAGAGCCATGGCAGAACTTCCTGATTTGATAAAAGACCTTGCCCTGATACTGATATCGGCAGGTATCGTCACCCTCATTTTCAAGAAACTCAAGCAACCGCTGGTATTAGGATATATCGTGGCAGGTTTCCTGGTAAGTCCACACATGCCCTATACCGCTTCGGTAGCAGATATGGAGAGCATCCATCTGTGGGCAGATATCGGTGTGATGTTCCTTCTGTTCTCCCTGGGTCTGGACTTCTCGTTTAAGAAAATCCTGAAGATGGGAGCCTCGCCGATTATCTCCACCATCACCATCATCTTCTTCATGTCGATGACGGGTGTGATGGTAGGCAGACTCTTCGACTGGAGTAAGATGGACTGCATCTTCCTCGGCGGTATGCTGGCGATGAGCTCAACCACCATTATCTATAAAGCCTTTGATGACCTGGGGCTGCGTCAGCAGCAGTTTGCCGGACTTGTGATGAGTGTGCTGATATTGGAAGACATCCTTGCCATTGTGATGATGGTGATGCTGAGTGCCATCGCCAGTGGTAACAATCCCGATGGAGAGCAGATGATCGGGTCAATTGTCAAGATCGGTTTCTTCCTGGTACTATGGCTGGTAGTGGGCATCTTCGCCGTTCCTCAGATATTACGCAAGGTGAGGTCCATCGTCAATGCGGAAGTACTGCTCATCGTGTCATTAGGACTATGCTGTGCCATGGCAGTCTTCTCGTCGAAGGTCGGGTTCTCGTCTGCTTTCGGTGCCTTTATCATGGGAAGCATCCTTGCAGAGACTATTGAGGCTGAGCGTATCGAGAAGTTGGTGGAACCGGTAAAGAACCTGTTTGGTGCCATCTTCTTCGTATCTGTAGGTATGCTGGTAGACCCCCTTATACTGGTGGAGTATGCCATCCCTATCCTCACCCTGGTATTAGCCATCCTCATCGGACAGAGCGTCTTCGGCTCCCTCTCTTTCATGTTAGGCGGTGAGAGTCTTCGCTCCGCCATGCGTTGCGGTTTCTCGATGGCGCAGATTGGTGAGTTCTCGTTTATCATTGCCTCGTTAGGACTGTCGTTAGGAGTCATCAGCAACTTCCTCTATCCTGTGGTGGTAGCCGTTTCCGTTATCACGACCTTCCTGACACCTTATATGATACGTCTGGCAATACCAGCCTATAATAGTCTGGAGCGGAGACTGCCCAGTCGTCTTATCCAGATGTTGAACCATCTCTCAATGAGTCACCCTACAACAAAGGAGCATAGCAAGTGGAAGAAACTCCTGACACAGATGACCCTCAACACCGTTATCTACTCCATTCTCACCACTGCGGTCATTGCCGTGATGTTCACCTTTGTACTGCCCCTCAACCGTAAGTTACTGCCAGGATGGGAGCTCCACTGGTATGCCAATGCCATCACTGCCATTCTGACCATCCTGCTGATATCCCCCTTCCTACGTGCGATGGTGATGAAGAAAAACCGCAGTGAGGAATGGAAAGCACTGTGGGCAGAGAGTAATATCAACCGTCTACCCCTGCTGTTTACCGTACTGGTCCGTGCCATGATAGCCATTGGCTTCATCTTCTATATCTGCAACTACCTGAGTCGTTTCTCCAGTGCCATCATGGTGACTATCGGAGTGATTGTCATCATCCTGATTATAGTGTCACGCACCATCAAGCAGAGGAGCATCAAGTTAGAGCGACTGTTCATCCTGAACCTGCGTTCCCGTGACATTGCAGCCCAGGTTCACGGCAAGAAACGCCCCCTCTACGAAGGTAAGTTGCTCGACCGTGATGTGCATATCTCCGTTTTCGATGTCCCGATGGACTCGACATGGATGGGCAGTACCTTGAAACAACTGAACTTAGGACGGAAATACGGCGTTCATATCACGAGTATCCTACGTGCCAACCACCGTCTGAACATCCCTGACGGAGACTATGTCATCTACCCTGGTGATAAGCTGGAGATTATCGGCAGCGACGAGCAGTTGAACAAGTTCAAGCATGCGATAGAGACAGAGGTGTTCGGTGAGGACTTCCACTTGGAAGACCGTGAGATGAAGCTGCGCCAGATGATTATCGGCACTGACAGTCCGTTTATCGGCAAGACCCTTCAGGAGAGCGGTATCCGCGACATCTATAGCTGTATGGTTGTCGGACTGGAGGAAGGTAAGGAGAATCTGTCAAGGGTAGCACCTACCCGTAAGTTCCAAGAAGGTGACATCTTATGGATTGTCGGTGAGGAAGAAGCCCTGCAGACATTAATGAACAGCTAAGCTTAATACCACTGGACGGCATTGGAGTAACTGCTGCGCTTGTCGTACTTCAAGGCATCGGTCAGCGTGGCGGCATTGCATCGGAAGGAGAAGTTGTAACTCGTATAGGGAGCCAACACCACGGAGCATGACATATTGAAGCAGTGAAGGTCACGTGAGAGAGAAGCCGTCGTCATGGATATCTTATGGCTTTCGAAGTCATAACCCGATGAGAAGCTGATATTCCAGCCATCTGATATACGGATATTACCAGCCACATTCAGGTTCTGCGTGAACTTATACGGATAACGCATCGAGTCGTAGTTGAATGACCCGCTGGTGTTCTCACGCATCGTGACACCATAGCCGATACTCAGCGACCAGGGGACGTTGAATGCCATATAGCCATCCTCGTCAGTCTCCGCCTTACCGGCATTCTCCTTTCTGGCACCATGCTTTCCTGCCTCCAGCTTATCATCGACATTCGTCTCTACGCCTGTGTCATATTGTTCTTTGTCCTTATCCTTCTCTTTCTTCACCTTCTCACCACGGAGCCATTTGAAGAAGTTAGACAATTTCTTGTTATCCAACGTATATGACAGGTTCTGGGAGATACCCTGGAATCGTCCGAACCGTCCTTTGCTATACTCCGTGCGGTTACCGATATAGGGACGTCCTCCTACAGAGTCCACCTCATAGGCATAGGTAGCAAACACCGCATTCAGGTTGAGGGTATAGCTCTTTGAGAGTTTCAGGCGCAAACGGGTAGAGAGGTCACTCCACGGATGATAGCTTGTTGCGAAGTTATACGACATCGAGGCACCCAGCTCATCGATGATACTGATTTTCTTCACACCAGTAGAGTCATCCTCACTAAGCACCTTCATCTCAATATTATTCTTGATATCCATAGTGATACGTCCCGTCTTTCCTGTGCCAGGAACGCCATACAGAGTACCACTATAGGGAGAATACTCCACTAACGACACATTACCATTGGCATCCACCTTCGTATAGGTATCGTAATAGCCATAACGGTCGGCACTGAAATCTGGAGCATAACTAATGCTGACGGTAGGCGTGAACACATGTCGTACCGCCTGTATCTTATCACCGAAAATCTTACGGTTGGGGATATACATTCCGTACAGCGTAGTGGATGCCGACAGGCTGAAATTCCAGTCATAGACATTATAGAAGCCCTGCAAGGTGTCGACGACCTCCCGCTGGTTATCCTCATCCCATCCCCGCTTGTACTTCTGAGTATACATACGGTCGGTAAAGGTGAATGACGGGTTCAGGTTCAGATAGCCAAAGAGGGTAAAACTACCACTGATGGGGATGGTATGCTTCATACCATTGCGCCAGTCCTTGGTCAGACTGGAGTGCAGCAGCTTATTCTCTTTCGTATTAATGGAGTTGCTCAACTGACCCGTATAGCTCATGGAGATCTTCTCATACCAGCGTTCCTTTCCTGCCGAATGTTTTCTTTTAAAAGGATAGAAGCGGGCAATAGAGACATTCAAGTCAGGCAGTGTCATACCGATGGTAGAGTCACGCATATTCTGGTTGAGGTTGACGGTAGAGCTCAGTGTCATACCGATACTCGAGAATGACGTACTCCAGTTCACCGAACTGGTACGTGTAGACTGGGTTATTGCCTGCGGGTTATACATCGAGGTAAGGTTGTTAGGCTCATAACTCGTAGTGGCGAAGTTCACACTTGCCGACAAAGAAGAGTATGGATTCGCCTTAGAGTCCTGCCGGTGACTCCATTGAATCTTGAAACTCGTTGTCTTTGAATAGTCAATATTCTTGTCACCCGTCACCGAGTTCTGATAACTGACAAAGAAAGAACCGCTATAGCGATAGCGCTTACGATAGTTGGAGGCTGCGGAGATACCCCAAGAGCCCTTGGTATATATCTCACCGAGCAGTTTCAGGTCCCATCTGTCACTGATGGCGAAATAGTATCCACCATCACGGAGATAGAAGCCACGCGATGTCTCGTCACCGTAAGTCGGCATGATGAAACCACTCGAATAGCTCTTCGTGAAAGGGAAGAAGCCATAGGGGATGGCAAAAGGCAGGGGGACATCAGCGACCACCAGATAGGCGGGACCGAACACCACATCCTTGCCGGGACGTACCTTTGCCCTTGACAAGGCGATATAGAAATCTGGATGGGGCTCATCACAGGTGGTGTAACGTCCATGCTGCAGGAACAGTTCCCCTTTATCATTCCGCTTAGAGAGCTCCGACACCATAAAGCCATCGTCCTGCTGGGTATAGACATTCTGTATGAGACCCTTCTTCGTCTTGAAGTTGAATGCCATGGTGTCACTCTCATAGGTGTCACTACCCATCTTAAAGACAGGAGTACCATATTTTACCCCGGCTGTATCACGGGCTCCAGTGGCATGTACCAGACTAGAGTCCATCTGCATGTAAATATGCTCACTCTGCAAGTCCATGTCCTGATATTTCACCTGTGCATTACCAAACAGGCGGGCAATACCCGATCCACCCTCATAAGTCATGGAGTCATCCGCCTGATAATTCACCGGTGCGTCAATACCGTTCTTGCGCTTCCGGTTGATACTGTCGGCACGCAGGGAGTCATCTATCGCCTTGTTATGTTTCCAAATGGCTTTCTGCAGCGAATCCATGCTCAAGGTATCATCTTGCGCATCGAGGACAGTGTCCTTAGAGAGGGTGTCTGTACGCACACTATCGTTATCCTTTGCGCTCTGAGGAAAGCGTAAACGAGGAATCTCCGCCATTACAAAAGTAAGGACGAAGAGCAATATCACGATGAGCGTATTTTTTCTCACGGCTGCAAAGTTACGAAAAAAAGTGAAGAGTGAAGAGTGAAGAGTGAAGAATTTACTTACCGCCTTGACATTTTTAACGTGTTATTCAAACATTTCAGCCCAGTGCAAAAATATTTTAACACCTTCCGCACCAAATTTCTCCAGCGACTGTGCTGTCTCCAATACCGTTCGTACATGGTCGGGACTGGACTTGGAATAAAACTTATCGGCGTAACAGACAATCTGTTCCTCTAATGTCTCTGGCTCATAACCGGGAAGACCTGTGCCGGTATGACGCTCGGCGACACGGGCATGACGAGGGTAGCCCTCGCTACGGAGGATATCCCCACCAATCGGACCATGCTTGATATAAGGCTCTGTGCCATAGCAATAGATAGTGGGAGCATCACAACGGAAGATACCGATATCATGTAGCATGGCTGCTTCCTCCACAAACTGACGGTCGACAGGCAGTTCCTTGTGTCTGTCGACAATGAGTAAAGCACGGTCGGCAACCTGCCGACTGTGCTTCAAGAGTAATCTCCGGAGCTCATTATCCTCCGGGTAGTATTTATCAAGAATCTTCAAATACTCCAATTCTTCAATACTTCAATTCTTCAATACTTCAATTCTTCAATTCTTCAACTCTTCCCGCTCTATCCAGGCGAGGTTATCGCCACGACGAACCTTGGCACCCTGCTTGGCACTCACCTCTACCAGTTTACCACCCAGTGCCGCAGGGATAGGAACGATCTCACCCCATGGAGCCTGGATATAACAGAAGGTGTCACCCTCCTTGTACTGCTGACCGATGAACGGTTCCAAGCATGGCTCACAGGCACCCTCACCAGAGAACTGATAATAGACCTGTCCGGCAACAGGAGCCGTAAGGGCATCAGCCTTGGCATGCTTGAAAGCAGCCAGCTCTTCTACCGACATCTTACTGCCCATCTTCTCGTCCTTCGCCTTCTGGAGGTCAGCGAGGAAGTTCTTCTTCGCCTGTCCACTCTTGTAGTTACGGTACTGTTCCGGATGCATGGCAAGCTCGAAGAGCTCCTCGTCATCCTGTCCATACTCCCAGCCATTCTCATCCATCTCCTTACGGAAATCATCGAGTGCATTAGGCAGCAAGGTATGCGGATCGACATCCGTGAACTCACGTCCCTGTTTCTTGGCGAGTTCGATGAGCTCCTGGTCAATCGTACCGGGAATCTTACCACTCTTACCAAGTATCATACCCCACATGGAGTCATCCATCATCACGAAGCGTCCTTTGCCCTGTTCGATGGTGAGCAGGTTCATGAGGGCGATGTTCTTCACATACTGGGAGAAAGGTGTCACCAATGGGGGATAGCCCACACGAGGCCATACATACTCCACTTCCTGGAAGAGTTTCACCAGCATATCATCGGTCGTCAACTCCGGTTCTCCTTTCTTCGCACGACTCTTGTTGATGACACTATGGATACCACCCAGGTCAGCCATCATAGAACCCATCATACCACCAGGCAGTCCGCAGCCCAATAACAAGCTGGACATGTGCTTGTTGGCAGGATTGATGAAGTAGCCGAGCCAGTCATCGATGAACTCCTGTGTCAGGGTACGAGCCTGCATATAGGCATTCATATTGATATCCTCCACCTCGAAACCCTCATTCTTCAGCATCGACTGGACAGAGATGATATCCGGATGCACCTTACCCCATGACAGAGGTTCGATGGCGGTATCAATGATATCCGCACCATTGTTGCAGACCTCCAGGATGGAAGCCATCGACAGACCGGGACCTGAGTGACCGTGATACTGGATGATGATGTCCGGATGCTTCGTCTTGATACTCTTCGTCAGGGCACCTAACAAAGCTGGCTGACCGATACCAGCCATATCCTTCAGACAGATTTCCTCTGCTCCTGCAGCTATCACTTCATCGGCAATCTTCGTATAATACTCTACGGTATGTACCGGAGAGGTGGTGATACACAGGGTAGCCTGCGGTATCATACCCGCCTCTTTCGCCCATTTGATACTCGGAATGATATTGCGGGTGTCGTTAAGACCACAGAAAATACGGGGGATATCCACACCCTGCGCCTTCTTCACCTTATACATCAACTGACGGACATCGTCAGGAACAGGATACATACGCAGGGCATTCAAGCCACGGTCAAGCATGTGGGTCTGGATTCCCACCTCATTAAAAGGTTTGCAGAAAGCACGTACAGCGGCATTGGGATTCTCACCTGCCAACAGGTTTACCTGCTCAAAGGCACCACCATTAGTTTCCACACGGGCGAAACATCCCATATCAATGATCACCGGGGCAATACGCTCCAACTGGTCCTTACGGGGCTGGAACTTACCACTTGACTGCCACATGTCGCGATAGACAAGACTGAATTTTATTTTCTTCTTCATAGATACATACAATCTATTACATGTTGTTAATGTTTCTGCAAAATTACGAATAAAATATCAATTATCAATTGTCAACTCTCAATTATTTTGTATCTTTGCCGAAAATTTGTGATTTATGAAGAAAGTTTTCACCTTATTTATATTATCAGCCATGGTACTGATGGCTTGTGAGCAGAAACAACCACCTGCAGGAGAACCCACAGAACCTATTGACATGCACCGGAACCTGCCAGGCGACTCAACACTCTACGGACTGGTCTGCGACGGATGCACCGACTCTATCCTCATCCTGTTGCCTTTCAGTGGGGGAGATCCTGATACGTTCGATATTATCAACGCCTTCCACGACCGGAAGATCTATGGCAGGCCACAGACAGGTGACGAACTGGCTGTCATTCTCAACCCCATGGACAAAGAGGAAGTGCTGATGGCAATAAACATTGAACGGCTGCGTGGGAAATGGTGTCATCAGGTGATGCCTCATTTCCGGAACCTCGACCAAATGCCACAGCAGATGCAACGCCGTATCCTTTCACGTATTCCTGATTCGGTAAAACAGTCTATGATGGCACCTCGGGAGTATGGTTTCCAACTGAAACGGGGATATACCGCACAGAGCTTCGGGGGAATGCGACAGGCTAACAACGACAAGATGAGCCCTGTAGAGTATCCTAAAGTGAGAAGGTATAAGGAATGGCGGCTCTTCAACGGCAGACTGATACTGACGACGGACTCCATCCTCTTAGATCATGGCAAGAAGGGGAAACCAGAGACCGACACCGCGGACATCATTATGCTACGCCGTGACACCCTCGTGCTGAAGTACAAGGACCACGAACAGGGCTATTACCGTAAGACAGAAAACAATTAAAATAACCATCTATGAAACTAAAAACCTCATTATTAGCTTTTTCCGGACTGCTGCTGACCGCATGCGGAGGCAGCACTCCAACAGTTGAGACAAAAGACATGCTCACCACAGTAGGCAATCCTTATCTGCCGCTTTGGGAACATATCCCCGACGGAGAGCCTTATGTCTTCGAGGATCCTGACCAGCCAGGGAAGTACCGCGTGTATATCTATGGCTCACATGACAGTCGTATCACTGACTACTGCGGACGTGAGCAGGTGGTATGGTCGGCATCAGTCGACAGTCTCAATAAATGGCGCTACGACGGAGAGATACTTGCCGTCAGCAAGAATGCCAAAGGGGAGTTCATCAACAAAGACAGTCTTGCCGATGTACTCTTCGCTCCTGATGTGACCCTGGTAACCGATAAGAACGGTAAGAAGACCTACTACCTCTATCCTAACGACCAGCATGGAGGACGGAATGGACTGATTGCCAAGAGCGACCGCCCGAATGGTCCTTTTGAGGTTTGCAACTGGAACAAGGAGAATCCCAATGCCACTGATGGTGTGCTGCAGTTCGACCCAGGTGTGTTCGTAGATGACGACGGTAAGGTTTATGGCTACTGGGGCTTCGGACACTCCATGGCTGCGGAGCTTGACCCTGCCACGATGGCTACTGTCAAACCCGGAACAAAGGTGGTGGACGGTATGATATCCGGGTTTAAGGAGCCCGGTAAGTTCCGCTTCTTCGAGGCTTCCTCGATTCGTAAAATCAAGGACAAGTATGTGTTTATCTACAGCCGTTTCACGGAGGAAGGTGAGTTTGGACTGCCTACCACCAACTATACCCTCGCCTATGCCTATAGTGACCAGCCGCTTGGTCCATGGACCTATGGCGGTACTATTATCGACGGCCGTGCCCGTGAGAAGGATGAGCAGGGCAATGTCATCGCCTCTGCCAATGTCTCTGGTAACACCCATGGCAGTATCTGTGAGATCAACGGACAGTGGTATGTGTTCTATCACCGCCAGTCAGGACTGAACGAGTTTGCCCGTCAGGCAATGGTGGCTCCCATCACCGTGAAGGTGGAGGAAGGGAAAGGCGGTAAGGTAGAGATCAGCGAGGGCGAATACACCTCCGAGGGTTTCGCCTTGAATGGTCTGGACCCCTTCGAGCGTCACTCCGCAGGTATCTGCTGCTGGTACACAGGACCGAAGGTTGCCGTTCACGAATGGCCTAACAATACGTTCTACGGCTCGTATGTCGCTGTCAGCTACGGTACTGATGACAAGTTTGAGAAACCCTATGACCTGAAGAACAACACCAATTTCGTGGTGAATAACACTGACGGTTCTATCGTAGGATACAAGTACTTTAACTTCGATGCTGTTCAAGGCAGGAAGGATGTGAAACTCGCGATGCGACTTATCCCAGAGGGTATTGACGGAACCATCACTATCATGCTGGATCGTCCATGGACCTCTCAAGGTGGAAAGGAGATTGGCTCCATCACCTTGAAGAAGGATATGCCCAAGACATCCACTGAGATCAAAACAGAACTGCCAGCCCTTTCGGAACTGGCAGGTAAGCATGCGATATTCTTTGTTTTCAAATCAGAAACGAAAGAGAAGTCGCTGTGTACGCTTCAAGATTTCGCTTTTGAGTAATTACGAGATACCGAAATCTTAAATAATCTGATGGCTGAGCAGACGTTGTTCAGCCATCTTTTCGTATTTCGTCCCTGGCTGTCCGTAATTGGCATACGGATAGATGGAGATTCCGCCACGTGGAGTGAACAAGCCGATGACCTCGATATACTTGGGTTGCATCAGTTTCACCAAGTCTTTCATGATGGTGTTCACACAGTCCTCATGGAAATCCCCGTGGTTACGGAAGGAGAAGAGATAGAGTTTCAGGCTCTTCGACTCCACCATTCGTTTGTCAGGGATATACAGGATCTTGATTTCCGCGAAGTCAGGCTGTCCCGTAATCGGACAGAGAGACGTGAACTCCGGACAGTTGAACTGCACCCAGTAGTCGTTGTCAGGGTGTTTGTTCTCAAAGGTCTCCAGTACCTCTGGTGCATAGTCCATCCGATACTCCGTCTTCTTACCAAGTTGTTGTAAGTGATCCTGTTCCCTATTCATATTTTCTTAATTTTAAAGATATTATATGAAATATCGTAGTCATAGACATCCTCATGGTCATGCTCTTTGGTGTATTTCACCACCCGCTTAGTTAAAGGCAGTGCCACTATCTCATATAATGTCTTCAGCACTACCTGCGTGATAACCAGCGAGGGCATCTCTTCCCAAGGAAGGATAAAAGAGAAAGCCAAAGGAAAGAAGATGATAGAGTCTGTCAACTCACCAAATACCGTACTCAGGATAGCTCGGGCAGAGAAGTGCTTACCCTCCGACGACAGTTTCATGCGACTCATCACATAGGCATTGATGAACGAACCCGCAAGGAAAGCAATGAACGAAGCTGCCGCTATACGAGGAGCCAGTCCGAAGATACTGTGAAACGCCTCATTGCGATCCCAGTAGGGAGCTCCTGGTATCACATCCGCCAATGCAGCCATTGCTACAAAGAAGAAGTTCATGGAGAAGCCCATCCAGATAAGCAGTCGGGCACGACGGTAACCCCATACCTCACACACGACATCATTAATCATGTAGCTGACGGGGAACACCAGCAGTCCACCTGTGAAATTAGCAATACCAAACGAGATTTGCTTTGTCTCCAATACGTTTGCCGTAATCAGGCAAACACAGAACAGTGCACTGAAAAGCATAAAAAGTACACTGACTTTCTGATTGTCTTTTTTTTCCATTATTATTCTTGTTTTGTTAAAGGGGGTCCGCCTCCGTTGAGGTTTCGCAAGTACCCCTGTTTTTGAAATCGGCTGCAAAGGTACGAAAAAAAAGATAATTGGCTATCGAAATTTGAGATTTTTTGTATCTTTGCAGGCAAATAACTGATAACGACATGAAGAAACTGATCATTTCCGCACTGATTGCCGTCACCATGACAGCACAGGCACAGACAACAATTGACCCTTACCAGCCCATGATGGATGCCTTTGACAAACAGGCTGAGAGAATCATGAGCGAGTTCAAGGCTATCCAGGAGAAAGACCCGAAGGGAGAACTTCCGGAGAGTAAGGAAAAGGCAAGGATATTGTCCGAGCGTCTTGACTCACTGGGGGAGGCACAGATTGAGTTTGTCAGGGAGGTTATCCGTAACAACAAGAATAGCGACCTGCCCGTCAAGTATATCAAGGATGCGATGTACCAGCTGGGCTATGAGGGACTGAAAGAGGCACTCGACCCGAAGGCTTCCTACTACCGCAACCCAGAACTGGATATCCCCAAGAAGCTGCTGGCGGGTTATGAGAAGCGCTGCCCTGGTATCCAGTTCCACGAACTGACGATGAATGATGTGAACGACCAAGAAGTAAAACTCAGCCAATGGGTGGGCAAAGGCAACTATGTGCTCGTCGACTTCTGGGCTTCCTGGTGCGGACCCTGCCGCAGGGAGATGCCTTATGTCATTGCCGCTTATGAGCGATACCAGAGCAAAGGATTCAACGTGGTGGGTGTTTCCTTCGACCAGAGGAAAAGCGCTTGGGTAGCTGCTATCCAGCAGATGGGTATGAAATGGCAGCAGATGAGTGACCTGAAAGGATGGAAATGTGCGGCTGCCGACCTCTATGGTATTTCCAGCATCCCTTCTAATGTACTGGTAGACCCCACTGGCAAGATTGTCGCCATGGACCTGCGAGGCAAGAATCTCCTCAGCAAACTGAGGGAAATATACGGGGAATAAGTCAAATAAAGCCTTTAAACGATGTGTTTAAAGGCTTTATTTTTGGTGAATGGAGGCTTTATTCCATCGTTAATAAGCCTGTTCGTGAACCCCTTTGACGGCACGTCCACTGGGGTCGTTCATATTCTTGAAAGCCTCATCCCATTCCAGTGCGATGGCTGTGGAGCATGCCACACTCGCCTCACTGGGAACACTACGGGCAGCACTGTCGGAGGGGAAATGCTCCGCAAAGATGCTGCGGTAATAATACTCCTCCTTGTTCTTTGGCGGATTGATAGGAAACCGCTCTGCGGCATGTGCCATCTGCTCGTCACTCACTGCCTCACTGGTCATCTTCTTGAGGGTGTCAATCCACGAATACCCTACCCCGTCACTGAACTGTTCTTTCTGTCGCCAGACAATCTCCTCGGGTAGCATATCCGAGAACGCCTCACGGACAATCCGCTTCTCCATCGTCTTACCAGGACACATCTTCGCTTGCGGGTTGGTACGCATGGCGACATCCAGGAACTCCTTATCGAGGAAAGGCACACGTCCCTCCACGCCCCATGCCGACAGACTCTTGTTGGCACGCAGACAGTCATACAGATGGAGCTTGGAGAGTTTACGGACAGTCTCCTCATGGAAAGCCTTAGCATCTGGTGCCTTATGGAAATACAGGTAGCCTCCGAATATCTCGTCAGCGCCTTCGCCAGAGAGTACCATTTTGATACCCATCGACTTGATGACACGGGCAAGGAGGTACATCGGTGTAGAGGCACGTACCGTGGTGACATCATACGTCTCGATGAAATAGATAACATCACGCAAGGCATCAAGACCTTCCTGAATGGTATAGTTGATTTCATGATGCACCGTACCGATATGATCAGCGACAAGTCTTGCCTTTGCCAAGTCAGGAGCCCCCTTCAGTCCCACTGCGAAGGAATGCAGACGAGGCCAGTATGCCTTCGTCTGGGAGTTGTCCTCAATACGCATCTCGGAATAACGCTCCGCAACAGCGGAGATGACAGAGGAGTCAAGACCGCCACTGAGCAGTACGCCGTATGGGACATCAGACATCAACTGACGCTTGACGGCTGCCCGCAGTGCCTGACGGATATCCTCAGAACTTGCGCCGCTATCCTTCACGGCATCATACGACATCCAGTCACGGTGGTAGTAGCGTTTTAGTTCATCGTTATTTTCCTCAGTTCCTTTATGCGCAGCCAACTGTGAACTATGCACTGTGAACTGTGAACTACTATACAGGTAGTGTCCAGGCAGGAAAGGCTCATAACGCTGACACTGTCCTTCCAAAGCCTTCAACTCGGAGGCGACATATACCGTCCCGTCATCGTCATAACCAATATAAAGGGGAATGACACCGATAGGGTCACGGGCAATGAGGAAGGTATCCTTCTCCTCGTCATAGAGCACAAAGGCAAAGATGCCACTGATGTCCTCCAGGAAATCAATGCCTTTCTCACGATACAGGGCGAGAATCACCTCACAGTCACTGCCCGTCTGGAAGTCATACTTTCCGGCAAACTGCCGTCGGATGTCCTGATGGTTATATATCTCCCCATTGACGGCAAGAACCTGTTTCCTGTCAGGAGAGAACAAAGGCTGTCCTCCTGACTCAGGATCGACGATACTCAACCGTTCATGGGCAAGGATAGCTGAACCCCCGCAATAGATACCACTCCAGTCTGGTCCGCGGTGACGTATCTTCTGACTCATACGCAATGCCTTCTGACGCAACTGCTGCGTCTGTTCCTTTACATTCAATATAGCTACGATTCCACACATAATATACTTCTTTTATAGTTGTAACTTCAATACTTGTTCCACATAATTCACAAAGGCACGGTTGACCATCCGGATACCTCCCACCGTGGGATAGTCACCTGTAAAATACCAGTCTCCCGGATGATGGGGACAGGCACGGTGCAGTCCGCCTATCGACTGGAACACCAGTTCCACGGGAGTCTGCATCTTCTCCGGGCGGAGCATCTCCACCATCTTCCGGTTGATTTCCTCTATGGTGAAGGGACTGTAGATATCCTTGACATGATTGGCTGTTGAAGGATCAGTCTTACAGGCACGGTAAGTGTCCGCTATCAACTGCTGCATCCCCCTGTCCTTGATCAGTTCGATGGCGGCACGGAAGACACAGAGTTCCTCCAGTCTCGACATATCAATACCATAATAGTCAGGATAACGGATCTGGGGGGAGCTGCTCACCATCACGATTTTCTTGGGATGCAGGCGGTCCAGTATCTTGAAGATACTCTCCCGCAGGGTAGTTCCCCGCACGATGCTGTCATCAATAATCACCAGGTTATCCACATAGGGTGTCAGACTCCCATAGGTGATGTCATAGACATGGGCGGCAAGGTCGTTACGCTCTGTACCTTCAGTAATGAAAGTCCGCAACTTGATATCCTTCCACACCACTTTCTCGATACGTACCTCATGATCCAAGCGACGGAAACCGTCCGTCATACCACAGAAAGCAACTTCCGCTGTATTGGGGATATAGGAGAATACCGTATGCGACACCTCCCCGTTGATTGCCTGCATGATCGGTTTCATCAACTGCTCGCCCAACCGTTTGCGCTCCTGATAGATGTCACGGTCGGACCCTCTGCTGAAATAGATACGCTCAAAGGAGCAGGCGCTATACTTTTGGGGAGGAAGAATCTGTTCCAGACACTGCTCTCCACTCTTACGGATTAGCAATGACTGCCCTGCCTGTAACTCATGGACATCCTCTGCGGACAGGTCGAAGACGGTCTGTATCACAGGACGCTCACTGGCAATTACCACCACCTCATCATCCTGATAATAGAAAGCTGGTCTGATACCCCAGGGATCCCTCATGGCAAACATCTCCCCGCTGCCTGTCATACCACACATCACATAACCGCCATCGAAATGAGACAGGGTCTTGGCAAGTACGTTCTCCATCCGGATATGGTCCTCGATATACCGTGTGACGGCAGTGCCTTCCAGTTGTTTCTCCCTCGCCTCGGCATAGAGTCGTTCCGCTTCCCGGTCGAGACGGTGTCCCATCAGTTCCAGCATGATATAGGAGTCGCTATAGATGCGTGGTGACTGTCCCTGACCGGTCAGATAGTCAAAGACCTCGTCGATGTTCGTCATATTAAAGTTACCACAGAGACACAGGTTCTTCGCCCGCCAGTTGTTACGGCGCAAGAAAGGATGCACGAAAGTCAGTCCGCTTTTCCCTGTCGTGGAATAACGCAGATGCCCCATATACAACTGTCCGGCAAAGGAGTCGTCCGTCCGCTTGAAAATCTCGGTGATGGCATCCTTCCCCTCTGCCCTTTCACGGAACATATATTCCGTGCCAGCAGTAGCATCCAGATTGACACAGGCGATACCAGCCCCTTCCTGTCCACGGTTATGCTGTTTCTCCATCAGAAGATAGAGTTTGTTGAGTCCATACCGCCACGTCCCGTATTTCCGCTGGTAGTAGGACAAGGGCTTCAACAGGCGGATCACTGCCACCCCACACTCATGCTTCAGCTCTTCCATGACAACATTCTTTAATAAACGACATAAACAATGGATGTGGGTGAAGCACCGTAGACGAGTATTCCGGATGGAACTGAGTACCGATATACCAGCGCAAGGTGGGAATCTCGACAATTTCCACCAGACGGGCGGCAGGATTGACTCCTACCAGTTTCATACCATTCCGCTCGTATTCCTCCATATATTGGTTATTGAACTCATAGCGATGGCGGTGGCGCTCCTTGATGAGCGTCTGCTGACCATAAGCCTCAGCGGTCTTACTACCCTTGACCAGTTCACACTCATAAGCTCCCAGACGCATCGTGCCTCCCATCTGTGTGATATTTTTCTGCTCCTCCATCAGGTCGATGACGGGATGCGAGGTCTGGGGATTCATCTCACAACTGTCTGCATCCGCATAGCCCAGCACATTCCGTGCGAATTCTATCACCATCATCTGCATACCAAGACAGATGCCAAAGGTAGGGATGTCATGGGTACGGGTATATTCCGCGGCGACAATCTTCCCCTCGATGCCCCTTTGACCGAAGCCCGGACAGATGATGATACCCGCTACCTCCTGTAACTGGTCTTCCACATTTTCCTTGGTGATCTGCTCACTATTGATAAAATGGAGCTTGACTTTCACATCATTATAGACACCTGCGAGGTTCAGGCTCTCCCGGATGCTCTTATACGCATCCTGCAAGTCGTATTTTCCCACCAGTCCGACGTGGACCTCACGGGTGGCATGGCGCTGCTTGTCGAGGAAGTCATGCCAAGGCTTCATCGCAGGAGTCATTCCCACAGGAATACCGATCTTCCGCATGATGGCAGCATCCAGCCCCTGTCGCTGCATACTAACCGGCACCTCGTAGATGCTGGACATATCCTCGCTCTGCACCACACACTCGAGGTCAACATTACAGAACGAGGCAACTTTCATACGAAGATGGTCATCAAGATGACGCTCGGTACGCAGGACGAGGATATCGGGCTGGATTCCCATGCCTTGCAATTCCTTGACGGAATGCTGGGTGGGTTTTGTTTTCAACTCATCGGCGGCTTTCAGGTAAGGAACGTAGGTGAGATGGACACATACGGCATCACGACCCAGTTGCCAGCGCAACTGTCGGATAGCCTCCATGAAAGGGGCACTCTCTATATCACCGATGGTACCTCCCACTTCTGTGATGACGAAGTCAAAATTTAATTCTTCACTCTTCACTTTTAACTCTTCACTCTCACGCAGCATACGGCGTTTGATCTCATCAGTGATATGGGGCACCACCTGGATGGTCTTACCCAGATAATCCCCCCGGCGTTCCCTGTCGATGACCGTCTTGTAGATACGCCCGGTGGTAATGGAGTTGTTACGCGTCGTGTGAATACCTGTAAAACGCTCATAATGTCCTAAGTCCAGGTCGGTCTCCATGCCATCGACCGTCACATAGCACTCTCCATGCTCATAGGGGTTCAGTGTCCCGGGGTCGATGTTGATGTAGGGGTCAAACTTCTGAATAGTGACCTTATAGCCACGTGCCTGGAGCAGTTTGCCAATACTGGCGGAGATGATCCCCTTACCAAGGGACGAAACGACACCGCCTGTTACGAAGATATACTTTGTTTCCATATATTGATTGTTTTGAAGTTTTGCGTAAAAAGGGAGTCTTTGGACTCACGGCTTAAGCGTGAATCCAAAGACGAAATAGGCTTTCTGTGACGAAGGGTTGCCAATAACCTGTGCGAATATCGGGACAGAGAAGGTGTCCGTAATCTTGATATCCTTTGATGCCTTCAGGGACAAACAGGTCACTGCAAACCCTGACGTGTTGTAATAGGTGGTGGCATAGGGCACTGCTCCGACGGAGCCTGTCCAGTCAATGGCAGCCAACCGGAAAGGAGCGCTGACCTCAACATAGCTTGAGTAGGCTCTTTTACCGCTCTTGTTCTTTCCGTCATTCCCTGCAAAGTTGGTATACCAGGCGGCTGAGAGCAGTCCAAAGTCATAGGAGACGAAGCCCTCAAAGACATGACTGGTGCTGTGGGCATTATAATAGAAGTAACGCTCCTCTGGGGTGTTAAACCAATAATCAGTCACTCCAATAGTCAGACCGCCTGTACTATAAGAGGCAGTGAGGTCGAACTCCTTGGCGTCCTCCGACTTAAAACCCACATTCCCCCATGCCGAGAGACTGAAACCTTTGTAAGCGATTCCCAGTGTCGGCTGGATACTGACATTACCGCAGTCCAGTCCACGCCAGATATACTGGCTCACGAGATCGGCGGCTATCGTCACCTCTGCTTTGATTTCCGGGCTTTGCTCGCCTACCCGTAACTGTTCCTGTGCAAGGGTGGTGGCACTTGCCACCAGTCCCATTGCGAATAAAACAATCTTTCTCATACCTTAAAATATCATTAATTATAACAACTTTCTCCATGCTCATAGACATCCAGTCCCTCTTCCTCGACACGAGACTCGACACGTAAGCCACGAAGATACTTAATTCCATAGAAAAGAACAATACCACAGGCAGCCGCCCAGAGATCAATGATGAGGATTCCGAAGCACTCCGCTCCGAAGAAGCCCCAGCCATGTCCGTAGAATGCTCCATTGCTGACAGAGAAGAGTCCTGTCATCAAGGTACCGAGAATACCACAGACACCATGTACTGAAGAGGCACCTACGGGGTCGTCGATATGCAGGACATGGTCGATGAACTCAATAGAGAATACCAATACAATGCCACAGACCAGTCCGATAATCACCGCACCAAGAGGGTTAACGAGGTCACATCCAGCAGTGATACCCACCAATCCTGCCAATACGCCGTTGAGGGTCAGTGACAAGGATGGCTTTCCATATTTCAGCCAAGTGATAAACATCGTGGCTGTTCCACCTGCCGCTGCTGCCAGATTGGTTGTCAGGAACACATGCGAGATGGCGATGCGGTTGACCTCCCCGCTGGCAGCGAGCTGTGAACCGGGATTAAAACCGAACCATCCCATCCAGAGGATGAACACGCCCAATGCTGCCAAGGTCAGCGAATGACCAGGGATAGCACGGCTCTTACGGTCTGCATCATACTTCCCGATACGGGGACCTAACGCAAGAGCACCGACTAAAGCAAGCACACCACCTACGCTATGCACGATGGCTGAGCCTGCGAAATCGTGGAACACATCACCGAAGGTCTTCATCATAAAGCTGTCGGCAGCACTGTTGCACAACCAACCGCCTCCCCATGTCCAGTGACCTTCAATAGGGTAAATAAACAGTGAGATAAAAGCACTGTAGATGACATACATCGAGAATTTCGTGCGCTCAGCCATGGCACCACTGACGATGGTGGCAGAGGTGGCGCAGAAGACCGTCTCGAAGATCAGGAAACCCTCTGTGGGCAGATCACCTTTATAGAAGGAGAGGTCGCCCCAGTTAGGCGCTCCGATGAAGCCGGCTCCGTCGGAACCAAACATAAACCCGAATCCCAGGAAGAAGAACAACAGGGAGCCGAACATAAAGTCGACAAAGTTCTTCATCAGGATGTTGGCGGTATTCTTACTGCGGGTGAAACCTGCCTCACACAAGGCAAAACCAGGCTGCATCCAGAATACCAACATTGCTGCTAACAGCATCCATACCGTATCGAGTGATAATCCAATCTCATTCATAATCGTTACATTTTGTGTTTGTGTTGTGTTATCCTATTTCTTATCTCTTAATACCGTATCGCCATGCTCGCCAGTACGGATAGACCATGTGTCTATCATGTCACTGACGAAGATGCGTCCGTCACCTATCTCACCCGTATGGGCGACCTTCAAGATTACCTGAATCGTGGGGTCCAGTATCACGTCACGGCACACGATGGTCAATGCTACGCGCTCTATGACATCCGTACTATACTGGACACCACGATAAATACGCTCCTGACGGCTCTGACCAATACCATGCACGTCGTGGTATTCAAACCAGTCGATGTCCGAACTTAACAAAGCCCGTTTGACATCCTCAAACTTCGTCTTGCGGATAATCGCTTCAATCTTTTTCATACCTTTTTACCTATTTAATTAATAATATCATGGAAAACGTTTCCATGGCAAAATTACGTATTTTCGGTATATCGGCAGTCACAATTCTTGCTTTTAATTTGTAAAAAACGCTCAAACTAACAAAGTGTAAATAATCACCTTTCATAATTCTAACAATATTTTACAAAATGAAACAAAATTAGCAATATTTGTTTCAAAATGTAAGTTGTTTAAAAATTTATAGCAAATTATGTAAGTTTTTTCTTGTTAATTCTGTCTTTTTGCTCTATCTTTGCACTCAAATAAATACAAAAACATAGATTTAATAAGGATAATATGACAGAAAGTAAACTTCAAAACCAGGAAAGAGGACTTTATCAGAACCAGTATGAGCACGATGCCTGCGGCGTGGGCATGATTGTGAACATTCATGGTAACAAGAGTCACGGGTTGGTGGACCAGGCACTGCATGTGCTGGAGAACATGCGACACCGTGGCGCTGAAGTCGGAAAGGATGGTGACGGTGCCGGTATCATGGTTCAAATACCGCATGAGTTCATCCTATTACAAGGTATTCCCGTCCCCGAGAAGGGGAAATACGGGACGGGCTTGGTTTTCCTGCCCAAAGAGGAGAAGGCACAAAGCGACATTCTCCAAGTCATGATTGAGGAAATAGAGCGTGAGGGGCTTCAACTGATGCATCTGCGCAACGTACCGACCAATCCCGACTGTCTGGGTAACGCCGCGTTAAGCACGGAGCCCGCCATCAAGCAGATTTTCATCACCGGCATCAGTGATGACAAAGTAGATTCCTTTGCGCGTACTTTATATATTATTCGCAAGAAGATAGAACGCCGTGTCACCCACAAGGACTTTTATATCTGTTCACTGAGCAACACAAATATTATATACAAAGGGATGTTGTCGTCCATGCAGGTACGGCAATATTTCCCCGACCTTACCAACCCCTATTTCACAAGCGGACTGGCGCTGGTGCACTCACGTTTCAGCACAAACACATTTCCCACGTGGTCATTAGCCCAGCCCTTCCGCTTGCTCGCCCATAACGGTGAGATCAACACCATTCGTGGAAACCGCGGATGGATGCAGGCAAGAGAGAGTGTCCTCAGCAGTGACATGCTGGGGGACATCAAGCAAATATCCCCTATCATCCAGTCGGGAATGTCCGACTCGGCAAGTCTGGACAACGTACTGGAGTTCTTTGTCATGTCAGGACTCTCACTGCCACATGCAATGAGTGTGCTTGTACCGGAGAGCTTCAATGACAAGAACCCTATTAGCGAGGATTTGAAGGCTTTTTACGAATACCACTCCATCCTGATGGAGCCGTGGGATGGTCCTGCCGCCCTGCTGTTCAGTGACGGACGTTTTGCAGGTGGCATGCTGGACCGTAACGGACTCCGTCCTGCCCGCTATACCATTACGAAGAACGACACAATGGTGGTGGCAAGTGAGGTTGGCGTGATGGACTTTGACCCTACTGAGATTGCTGAGAAAGGGCGCCTGCAGCCGGGCAAGATCCTGCTTATCGACACACAGGAGGGTAAGATATACTATGATGGTGAGATCAAACAGCAACTCGCCAGCGAGCACCCCTACCGTCAGTGGCTGAGTACCAACCGCATCCAGCTGGAGAAGCTGAAGTCCGGCAGACATGTCGACAATCATATCAGCGACCTGCTCCAGAAGGAAATGATGTTCGGCTATGGAGAAGAGGATATAACGAACACCATCGTGCCTATGGCTGTCAATGGACAGGAGCCAACGGCATCGATGGGTAATGACACGCCACTTGCCGTCCTGTCGGACAAACCTCAGGTATTCTTCAACTATTTCCGTCAGCAGTTCGCCCAGGTAACGAACCCCGCTATTGACTCTATCCGCGAGGAACTGGTGATGAGTCTGACGGAGTATATCGGCAGGGTGGGCTCCGGCATCCTCACCCCTGACGAGACCAACTGCAAGATGGTGCGTCTGCCCCACCCTATTCTGAACAATACCCAGCTGGACATCCTCTGTAATATCCGCTATAAAGGTTTCAACACCATCAAATTACCGATGCTTTTTGACGGGGAAAAAGGAGCCGACGGACTGCAAGAGGCGCTTGATGCCCTTTGCCATCAGGCGGAGAAGTCGGTGGACGAAGGGTATAACTATATCATCCTGACCGACCGAGATGTGGACAAGCAACATGTGGCTATCCCATCGCTGCTGGCGGTCTCTGCCGTACATCACTACCTGATCAGTGTAGGGAAACGCGTGCAGACTGCCCTGATTGTGGAGAGCGGAGAAATCCGTGAGACGATGCATGCCGCCCTTCTATTGGGCTATGGAGCTTCGGCACTCTGTCCTTATATGGCTTTTGCTGTTCTCGACGATCTGGTGAAACGACACAAGATACAGGAAGACTACCCTACTGCGGAGGCGAACTATATCAAGGCTGTGAAAAAAGGACTCTTCAAGATTATGGCGAAAATGGGCATCTCTACCATCCGCAGCTACCGGGGAGCCAAGATTTTTGAGAGTGTCGGACTGAGCGAGAGCCTGCTGAAAAACTATTTCGGCACGGAGATAAGTACTATCGGAGGTATCGGACTGGAGAAGATTGCTGCTGATGCCGTTGCGATGCACCGGAAGACTTATGCCTCATCCGCCACACCCAACTACCTGCCTAACCTCGGTCAGTTCCACTGGCGAAAGGACGGAATCAAACATGCGTGGAACCCAGAAACAATTGCCACGCTGCAACTCGCTACCCGCACAGGAGATTATGAGAAATTCAAAACATACAGCCGACTGGCTGACGAGAAAGAATCGCCCATCTTCATCCGTGATTTCCTCGGATGGAGAAAGAACCCCATCGGCATTGACGAGGTAGAACCCGTCGAGGACATTGTCAAGCATTTCGTGGCAGGTGCCATGAGTTTCGGCGCTCTCTCCAAAGAGGCACACGAGGCAATCTGCCTTGCTATGAACAAGATAGGAGGACGTTCTAACACAGGTGAGGGCGGAGAGGACTCTGAGCGTTTCCATTCGTCAGTAGACGGCATCAGCCTCAACAGTAAGACAAAACAGGTGGCAAGCGGACGCTTCGGCGTGACGACGGAATATCTGGTGAACGCTGAGGAGATACAGATTAAGGTGGCACAGGGTGCCAAGCCCGGAGAAGGCGGACAACTGCCTGGCTTCAAGGTCAACGAGGTGATCGCCAAGACACGTCACTCCATTCCCGGCATCAGTCTGATCAGCCCTCCACCACACCACGACATCTACAGCATTGAGGACCTCGCCCAGTTGATTTTCGACCTGAAGAATGTCAACCCGAAGGCAGCCGTCTCCGTCAAGCTGGTGGCTGAGAGCGGTGTGGGAACCATCGCTGCTGGTGTGGCAAAGGCGAAAGCCGACCTTATCGTCATCTCCGGAGCTGAGGGAGGTACGGGAGCCTCTCCTGCCTCCAGCATGCGATTTGCCGGTATCTCACCGGAGATTGGACTGAGCGAGACCCAGCAGACCCTTGTTAAGAACGGACTCCGTTCACAGGTGCGCCTACAGGTTGACGGACAAATCAAGACAGGCCGTGATGTGGTCCTCATGGCGTTACTGGGTGCTGAGGAGTTTGGTTTCGGCACCGCCGCCCTGATCGTCCTTGGCTGTGTGATGATGCGCAAATGTAACCTCAACACCTGTCCGATGGGGGTCGCCACACAGAATCCTGAGCTTCGCAAGCATTTCATCGGCCGCTATGAATACCTCGTCAACTATTTCACCTTCCTGGCTCAGGAGGTTCGCGAGTATCTCGCCGAGATGGGATTCAGGCATCTGGATGATATCGTGGGACATACGGAACTGATAGAGACGAAAGAGTCTATCCTTGACTTCAAGCGACTCCTGAACAAATACAACGGCACGCTGCACTTCACGGGGGATGTCCGCAAGCCCTCTGTACCACTGGGTATGCAGGGAACGACGATTGACGAGCAGATGATTGCCGCCGCAGAACCTGCCATCAGCAGCCAGAGCGAGGTAAACCTCGACTACAGCATCAAGAACACCAACCGTGCCGTGGGAGCTATGCTCTCAGGAGCTATCGTCCAGAAATATGGGGAACAGGGACTTCCCGACGGTACCATCAACGTGAAGTTCAAAGGTTCTGCGGGACAGTCGTTCGGTGCTTTCCTCACCCATGGCGTGTCCTTCAAACTGGAAGGCGAGACAAATGACTATTTCGCCAAGGGACTCAGTGGAGGGCGTATCGCCATCCTTCCCCCGTCCCGTACTAATTTCGTCGCTGAAGAGAACATCATCGCCGGTAACACTGGACTGTATGGTGCCACTTCCGGAGAGCTCTACATCAATGGTAAGGTGGGCGAGCGTTTCGGTGTACGTAACTCTGGAGCCATTGCCGTCCTCGAAGGAGCCGGTGACCACTGCTGTGAGTATATGACGGGAGGACGAGTCGTCGTCCTCGGTGAGACTGGGCGCAACTTTGCCGCCGGCATGTCGGGAGGTGTCGCCTACGTTTGGGACAAGAACCACCACTTTGACTATTTCTGCAATATGGACATGGTGGAGATCAACCTCGTCGAGGATAGTGTCAGCCGCAAAGAACTGCACGAACTGATCCGCCAACATTATTTATATACTGGTTCTACTCTTGCCCGCACAATGTTAGACAACTGGCAACGTTATATAGAAGACTTCATCCAGATTGTGCCGATTGAGTACAAACGAGTACTGCAGGAAGAACAGATGATGCGTCTCCGAGAGAAAATAGCAGATATGCAGAGAGAGTATTAAGAATTGAAGTTATCGTCGTAAGACGCTTTTACAAAGCGAGGCGACTAAAAGAATTGAAGTTGTTATGGGAAACCCGAAAGCATTTTTAGAAATACATCGTCAAGAGGCGGGATACCGTCCTATCCACGATAGAATCCACGATTACGGTGAAGTGGAACAGACACTCAACACCCGGGAGCGCAAACTACAGGCAAGCCGCTGCATGGACTGCGGTGTACCTTTCTGTCACTGGGCATGTCCCTTAGGAAACAAACCACCTGAGTGGAATGATGCCTTGTATAAGGGGGACTGGGAATTAGCTTACCAGTTGCTGAGCGCCACCAACCCGTTTCCTGAGTTTACGGGACGTATCTGTCCTGCCCTCTGTGAGAAGGCTTGTGTACTGAACCTCATCGAGCACGAGCCGACCACAAACCGTGAAGATGAATGTGCCATTACCGAGGCTGCCTTCCGTGAAGGGTACATCAACGTGCATCACCCTGTTCGTAACGGCAAGCGTATTGCCGTCATTGGCAGTGGTCCCGCAGGGCTTGCCGCCGCCAATGACTTGAACCTGATGGGCTATCAGGTGACCGTCTATGAGAAGAACGAGGCTGCGGGAGGACTGCTACGCTATGGCATTCCTAACTTCAAGCTCAACAAAGCGGTCATCAACCGCCGCATACAGTTGCTGGAAGAGGAAGGGATTGAGTTCAGGTTTAATTCGGAGAATTCGGAGAATTCGGACAATTCCGATTACGATGCCACCATCATTGCCACCGGCACCCCTACCGCCCGTGACCTGAAGATACCTGGCAGGGAACTGAAAGGGGTACATTTCGCCCTCGAACTCCTTGCACAGCAGAACCGTGTCCTCGCCGGCATGGAATTCTCAAAGGAGGAGCGCATCACCGCCAAAGACAAGGACGTACTGGTCATCGGTGGTGGTGACACAGGCTCTGACTGCATCGGCACTGCTCATCGCCAGGGTTGCAAGAGTGTGACACAGATAGAAATCATGCCCAAACCTGTTGAAGGACCTGTCGACCCCAACAACCCGTGGCCGAACTTCCCACGGACCCTGAAGACAACCAGCAGCCATGAGGAAGGATGTGTCCGCCGCTGGAACATCAACACCCTTGAGTTTATAGGCAAGGACGGAAGACTCACTGGCGTGAAGGTACAGGAGAAGGGGAAAGAGCCGGAAATCATCAAGGCAGAGCTGGTGCTCCTTGCCATGGGATTCCTCCGTCCGGAGCATCCTCAGTATCCGGAGAATGTGTTTATATGCGGTGACGCAGCCAATGGAGCATCTCTTGTCGTCCGTGCCATGGCAAGTGGTAAGAATATAGCAAAACAAGTAGACCAATACCTCAACAAATGACAAAGATCAGATTCACTAAGATGCATGGTGCCGGTAACGACTATATCTATGTCGATACCATGCAGTATCCGATAGCCAACCCTTCGGAGGTTGCCGTCAAGTGGAGTGACCGCCACAAGGGCATCGGTTCCGACGGACTGGTACTCATTGGTAAGAGCCCTGTCTCGGAGGCTGACTTCTCGATGCGCATCTTCAATGCCGACGGCTCGGAGGCGATGATGTGCGGAAATGCGTCGCGCTGCATCGGGAAATATCTATATGAAAAAGGGATGACGACAAAGACCCGAATTCAACTGCTTACCTTGTCGGGTGTTAAGACGCTCAACCTTCTCGTCACTGACGGGAAGGTACAGAGCGTCACTGTTGACATGGGGAAGCCTGTCTTGGCAGACGAGCGCTTTTTCGTAACCACACGCGGACTCCATGAAGGCACCTTTGTCTCCATGGGAAACCCGCACTATGTCATATTCACCCCTGACGTGGATATGGTGGAGACAATGGGACGGACCTTAGAAAAACATCCTGCCTTCCCTCAGCACTGCAATATCGAGTTTGCTCAGGTGACAGACGATGGAAACATACGTACCCGTGTATGGGAACGGGGCAGTGGCATCACCCAGGCATGTGGAACGGGAGCCTGTGCCACCGCTGTCGCTGCCGTACTCACTGACCGTGCCAGCCGAAAAAGCAACATCGTCATGGATGGCGGCACCCTGCATATCGAGTGGCGTGAGTCGGATGATCACGTCTATATGACCGGTCCTGCCAGCTTCGTCTTCGAGGGAGAGATTGAATAACAAAACATCGAAAACAACATAATTATGGCTTTAGTTAACGTACACTTTCTAAACCTCCAGAATAACTACCTGTTTGCCGACATCGCCAAAAAGGTGAATGCCTTCAAAGTGATGCATCCCAAAGCTGATGTGATCTCTCTCGGCATCGGTGATGTCACCCAACCGCTCTGCCCTGCCGTCATTGAGGCGATGCACAGAGCCACTGAGGAGATGGCTACTGCCAAGGGATTCCACGGCTACGGACCGGAACAGGGGTATGACTTCCTTCGCAAGGCAATCCTGGAGAACGATTTCCTACCCCGTGGCATACACCTCGATATCGATGAGATCTTCATCAACGACGGTGCCAAATCGGATACGGGCAATATCCAGGAGGTGCTCCACTGGGATAACTTCATCGGGGTAACCGACCCTATCTACCCCGTCTATATTGACTCTAATGTAATGATAGGACGCTGCGGCACCTTTGAGGATGGCCGCTGGACGAATGTTGTCTATATGCCCTGCACGGCAGAGAATGGTTTCACACCTGCCATCCCCAAGGACCGGCACATGGACGTCATCTACTTGTGTTATCCGAACAACCCCACGGGAACGGTCATCACCAAGCAGGAGCTGCGCAAGTGGGTCAACTATGCGCTGAAGAACGATGCGCTGATTTTTTATGACGCTGCCTATCAGGCATATATCAGGGATCCGGAGATACCTCGCTCCATCTACGAGATACGGGGAGCCCGCAAGTGTGCCGTCGAGTTCCATTCTTATTCAAAGACGGCTGGTTTCACTGGCATCCGCTGTGGCTATACAGTGATACCTAAGGAGGTCAGCGTTGCCGATTTCGAGGGGAACCGGATTCCTCTGCACCGACTCTGGAACCGCCGCCAGTGTACAAAATTCAACGGTGCCAGTTATATCAGTCAGCGGGCGGCGGAGGCAATCTACACACCAGAGGGTAAGCAGCAGATACAGGAGACCATCGACTACTATATGCAGAATGCGACACGTATGCTCACCACGTTGCGTGCCCTCGGCTTCGAGTGTTATGGCGGGGAGAACGCTCCCTACATCTGGATGCGCACTCCTGACAGTGTCACTTCGTGGCAGTTCTTCGAGCAGCTGCTCTACGGGGCAAATGTCGTATGCACCCCGGGAGTCGGTTTCGGTCCCAGTGGCGAGGGCTACGTCCGCTTCACCGCCTTCGGCAGTCATGAGCAGACAGAAGAGGCACTGGCTCGTATCAAGCGCTGGATGGGAAAATAAGCCAACGATGGGCTGCACTTCGGAAATACTCAAATAAATTTGGTATTTCACTCATTTTGCGTATCTTTGCAGTCTGGAAAAGAAAACTGCAGAGATGGCGATATTAGTGACATACCGGATGACAAGCAGACTGTCAATGCGCATCGTTAAGAATGGCGATGTGCATGTGTCTGCACCCGTCGGACTACGCAAAAAGGAGGTGGTGCGGTTTATCATGGAGCATCGTGACTGGATTGCCAAGGCAAGGGAAAAGACTGCGGTACGACAACGGCAAAGGACTGCCTTTTTCAACCAACTGCCGCTGCGGACCAAGGAACAGAAGGACGATGCGCTCCGGAAGCTGAAAGTCCTGACAGCACCCATGGTGGAACAGCATGCCGCACGGATGGGAGTACAGCCGAGGGAAATCTACTATAAACCGATGATTTCCCGATGGGGTATGTGTAACGTGAAAGCACGCACCATTTGCTTCTCTACCTATTTATTATTATTGCCGGAATGGTGTGTTGAACATGTGGTGGTACACGAACTCTGCCACTTGCTGGAACCCAGTCATAACGCACACTTCCATTCCTTGATGGATCGTTATTTCCCACGCTGGCGGGAAGCGCGTAAAGTCACTCGCCAACTTACCAAGGCTACCGAGACATAAGACTTCAAAATGTCCATAAGTTTCAATTTGCTTCAAGACGGTGCGTTTTGAAGACAAAATGATAACAAAACGACACATAAATAACCGTAATACTTTACAAAAAGATAGTGTATTAATGTTTTAACATACAATATGAAATAAAACATGCCTATATTCTTTCATATTGTTATAACTTTACATCCGTAAACTTTCAATAGTTAATCATTCATTTGTAAAAAAAGAAGTTATGGAAGCATTAAGATTTCAGGTTGTCGGTGAGGCATTCAAGAAGAAGCCACTCGACGTAAAAAATCCAGTAGAGAGACCTTCTGAGTATTTTGGAAAGAAGGTTTTCAACCGTGAGAAGATGTACAAGTATCTTCCCAAGGCTGTGTATGAGAAAATGATTGATGTGATGGACAATGGCGCACGTCTCGACCGTGAGATTGCTGACGCGGTGGCTGCCGGCATGAAACAATGGGCAACGGAGAACGGTGTCACTCACTATACGCACTGGTTCCAGCCCTTGACGGAGGGTACTGCCGAGAAGCACGACTCGTTCATTGAGCATGACGGCAAGGGTGGTATGGTGGAGGAGTTCACAGGCAAACTGCTCGTCCAGCAGGAGCCTGATGCCTCGTCATTCCCCAGTGGCGGTATTCGCTCGACTTTCGAGGCACGTGGCTACTCTGCATGGGACCCCACCTCACCGGTGTTCATCATCGACGACACCCTGTGTATCCCTACGGTCTTCATCAGCTACAGCGGTGAGGCGCTCGACTACAAGGCACCATTGCTGCGTGCTCTTCATGCAGTGAATGTCGCTGCCACGGATGTCTGTCATTATTTCGACCCGGAGGTGAAGAAGGTCACCAGCAACCTCGGATGGGAACAGGAGTATTTCCTGGTGGACGAAGGTCTCTATGCCGCACGTCCTGACCTGCTGCTGACGGGACGCACCCTGATGGGACACGACTCGGCAAAGAACCAGCAGATGGATGACCATTATTTCGGAAGCATCCCAGAGCGTGTCGCTGCCTTCATGAAGGAACTGGAGATTGTCGCCCTTGAACTGGGCATCCCCTGTAAGACCCGTCATAATGAGGTGGCTCCTAACCAGTTTGAGCTGGCTCCTATCTTCGAGGAGACGAACCTTGCCGTCGATCATAACATGCTGCTGATGTCGATGATGAAGCGGGTGGCACGTAAGCATGGGTTCCGTGTGCTGCTCCACGAGAAACCTTTCGATGGCATCAACGGCAGCGGAAAGCATAACAACTGGAGCCTGTCGACGGATAACGGGGTACTGCTGCATGCGCCCGGCAAGACTCCTGAGCAGAACCTGCGCTTCGCCACATTCATCGTCGAGACACTGATGGGTGTATACCGCCATAACGGACTGTTGAAGGCAAGCATCATGTCGGCAACCAATGCTCACCGCTTAGGTGCCAACGAGGCTCCTCCCGCCATCATCTCCTCGTTCTTGGGCAAGCAGGTGTCGGAACTGCTCGACCACATTGAGAAGGCTGACGTGGAAGACATCCTCGCCATGGCTGGCAAGCAGGGTATGAAGATGGATATCCCAGAGATCCCGGAACTGTTTATCGACAACACCGACCGTAACCGCACGTCACCTTTCGCCTTCACGGGTAACCGCTTTGAGTTCCGTGCCGTCGGCAGTGAGGCTAACTGCGCATCGGCGATGATAGCCCTGAACAGTGCTGTCGCTGAGGCACTCGTCAACTTCAAGAAACGGGTGGACGAACGTATTCCAGAATATGAGAAGAAACTGGCTGGTACCGAGCATAGCGCTGTCTTCCATGCGATCATCGACGTGCTCCGTGAGGATATCAAGACTTGCAAGCCCATCCGCTTCGACGGTAATGGCTATAGCGACGAGTGGGTCGTAGAGGCTACCAAGCGTGGACTGGATGTGGAGAAGTCTTGCCCGAAGATTTTCGAGCGTTACCTTGACGCTGAGAGTATCCAGATGTTCGAGAGCCTGGGTGTGATGACCCAGAAGGAGCTGGAGGCGCGTAACGAGGTGAAATGGGAGACATACACGAAGAAAATACAGATTGAGGCTCGTGTACTGGGCGACATCTCCATGAACCATATCATCCCTGTCGCTACCCGCTACCAGAGCCAGCTCCTGAAGAATGTGGAGAACATGGCGGAGGTATTCCCTGTGGACAAGGCGGAGAAGCTGTCGGCTCGTAACCTGAAACTGATTGAGGAGATTGCCGAGCGCACCTCGTCTATCGAGCGTCAGGTGGAGGAACTGGTCAATGCCCGTAAACTGGCGAACAAGATTATGGATGAGCATGAGAAGGCGATTGCCTACCACGACAAGGTGGAACCGAAACTCGACGACATCCGTTATCAGATTGACAAACTGGAACTGATCGTTGACGACGCTCTGTGGCCGCTGCCTAAGTATCGTGAACTGCTGTTCATCCGATAAAGAGAGATTCAGGCAACTACTTCTTTTTTTGGTTGTTTGAAGTTTGCGAAAGGCGGGAGCAGAACCAAGACCGCTTGTGTTCTGCCGAGCCGAAGACAAACTCGAACGTGAGTTCAAGTTTGCGAGGGACCTTGACGCTGGGACAGCGCCAGGTCCTTTTAAAATTTCTTCGGAATCAGTTACCGACTGAAGGGTGGTTTGTTACCGACTGAAGCCCCTTTTCTTACCGACTGAAGCCCATAATCGGGTCAATCAAAGCCTTCATTTGATAAAGATATAGTTTATCACTTGTTTCGATATCAGTTATGGGGATACTCCGATGCCTCCTACGGGTCACGCAAGGCATTCCTTTGGGGGTAAAGGAACTATCCCCAAGGGGCTTAGGGATTATCCCCAAGGGTCTTGAAGCCCGTACCTTCTACCCTCTGAGGCGGCACCTTCGACCCACGGAGCCCAGGGCTTCGCAAAAACATATAACCATATAACATGACAGGGCGCAAACCCCGATAAACAGAGGCTTTAAAGCATGTTATATGTTTGCTGAACATATAACATACATATAACATACTTCTCACCCCAAATGTTATATGTATGTTACATGTATGTTACATGTTTGAGCAACATGTAACATGGCTCAATCCCTTTGTACAAGGGCATTGGATCCACATCATGTTATATGGTTATATGTTTTTGCGAAATACGTAAGTGTTCTTCAAATTTCTGATACTCTTTTTAAACAATACGACTGGCAGATTTTTCATTCCGCCAGTCATATTTTCAAATAACATTGTCGTATTTGACTAAGAGTGAATCATTCAGAGTCCCACAGTCGATACCTCCTCAATGACATGCGGGTTACATACTCTATGCTTACACATTACTCAACAGCCAACCAACATAGACGAGATAGCCGACGACTAACAGGAGTCCCTCCCAACGCTCTACGGTATACTTCGTACGGGAGAACAGCCAGACGAGGACGACGGAGCCGAGCATCAACGAGAAGTCGATCATCGTGATACCTTGTATCTGCATGGGACTGATGGTGGCGGTGAGTCCTAATATCATTAGGATATTAAAGACATTGGAGCCGATGACATTGCCGATAGCGATGGCAGACTGTCCCTTGCGTGCTGCTACGACACTGGTGGCAAGTTCTGGCAGTGAGGTACCTCCTGCTACGATGGTCAGACCGACGACACCTTCGCTGATGCCCAGGGAATAGGCGACACGTGAGGCGGAATCGACAAAGATATTACTGCCGATCACCAATAGGGCGAGTCCCAGGAATACGAAGAACGCACTCATCCAGGGATTAATTGTCTTGATTTCTGTTGCTGGTTCTGCCTTCCTACCCTTTGCCTGCGACAGAGTATAGTACATGAAGGCGGCAAAACCTGCCAACAGGATGACACCGTCGATACGTCCGAGGAAAGAGTCGAGTGCCAGCAGGGGTAATAGGACTGAGGCAAAGACGGCAAAAGGTATGTCTTTACGAACAGTGCTCTTGCTAATGGTCATCGGTGCCACCATGGCGGCACATCCCACTATCAGCATGGCATTCATGGTATTGGAACCCACCACGTTACCGATAGCCATACCCGAAGTGCCCTTGAGTGCGGACACCAAACTGACGAAGAGCTCTGGAGCCGAGGTGCCTGCTGCAACGATAGTCAAACCAATGATAATCTCCGGTACATTCATACGACGAGCCAAAGCGGAGGCTCCCTCTGTCAGGCGATCAGCCCCATAGAGTACCATCGCCACACCTGCTATGATCAGCACAATATCTATCAACATAATCTCCCTGTATTATAGCCGCCTCTTAATCAAGGGACTCAAAATCTTCTGAATCAAAATCAAAATCATCATAACCTTCCAAGGAAGGACCTATGAACTCGTCCAGAGCACGACGCTCTTTCTTAGTAGGACGACCCGTGCCACGGGCGCGGTCGACGAAACCACTGATGCGGTTCATCTCCAGCAACTCATACTGGTCAGCGGGCGTAACATTCTCGTAAATCTCCGGAAGGAGCTTCGCCCCCACCCGTTGCTCTATCGTCTTCAGTATCTTGAAGGAATAAGTGACAGGCGGCTTGCGTACACTGACGACCTCACCCACCTTCACCATGCGGGACGGTTTGACGTTCATGCCGTTCATCGTCACCCGTCCGTTCTTGATGGCATCAACAGCGATACTGCGGGTCTTGAAAATACGAGCCGCCCACAGCCATTTGTCAACTCTTGCTTCCTCCATTCTTACCTAATTTATTATATTGGTTCATGGTGACATCAATGCCAGCCAATACAAAACTCTTGATAATATCCACACCAAGGTCTATAGCAGGCTGCAGCACCTTCAGCTCTTCCTCGCTGTAACGCCCCAAGACATAGTCAATCTGCATACCCTGCGGATAATCGCTGCCGATACCCATCCGCAGACGGGCATACTGCTGTCCGATGAGCTGCTGGATATGTCCCAAGCCGTTATGTCCCCCGTTGGAGCCGTTCGCCTTCAACCGGAACTGTCCTAAAGGAATTGCCACATCATCGCTGATGACCAACAGGCGGCTCTGATCGATATTCTCCTTGTTGAGCCAGTAACGGACGGCATTACCGCTGAGGTTCATGAATGTAGAAGGTTTGAGGAGAAACACCTTACGGCCTTTCAGACTCGTCTCGCCGATGAAACCGTAACGCCTATCCTCAAAAACGATATTGGACGCCTTTGCGAAAGCGTCCAATACCATAAATCCCGTATTGTGGCGGGTCATGTCGTACTCGTCGCCGACATTGCCCAAGCCTACAATCAGATATTTGTCCATACTGCCAAGACTTAAGCCTCCTCAGCAGTTGCAGCCGAACGAGAAGCACGTGTAGCTCTAACAGAACATACGATAACCTCTTTCGGAGTAGCGATCTCAAGACCCTCGAAGTTCAGTGAGCCAACCTTGATGCTCTTGCCGAGCTCCAAAGAGGTAACGTCAATCTCGAGAATCTCAGGAATATTCTTATAAGGAGCAGTAACGTTGATCTTACGGATCTGCAACTGGAGCTTACCACCGTCACGTACACCCTGAGCATGACCAGTCAGTTTCACAGGAATACCGACAGTGATGTTCTTGGTCTCGTTGATCTCGTAGAAGTCAGCATGCAACAGTGCGTCTGTTGTGGGATGGAACTGCAGCTCCTTGATGATAGCCTTGTGCTCCTTGCCGTCGACAGTGATATTGACAACATACACGTGAGGAGAGTAAATCACCTTACGCATCTCTGCCATAGGAACAGCGAAAGAGAATGCCTCAGGAAGATTCTTGTCATCCTTAGACTCACCATACAAATTACAGGGAACAAGACCCTCCTTGCGAAGCAGCTTAGAGGCTTTCTTGCCTGTCTCGGTGCGCTTCTGACCGTTTACACTAATTTCTCTCATAGTTAATTGTGTTACTCTAAATTAAGTTATACATTTTGCTTAATTCACCATCACACGATGCGAAAAGCGGGTGCAAAGGTAATCATTTTAATTGATAATTGCTAATTGATGATTGAAAATTTTCAAAAATATCGCAATTTTCTTGCATGATAGGGGAATTCTTCGTATTTTTGCACTTGATAAGAGTATCAAAACAAGCTATTCTATAGAATATGATTAATCGAGAATTAATAAGAATCAAGGTAGTTCAGTTAACCTATGCATACTACCAAAACGGTAACAAGAACATCGAGGCAGCGGAGAAAGAGCTTCTCTTCAGTCTCTCAAAAGCGTATGACCTTTACAATTATTTGTTAGCACTCATTGTGGCTATTACCAAGGAATCACGCAGATATCTGGAAATTGCCCAGGCAAAAGCCAAGCGTGAAGGGACGCCGATGCCTTCCCAGAAATTCGCTTATAACCGTTTTGCACTCCAATTGGAGGAGAATAAGATGTTGAATGACTTCTTGGAGACTAAGAAGCTCAACTGGAACGACGAGCCTGAGTTCCTCAAGAAAATGTATCATCTCATTACCGGATCTTCTATTTACAAGGAATATATAGATGCCCCTGAGGACAATTACGATGCAGACCGTGAGTTCTGGAGGAAAGTGTATCGCACACTGATACAGGACAATTCCGACCTGGACGCTCTGCTGGAAGAGCAAAGTCTCTACTGGAACGACGACAAAGAGGTGGTAGACACCTTTGTCATCAAGACCATCAAGCGCTTTGATGAGAAAAAACAGTCTAGGCAAGAGCTGCTGCCCGAATACAGTAATGACGATGACAAGGATTATGCGCAGAAGCTGTTCCGCGCCACCATTATGAATGCTGACGAATATCAGCGATACATGACGGAGGCTTCCCGCAATTGGGATTTCTCCCGTCTTGCCTATATGGATATCGTCATCATGCAGATAGCCATTGCTGAGATGATGACATTCCCCAGCATCCCTGTCTCCGTATCCATCAATGAGTTCGTGGAGATTTCCAAAATATACTCCACCCCACGGAGTGGCGGTTACATCAACGGTATGCTTGACGCCATCGCCCACCACTTGATTGAGACAGGACGACTGATCAAGCACATGGATGAAAAATAATAATTCCCCCCGCAATATCGGAATATCGCAATATCACAATAACGAAATAATTAGAACAGTATGGCACAGATTTTTCTCGCTGCGCAAGCCGCACAGGGCGGTGGCAGCATGACCAGTTTTATTATCATGATGGTGGCAATCTTCGCTATCATGTATTTCTTTATGATTAAGCCCCAACAGAAGCGTCAGAAGGAGATCCAGAACTTCCAGAACTCGCTGACGGAAGGAACACCAGTAGTGACCGGTGGCGGTATCTACGGCACTGTCAAGAAGATCGACCTTGCCACTGGCATCATCGAGGTAAAGATTGCAGACGGTGTTGTTATCCGTGTTGACAAAGGCTCTGTCTTCAAAGACATGGCAAGCACACCTGTTCAGAAATAAGCTAAGGACTCAAGGAGGTGGAGGAAAAAAGTATCTCTCGGTGGATGAATCGTTTCCTGTTCAATCGAACGAGCAGGGAATTGCTTATTTTCCTGTTCTTCCTGCTATTGTCTGGTGTCTTCTGGTTAATCCTCACCTTGAATGAGACCTATGAACGGGAAATCAAGGTGACCATGCAGATAAAAGGGGTCCCCAAGAATGTGGTTCTTACATCGAATGAGACGGACACGTTACGTGTCACCGTCCGTGACAAGGGATGGATTCTTGTCAGGTATCTGTATGAGAAAAACCGCAATATCAACATCTCCTTCAAGAATTACGACCGTGGCAACGGGCATGGCATCACCCCCTCATCAGATGTTAAGCGAATGATTAGCCAACAGCTGGAGATGTCAACCACCATCAGCTCGGTAAAACCAGACCGTATTGAGTTCTTTTATAATAACGGAGAACGGAAACGCGTACCTGTCAGATGGGCGGGACGCATCATACCGGAACAGCTCTACTTCCTCTCACATGTACAGTACTGGCCTGACAGCGTGGATGTCTACACCTTTGAGGAGAAACTGGACAGCATCAATGTCATCTATACCGAACCGCTTAACTATGTGGGATTCCGTGACACACTGATGATTACCTGCAAGACATCCCACCCGAAAGATGTGAAGGTCGTCCCAGACCAGGTGCGTATCGGATTCTATACAGATGTCCTCACGGAAGAGAGTCTCGACGGTGTACCCATCCAAGCTATCAACATGCCTCCAGGGAAAGTGCTGCGTACGTTCCCGCCAAAGGTCAGGGTCCGTTTTGTCACGGGTGTCAGTCAGTTCCGCACATTACGCCCAGAGGATTTCACTGTGATTGCTGACTATCAGGAAATCATCCAACGCCCTTCTGACAAATGTAACATCTACTTAAAGGTGATACCGCACGGAATCAGCAAAGCGACTTTGGCAACCAAGCAAGTAGACTATCTGATAGAGGAACAGGAATGAAGATAGGAATCACGGGAGGCATCGGCTCTGGCAAAAGTTATGTTTGCAGACGCCTGACGGCACAATACGGCATTGTGGTATATGACTGTGACGATGCCGCCAAACGCCTCATCCGCACCTCACCAGTCATCAGGCAGGAGCTCACGGAGCTTATCGGTGCCGACACCTATGTTGACGGACAACTCAACAAAGCAGCTGTGGCACAATTCCTGCTGCAGAGTGAGGACAACGCCAAGGCTATCGACACCATTGTCCATCCTGCCGTCTTCCGCGACTTTCAGGAGAGTGGTATGACATGGATGGAGAGTGCTATCATGTATGAGTCGGGGATTTACCGACTGGTAGACAAGGTCATCGTCGTCACTGCCCCTTTAGAGATTCGTATCGACAGAGTGATGCGACGTGACCATATCACCCGTGAGAAGGTGCTGCAATGGATGCAGCGGCAACTGTCTCAGGAAGAAGTCATCAGCCGTGCCGACTACGAGATCATCAATGACGGTATCACCAATATCGACGAGCAATTAGAATACATTATTAAAAAAGAAAAGATATGAAACAGACAATTTTAGCTATCTCGGGGAAACCGGGACTCTACAAACTGGTATCACGTGCCAAGAACAGCCTCATCGTAGAGGCTCTTGACGGAACAGGTAAGCGCATACCTGCTTTCGGTACCGACCGTATCACATCCCTCGCTGACATCGCCATGTTCACAGAGACAGAGGATGTCCCCCTGATGAAGGTTCTCGCTTCCCTGCGTGACCTGGAGAAAGGAAAGAATGCCAGCCTCAACTACAAGAAGGCAACACCCAAGGAACTGCACGACTATTTCACGAAAGTCTTACCAGAATGGGACCAGGAGCGCGTTCACAACAGTGATATCAAGAAGCTCCTGCAGTGGTATGACATTCTCATCAATGCAGGCATCACAGACTTTGAAGAGGAGATGGCACCCACAGAGGGTGATAACGTTGACGACCGAAAGGAAGAATAATCAAAGAAAGGCACTTCGTGAAGTGCCTTTCTTTTTTTTCTTAGAACCTTGGACGTCCGAAGCCACCGCCCCCACCAGGACGACCGCCAGGACCACCGAAGCCACCACCCCGGCGACCACCAGGACCACCTTCATGTCCTCTCGGACCTCCATTCTTACCACCGAAGATGTTCAGACGATAGATGACATGCAGCATCGCATAGTTGGTAATGGCATTATACTCCGTATCGCTGCGACGCATGGCATCCACCGTACGGCTGAATGTAGACTGCTGGTGGAGGATGTCGTACATCTGAAGCGAGAGTGTCAGCGCATTCCCTCGCAGGAACGACTGTGACACCTGTGCGTTCCATATCAGCTCATTGGTATTCATCGACGCATCGTTATAGCCACGGCGACTGTTCATGTTCATGCTCGTTGACAGCTGCGTACCCCAAGGTGCCGTCAACTGAAGACTGCCACCGTACGAGAATGTCCAGGTGTCGAGGTTGTTATTACTCTGCAACTCACTACGGGCATGCATATACTCCAGTGAGCCGTTCAGCTCCACCTCCAGCCAGTCATTACGATAGCTGCCGGCAAGACGCTCTCCGATTGTCGTCGTACGGGTTGTCGACTTCTGGGAGTCCTCATTCCTGCTGACACTTACATATCCCACATTATTATTATACCGGAGCGTTGTAAACGTGTTGACATTGAAGTAACCCGAAGAGTCGATGGCTGTATTGAACATAAACATACCGAACGTGTTCCAGTTGCCGTTGATATTCTCCGGTCTGATGGTACTTCCACCCGACTGCTCGTTATACGTCACCATATTAGAGATAGAGTTACGGGTTGTCGAGAAATTGACGTGTGCCATGATACTCCGCTGGTGGTTCTGGATATAGTTATTATAGAACAGGCGGAAGTTCTGTGTGAACGAGGGCTTCAGTCCCGGGTTACCCTTCCGGATGTTCAGCGGGTCACTGTCATCCGTGATGTCCAACAGGTCACTCATTGACGGCTGACTGCTGTTGGCACGGTAGGTGAAGCGCAGCTGGCTCACCTTCGAGATCTTCCAGCGGAAGTCGGCTGTAGGTGCGAAGTTCGTCACCGTGCGTACCGTATCGGTATGCACGCCCTGATAGTCCTGTGTGAAATGCGAGCGCTGCGGCAGCACCTGGAAGCCCACATTCAGATTATAAGCCTTACGGACGATGCGTAACATAATCTCCGCCGTATGGTTATAGTTACGATATTCTGAGAAACGGCTCAGTTTGTCATCCTTATAAGAATCATAAGGATAGCCGACCTGTCTCAGGTAGTCATCCCATCCGCGATACTGGGGCTCGATGCCGAAGAAGTCAATATACTTTTGGGTGTATAGATTGCTAAAATCATACGTAGCACGGTCACTTTTCCTATAGCTGTACTGATACTGATAACTGAACTGCAGGTATGTCTGCCGGAAGATAGGCTCGCTATAGGTGGCACGGATGCCATAGTTCCAGTTTTTCGTCGGTGTCACCGCATAGCGGTTTGTCTGGTGCGTAGAGTCCTCCCCATGCTGGTTCACCAATTGGAAATACTCCACCAGACTGTTGGTAAACGACTTATCCATGCCGTCTCCCACATTACCGGAGAAACGCAGGGTGACATTCCTGCCACTGTTGTTCAGCCGACGGTTCAGTTGCAACCATCCCCCCATACTCTTCGAGTCGCCATAGGTGATGGAGTTACTGCGGTCCCTGTTGATCACGACATCCTTGTCAACAAGCGTTTCCAACGCACTATCGTCCAGCGGGTCCTTCACCCACCGGTATGGGTCATCATCCATCGTGAGGGAGACTCCCTCCGACAAGCCATCACTTGAGTTGTAATTGAACTGTGGGCGCATCATGATATTCGTCATCGAGTCAGGTGTCCATTCCAAGCGGAAACGGGCATCCCAACTGTTTGAACGGGAGAGATTACTGCGCAGACTGTTTTTGAACGTAGACGAAGACCCCGTCATGAAATTCTCCGAAGAGGTGCGTACCACGGCATCCCCATCGCTATGGTTCCAGCGGATGCTGGCATCAAACTTCAAGCGGTCTTTCTTCTCGTAGTTCAGGTTGAAGCCCACCATCTTCGTCGCTGTCAGTCCTTGTCTGCCACCTCCGAAACGACCACCGCCGCCACCAGGGAATCCCATGTCGTTGACATTATTGGCACTCAGGGGAACAAATATCTTCAGGTCGGAGCTCTGCATACCGGCAAAGATACGTCCGCTATAACGGCGACGGGTTCCTGCTGCCAAGTCGGCATTCACCATATATCCTTTATTCATACCGCGCTTGATGCCGAAGTCCAGCACCGTCTCCTCCTCACCATCATCAATACCACTGACACGGGCAAGGTCACTCTTCTGGTCATAAGCCTTCACCCGCTCCACGATAGACGTAGGCAGGTTCTTCATTGCCGTCTTGGTATCACCGGTCATAAACTCCTTACCGTCAATCAGGATTTTCTTCACCTCCTTACCATTGATGGTCACCTTACCAGCGTCATCCACCTGTGCGCCAGGCAGTTTACGCACCAGCTCCTCGATCACCGAGCCCTCCGGTGTACGGTATGCCGATGCATTATATACAAAGGTATCCTCCTTCAGTGTGACTTTCGAAGCCTGTCCTGTCACCGTAGCACCCTTCAGCATGATGGCATCGGGCTTGAGGTCTATCGTTCCCAGGGCGATATCCTTGTCGGCAGACACTTTGACGTTCTCGGTATATGGTTTAAAGCCCACACAGGTAACCTGCACGATATACGTCCCATTGGCTGGAGCTTTGATGCGGAAATTGCCGTTCAAGTCAGTCAACGAGCCTGTCACCATCACGCTATCCTGTTTTAACAGTCTCACTGTCGTCTGTGCCAATGGCTCTTGAGAGTCACTCTCCTGCACCTTACCTGTAATGTTCCGTTGCGCCATCACCTGTATGCCTGATACCGTCATGAGCAAAAGCAGTAAAATTTTCTTCATGTCATTTTGTTGATTATGCCTTTTGGACGCTCCCAAAAGACAAAAGTTTAACGATATGAATCAAAAAAAATATATTCCCAACAATTATTCCACACTTTTATAGAAGTATTTACAAATTTTATATTATATTTGCAACCGCAATGGAACAGCAGAAGGTCATATTCTCAGAAAACCTGCGGCAGACACTGGAACAAGCCGTAAGCGAAAGCGCTCACGACCGCTTGTTAGTGCTTGTCGATGAGACCACACGTGACTGCTGCCTGCCGGTAATCAGGGACTACGACTGCATGAAAGAGGCACAGGTCATCACCATCCAGGCGACAGACACGCACAAGACACTGGAGTCACTCGCCCATGTGTGGAGTGAGATGCAACGGATGGGAGCTACCCGTCATTCCCTCATGATCAACCTCGGTGGGGGAATGGTGACTGACCTGGGTGGGTTTGCCGCCTCTACCTTTAAGCGCGGCATCTCCTTCATCAACATCCCCACTACCCTGCTCTCCATGGTAGACGCCAGTGTGGGCGGTAAGACAGGTATCAACTTCGGAGGACTGAAAAACGAGATCGGTGTCTTCAACAATGCCCACTGCGTCATCCTCGACACCACCTTTTTGCGAACCCTTGACCAAGAGAACATCCTCTCTGGCTATGCCGAGATGATCAAGCACGGACTCATCTCCGACGAGAAGACCTGGGCAGAACTGATGAATCAAAGTTCAGAGTTGAGAGTTGAGAGTTTGGAGTTTGCTGCCGCTCTTGAGAAAAGTGTCGCCGTGAAACAGCGCATCGTCACGGAAGACCCTACAGAGAAAGGCATCCGCAAGGCTTTGAACCTCGGGCATACGGCAGGACACGCCTTCGAGTCGTACGCATTGGAGCACCGTCCTATCCTCCACGGCTATGCGGTCGCCTACGGTCTGGTGGTAGAGCTCTATCTCTCCTGCATCAAGACTGGCTTCCCGCAGGACAAGATGCGCCAGACCATCAACTTCATCAAGGAGCATTATGGACGTATGACCATCACCTGTGATGACTATCCGCAACTGGTGGAACTCATGCACCACGACAAGAAGAACGTAGGCAACGATATCAACTTCACCCTGCTGGGCGGTATAGGAGACATCCGCATCAACCAGACGGTGACGGAGGAGGATATCAAGGAAGCATTAGACTTTTACAGGGAATACTGATCCCTGATTCAATACACTACTACCTATTTAGATTGCTAACAACCGAAGGCGGGACTCATCCGTGAGGACGTGTCCCGCTTATATTTTTCCCTGTTTTTCTTTGTAATTCAGAAATTTATATTATCTTTGCAATAAATTTTAAACTATAACCTCAAAACTATGAAAAGAATCTTAGTTACTGGAGGAGCCGGCTTCATTGGTTCCCATCTCTGTGAGCGACTCGTCAACGAAGGGCATGACGTGATATGTATTGACAATTTCTATAGCGGTTCAAAGGAGAACGTATGGCACCTGATTGGCAAGCCTAACTTTGAGCTGGTGCGCCATGATGTCATCAACCCCTACTGGGCTGAGGTTGACGAGATCTATAACCTCGCCTGTCCCGCCTCGCCGATCTATTATCAGAACGACCCGATACAGACCACCAAGACCAGTTTCTTCGGAGCCTATCACATGCTGGGACTTGCCCGCCGCACGAAAGCTAAGATCCTGCAATCATCGACCAGTGAGGTCTATGGTGACCCTAACGTACATCCACAGCCTGAGAGCTACTGGGGTAATGTGAACCCCATCGGACTGCGTTCCTGTTATGATGAGGGCAAGCGTGTCGCTGAGACGCTGTTCTTCGACTACTACCGTCTGCACAAAGTGCGCAGCAAGGTTATCCGTATCTTCAACACCTATGGTCCGCGCATGGCAGTAAGCGACGGTCGTGTTGTCTCCAACTTCGTGGTGCAGGCACTGCGTGGTGAAGACCTCACCATCTATGGTGACGGACAGCAGACCCGTTCTTTCCAGTATGTGAGCGACCTGATTGAGGGAATGATCCGGATGATGGACACCCCCGACGACTTCACGGGACCTGTCAACCTGGGTAACCCCGGTGAGTTCACCATGCTTGAGCTGGCAGAGAAAGTACTTCAGAAGATTGGTGGCAAGAGCAAGATAGTATACCGCCCCCTGCCCAGCGACGACCCGAAGATGCGCCGTCCTGACATCACGGTTGCCAAGCGGGAGTTAGGCTGGGAACCCAAGGTCACCTTGGACGAGGGGCTCGACCATATCATTGCCTATTTCCGCGACTATCTGTCTAAATAAATCTCTTGACAAAAGACACAGACGCTTCCTCTTACTTGTTACTTGACAATCTGTAGTCCTGCGGTTTTGATGTCACCAGAGCCCCGGGTGGTCTGGTTGAGCTTGCGTATAGTACCTGTCAGGGTGATATCCCCAGAGCCCACCAGGCGGCAGGAGACGGTGCCACATTGCTGATTTGCCACCTTGATGTCGCCAGAGCCTTTCAGTTCCAGTTTCGTGTCTTTGGCTCTCAACTGACTGATCTTCACGTCACCAGAGCCTACCAGCTCAACAGAGGAATACTGGGTAATCACCTTCTTGATGTCCACATCACCGGAACCTACCAACGAGACATTGACACGGTCGCAGATGATATCATAGAAGTCCACGTCACCAGAGCCTTTCACACTGATGTCAAGATTATCGGTATCGACATGCGACTTGCTCTCGAAATCACCGGAGCCCTGTACCTCCACCCCTATCAGGTCGGGGGAGGTGACATAGACCGTCACGTCATTATCTTTCAAGGACATGCTGCTAAAGAAACCACCCGACTTGACACTGACAACCAGGCAGTTTCCCTCCATACGGGTCTGCACATTCTTCAGGACACTCTTTGGTGCCTTCACCTTGACCGACCAGGTCTTTCCTTGGGTGTACTTAATGTCAGGAGAGCCCTGCAGGCGGATACGCTCAAAACCCTTCAACGAACGGTTTTCCACTGCTTTATCACTACCACTGAACGCATAGAGACGCATGCTGCATGTCACAATGAGGACAGCTAACACAAACCATAATAACTTTTTCATACGCTTATTCCTTTTTAATTGTTTCTACCCGTTAGACGAGGCTGCCGATGAAAAAGTTGCAGGGAACGGAGAAAAAAAATCAGAAGGTGAAATGGAGCGTCATGCGGAGTCCGCTCTTATGCGCTGACGACAGGTCGTTGTAGTTCAGGCGACGCACATACTCCACATGCAGGAAGCGGAAGATGTTATGAATGCCCACCGACACCTCCCAATAGGGGCGCTTGGGGTCCATGACATGGGAGTCTCCCGGAAATGCCATCAGCAGCGAACTCCCTGCGTTCTGCGCCAGGAACGGGTTATTCTTGTCGGAGAGTCCTCCCCACAGCATCTTCACTCCTATATACTCCCTCCATTTCAGCCGCTTGAGCAAGGGAATGCGGTTGAAGAGTTTACCATTCAGGTCCCATGACACCATGGCTGAGACAAAGCGGTCGTTGAGGAACTCCATGTTATTGACCAAGCTGTACATATCCCGATGGAGGATATACGAGAGGTTTGCCTCCGGCATGCATAACAACGGGTATGGAACCCGTGACCACTGCACACCGCCTTTGACATAGACATCCAGTTTTCCCCAGCTGCTGAGCCAGATACGCTGCTTGACACTCAACTCACTGTACTGGTAGTTATACTCACCGCCCAAGAAGCCCTTGACACCCATGGTATGTCCCAGGGTAATGACGGGTGCCTCCCTATTCACCTTCTTACGCCGTTGCTTGGTATTGATATAGAGTGCCCCGGGACTGTATTCCACTTCGGCATGCAGCTCAGTGGTCCGTATCCTGACGGAGGGAGAAGGGAACTGGGAGTTAGGCGAATAGTCGCTCAAGGGGGTGAAGCGGAGGTTTCCACACGCCTCATTAGCCTCCGTCTTCATACTGACCATCGCCTTCAGTCCGAAATGCTCCTCCCACTCGAAGGTCAGCTGCTGACGGTTATAGAACATCATGGCATCGACCTTACTCCATTTGAAGGCGGTGAACACATTATCCTTATCCGTCGTCAGGAACTTATCCGAGGGAGCACACACGTCATAGGTCGACGAGAAAGTGAGGTTACGCTGCGGGAACTCCTTGGGAAGGTACTCCTTCTCGTTGAAGGAATAGGTCACCTCACCCTTGTAGTAGTTCTTATTGGACTTCCATCCTCGTGCCACATAGCCCTTCAGGAACCAGTGCTTGTTGAGGTTGGCGGTGGTCTGCGCACTCAGACGGGTACGCAGTCCGTCGATATAGTTGCTGGAGATAATCGTATTGATGGGACCGATATCCACCTTCGAGGGGTTGCCTGTCTCGACATAGTTCTCGATGAGTGCCTTCAGTCCTATCATGACATACTTGAAGCCCTTCATCTTCTCGAAGCTCTTGACGAAGTCCTTCATGGAAGCCTCACCTTTGGTCAGGTCCATGTGCCGGTAACGTGCCCAGAAGAGGTCGCTATGCGACAACGCCTCAGAGTCCCGGATATTCCGTTTTCCCTTGAACAACTGGTCGTCAAGCTGGTCGAAGGCATAGTCGGTCAGTCGCGTATTGCGGATGACGATCATCTTCTGCAGGAAACTCAGTACCTCCATCTCCACCACCATATCGTCAACAGTCAGCACCCACTCGCCTGTCGGCAATTGAGAGAACTGCTGGACGACACGCAGGTTCTCCACGAAGTTGACACCACTCTGCCGGGGAATGGTGATGTCGCACCGCTTCACCTGATAGCTGGAGTCCTTGAGGATATAGATATCACCGCGGAAACCGAAGTCCTGCAGGTTATTAGGAAGGAAATGCAGGTGTATACAACTGTCCCGCTCAATCTGCAGGGTGTCCTCGATATAGAAACGGTAGAAGCTGATGGCTCCCCTGCCGATAGGTGACGTGAAGGGGCGGCGCAGCAGGCGCACCTGGTCATCGTAGATATTCACATCGGTGAAGATGTCCTTGAGCATCGTATTCATGATATCACCCGTCTGGAAGAGGTCACCGATTCCCGTGGAGTTCTGTCCCATGATGATATTCTTCTCGTCATGAGGATGACGGCGGTAGAACTTCTTCGTCACCGTCTCGTCGACGGAGACAGGCAGGATGAGTTTGTTGTTATAGGGACATGTCTCTATCTGGTCGTATATCCATTTCTTCTTACGGAAGACGGAGTGCTGCAGTTTCTCGGGGGTGATGTCATTGCCGGCAAATGTCAGTTTCTGGTATTTGGTATACTGATAGTAGTCCTTATTGGAAAGGTCGGTGAGCTGTTTATGCGCAATGACCTTACGCATCAGTTCGACAGCGGGGTTGTTCTTACGGCTGTAGCGCTGACGCTTTGAGCGCACCGTCACGTTCTGCAACTGCTTGGTGTCGGGCTTCAACTGGATATCCAGCTTTACCGGGGTACGGTCAACAATCATAATGGTCTGGGGCACATAGCCTACGGCACTGAACGTCAGTGCCCACTCGACATGCTTCTGGATAACGTAACGACCGTCGATACCAGAGGCGACGGCGACGTTATGTCCCCGGTATGATACTGTCACAGAAGGGATGACCATCCGCGTCTCCGCATCGGTCACCACACCTGACAGCAACTGTGCCTGAGCAGACAGGCACAGGAACCAGAACAGCAATAGTATGTGGAGTCTTTTAATCTTGTTCATCTTATCATGGGATCTCTACCCAGAAGGTGGAGCCTTTTCCGAAGACGGAGGACACACCCACCTGACCGTCCAACGACTCGGCAAGACTTCGGCAGATACTCAGTCCCAGTCCGGTGCCGGCGATGAAGTCATCGACCTTCACGAAACGCTCAAAGAGGCGGTCGTTACACTTGTCGGCAGGAATACCTTTACCTGTGTCACGCACCCATACCCTGATGGTCTTCGGGGTCTTTTCATAGCCCAGGGTGACGGTTCCGGAAGACGTAAACTTCACGGCATTATTCGTATATTGGTTCAGAATCTCTTTCAGACGGTCACGGTCAGTATGGACCATGGTCTCCGCAGCTGCCTCATCCACCTTAATGGTCACCCCCTTGTCGGCAGCCACCGTCATATACTTATCTACCAGCTCACGCAACATGAGGGTCAACTCAAAGTCATCCTTGACAATAGCACCATCAGCACCTGCCTCCAACTTGGAGATATTCACCATATCGTCGAAAAGACGGAGCAGATGAGCATTGTTCTGCTTGATGAGTTTGATGAGCTCATTACGCTCCTCCTCACTCTGCGCCATGGGCAGGACATCACTGAAGCCCACAATGGCATTCAGCGGGGTACGCACCTCATGGGTGATATTCGCCAGGAAGGCTGACTTCAGACGGTCGCTCTCCTCTGCCTGGTTACGTGCCTCTATCAGCTCACGCTCTATCTCCTTCTGCTTGTCAATACGCATACTGGTACCTACGATGGTCAGGGGATTCCCGTCCATGTCATGCTTATCAACAGTGGCAAATGTCTCTTCCCAATAAAAAGGAGAACCGGGAGAAGCCTGCGCACGGTACTGCTGGTGGTAGTCTTCATACTTTCCTGTCATCAGTCCTGTCAGCGCTTCCCTGACACGCTCACGGTCTTCCTCGTGAATGAGGTCGTAGGTCCCGACGACACCGGCACCTGCCTGCGGCACGAAAGAGTCCGCCCTCCCGCGGTAGTCGCTATCATAGAAGAGTGTGCCATCAGCCACATCCAACCGCCAGGTAGACAGTTTCATGGCTTTCAGCACCAGCTCATACTCTATGCTATGCCGGTTCAGGCTGGTCAGCTGCGCCAACTCCTCCTTCAATTGCCGATGCTTCCGCACCTGATAGTACAGGAACAGCGACATCAGCAAGATGACAGGTAATCCTATCACCCACACCATGACATCAGCCCTCAGCAGGAAACTGATATTTATTGAAAGAATGCTCAACGTATTCAGCATGATGATGCGTTTTGTTTTCGGATTGGTGGCAAAATTACACAAAAGATTCAGAATAATGAAATAAAATGGAATTAATTTTGTTTTTTGCGTACTTATTCGTATCTTTGCACCATATTTATATAAAACATTATGACACAAGATTTTGAACTTATCGCCAAGACCTTTATGGGACTTGAGCCCGTTTTGGCGAAAGAGCTGACGCAACTGGGCGCAGAGAACGTACAGATTGGACGACGTATGGTGTCCTTCATGGGTAACAAGGAAATGATGTACCGCGCCAATTTCCAGTTGCATACCGCCATCCGTATCCTTAAACCTATCAAGCATTTCAAAGCACTCTCCGCTGACGATGTCTACGAAGGTGTCAAGGCGGTGGACTGGACGAAATACCTGGACCTTGAGACGACCTTCGCCGTTGACTCGGTAGTATTCTCGGAGGAGTTCCGTCACTCTAAGTTCGTCGCTTATAAAGTGAAGGACGCTATCGTCGACCAGTTCCGTGAGAAGACGGGAAAACGTCCGAATATCTCCATCACCAACCCGGACATCCGCCTGAACATCCATGTGGCGGAGGACAAGTGTACGCTATCGCTGGACTCCAGCGGTGAGTCACTGCATCGCCGTGGCTACCGCCAGGAATCGGTGGAGGCTCCGCTGAATGAGGTCCTTGCCGCAGGTATGATCCTGATGACGGGATGGCATGGCGAGACGGACTTTATCGACCCGATGTGTGGCAGTGGAACACTGCTCATTGAGGCGGCACTCATCGCCCGCAACATGGCACCCGGACTGTTCCGCAAGGAGTTCGCCTTCGAGAAATGGAAGGATTTCGACCGTGACCTTTTTGACACCATCTATAATGATGACTCACAGGAAAGGGAGTTTCACCATCATATCTACGGCTATGACGTGGATATCAAGGCTGTGAATACGGCACGCCTGAATGTGCGTGCCGCCGGTCTGACCAGCGACATCACTGTGGAGGAGCGTGACTTCAAGGACTTCACGCAACCGAAGGAGAAGAGTATCATGGTAACCAACCCGCCCTACGGTGAGCGCATCTCTACACCTGACTTGCTCGGCACCTATAAGATGATCGGTGAGCGGCTGAAACACCAGTTTACGGGCAATGACGCATGGATATTGAGTTACCGCGAAGAGTGTTTCGAACAGATTGGACTGAAACCGTCCATCAAGATTCCTGTATATAACGGCAGCCTGGAGTGTGAGTTCCGCAAATACCAGATGTTCGACGGGAAGATGCGTGTGTTCCGTGAGGAAGGTGGAACAGTGAAGACGGAGGAGGAGAAGCGTCAGATGGCTGAAAAGCGCCGTTTCAGACAGAACCGGGAATTCAAGAAACGCCTGGAGGAACAGGAAGAGAACGAAGAGGCGGACATCCGCAGTTTCAAGTTCCGCTCTTTGGAGAAGAAGACCAGGGAGCCGAGGGAATCCAGGGAGCCTAGGGACACTAGGGGTTCTAGGGATTCTAGGAGCTCTAGGGATTCTAGGGGGTCTAGGGATTCCAGGGGGAACAGGAATTTCAAGGGCAACCGTGACTTCGACCGGAAGGGACGCCATTTCGACAAGAAGAGGAGGTTTGACCATGATGAAGACTAAGATCATCCTCGTACTGCTGATTCTCTCTTGCCTGCCTATGGATGCCCAGAAAAAGCTCTTCACGCTGGAAGACCTTAACTTCGGAGGGACAAACTTCCGTCGCTTTCAACCTGAGAACCGCTGGTACACATGGTGGGGAGACCAATTGATGTACTTGGACGCAGAGGAGGGTGGCACCGTCGACCGCAATGGTCAGCAAAGGCCTCTCTTCTCACTGAATGACATTGGGAATGACTGCCATTCCGCTTATGACGCCAGCTACCCCTACCCCCATGAGACTGTTGTCCTGCTCAAGAACAGCAAGGAACGCATCCTTTACGACTGGAAAAAGAAAAAAGTGGTATGGTCACAATGCTGTGAGGGGGAGAGTTTCGCTGACTGGCACAAGGCATCAAGGGCTGTCGCCTATGTCAAGAATTACCAACTTTATATCCGTGACGCACAAGACCAGGTGCAGCAGCTGACTACTGACGGAAGCAGGGAAATAGTCTACGGACAGTCTGTACACCGCAATGAGTTTGGCATTGAGAAAGGAACATTCTGGAGTCCTGACGGGCAGCAGCTTGCCTTTTACCGTATGGACCAAAGTATGGTAACGGACTACCCGCAGGTGGCAATTGACACCCGTATCGCCTCTCATGAGCCTGACAAATACCCGATGGCGGGAATGACCTCGCATCAGGTAACCGTGGGTGTCTATAACATGAACACACAAAAGACCGTCTATCTGAAAACGGGCAATCCTACTGACCGTTATTTCACCAATATCTCCTGGAGTCCGGACAACAAGACTATTTATATGTTTGAGCTCAACCGTGACCAGAACGACTGCCGTCTGATCAGCTATAATGCCACAACAGGAGAGAAAACAGCTGAGCTCTATCGGGAGACCAGTGAGAAATACGTGGAGCCTTTGCACCCAATCCTCTTCCTGCCCTGGGACGAGGAGAAATTTATCATGCAGAGCCAGAGGGACGGGTATAACCACCTATATTTATATAATAAGGAGGGAAAACTGTTAAAGCAGCTCACCGACGGAGAGTATGTCGTACTGGATGTATTAGGATTCAATGAGAAACAAAAGAGCGTCATCATAGCCGCCAACAAGTATCATCCACTCCACCGGTGGCTGTACAGTGTCAGCCTGAAAAATGGCAAGATGACGGAGATCGTGAAAGCTGACGGGGTTCACCATGGCACACTCTCTGCCTCTGGCACCTACCTCATTGACAAATGGAGCAATCCCTCCACACCCCGCAACATAGACTTTATAGAGACCGGAACGGGAAAGACATCACGACTATTTACCGCCGAGGACCCATGGAAAGACTACCAGCAACCGATCTTCGAATGTGGTAGTTTGAAAGCGGCTGATGGTGTGACGGACCTCTATTACCGCATGGTGAAGCCTTATGACTTCGATGCTTCCAAGAAATATCCTACCGTCGTCTATGTGTATGGCGGTCCACATGCCCATAACGTCGATGCCTCATGGCATTGGAGCAGCCGTTCATGGGAGACGTATATGGCACAGAAAGGATATGTGCTTTTCATCCTCGACAACAGAGGGAGTGAGAACCGTGGGCGTGATTTTGAGCAGGCGACTTTCCGTCAACTGGGACAGGTTGAGATGCTGGACCAGATGAAGGGTGTCGACTATCTGCGCACCCTCCCCTATGTCGATATGGACAGACTGGGTGTTCACGGCTGGTCGTTCGGGGGCTTCATGACCATCTCCCTGATGACAAACTATCCTGATGTCTTCAAGGTGGGAGTGGCAGGCGGTCCTGTCATCGACTGGAAATGGTATGAGGTGATGTATGGTGAGCGGTATATGGACACACCAGAGAAGAATCCGGAAGGGTATGAGAAGACCAGTTTGCTTTCCAAGGCAAAGAACCTAAAGGGTAAGCTCCAGATTATCACTGGCTATAATGACAATACCGTTGTCCCACAACATTGTCTGTCATTCCTCAAAGCATGTATTGACGCAGGTACACAACCTGATTTCTTTGTATACCCTAACGAACTGCATAATATGCGGGGACATACCAGCGTCCATCTGCATGAGCGTATTACCCAATATTTTGAGGACTACCTTAAGTAGTTGGGAGTTGAGAGTTTAGAGTTTAGAGTTTAGAGTTTAGAGTTTAGAGATAGAAATGATGAAAGAAGAACAAATCCTCGTCCGCATTACAGGGCAAGACCGCCCGGGACTGACAGCCAGTGTCATGGGTATTCTGGCAAAGTATGATGCGCAGATATTGGATATCGGACAGGCGGACATCCACTCTACGCTGTCTTTAGGCATCCTTATCCGCATGGATGAGATGAACTCTGGACTGGCTATGAAGGAACTGCTGTTCAAAGCCACTGAGCTGGGAGTGAACATCGGCTTCTCGCCCATCAGCGATGACGAGTACGAAGACTGGGTGGGGCATCAGGGCAAGAACCGCTATATCCTCATGGTGATGGGACGGCAGCTGGAGGCGCGTCAGATAGAGGCTGCCACACGTATCATCGCCGATCAGGGACTGAACATTGACTCCATCCTGCGCCTGACCGGGCGTAAGAGCATCAAGCAACTCGACAAGCACACACGTGCCTGCATCCAGTTCTCCCTCCGTGGTGAACCCGTCAACAGGCAGGAGATGCAGTCGAAACTCATGAAACTGTCCGCAGAGATGGGCATCGACTTCTCGTTCCAGCGTGACGACATGTTCCGGCGCATGCGCCGCCTCATCTGTTTTGATATGGACTCCACACTGATACAGACGGAGTGTATTGACGAACTGGCAGAACGGAATGGTGTGGGTGCCGAGGTACGTGCCATCACCGAGAGTGCCATGCGTGGTGAGATAGACTTCAAAGAGAGCTTTACCCGCAGAGTGGCACTATTGAAAGGACTGGACGTGAGTGTCATGAAGGACATCGCCGAGCACTTACCCATCACAGAGGGTGTCGACCGACTGATGTCCATCCTGAAGACCTGCGGCTACAAGATTGCCATCCTCAGTGGTGGATTCACCTATTTCGGGGAGTATCTGCAGCGCAAATACGGCATCGACTATGTCTATGCCAACGAACTGGAGATTGGCGAGGACGGCAAACTGACAGGACATTATGTGGGAGAGATTGTCGACGGACACCGGAAGGCGGAATTGCTGAAGCTCATCGCACAGGTGGAGAAAGTCAACCTCGCCCAGACCATTGCCGTAGGTGACGGTGCTAACGACCTGCCCATGATCAGTGAGGCAGGACTGGGCATTGCCTTCCATGCCAAGCCACGTGTCATTGCCAACGCAGAGCAGAGCATCAACACCATCGGGCTGGACGGCGTGCTATATTTCCTCGGCTTCAAGGACTCTTATTTAGGTGAACAGGGAAAACTGTAGAAAGGTAGAAAAGTAAAAAACATAAAGACGATGAAGATATTATTATTAGGCAGCGGCGGACGAGAGCATGCCCTCGCCTGGAAAATTGCTCAGAGTGAGAAATGTGAGAAACTGTTTATCGCCCCAGGTAATGCGGGAACCAGCAACTGCGGTGAGAACGTTGCCATGAAGGCGGATGACTTCGAGGCAGTGAAGAACTTCTGCGTGGAGAGACACATCGACATGGTGGTCGTTGGTCCGGAAGACCCACTGGTAAAGGGTATCTACGACGACATGAAGGCTGACGCTCGCACCAAGGACATTCCTGTCATCGGTCCCACAAAGGCTGGTGCGGTATTGGAGGGGTCCAAGGATTTCGCCAAGGCATTCATGCAGCGCCACCATATCCCCACGGCACGCTACGAGACTTTCGACGGAGAGCATCTGCAGGAAGGACTTGCCTTCCTGGAGACGCTGGAGGCTCCCTACGTCCTCAAGGCTGACGGTCTCTGTGCCGGCAAAGGAGTGCTGATACTCCCCACCCTTGACGAGGCAAAGAAAGAGCTGAAGGAGATGCTGGGCGGTATGTTCGGCAATGCCTCCTCACGTGTGGTCATCGAGGAGTTCCTCAGCGGTATCGAGTGCTCCGTCTTCGTATTGACTGACGGTGACCACTACAAGATACTGCCAGAGGCAAAGGACTACAAACGCATCGGAGAACATGACACGGGCTTGAACACCGGTGGTATGGGCTCTGTCAGTCCTGTTCCCTTCGCCACCAAGGAATGGATGCAGAAGGTGGAGGACCGTATCATCCGTCCTACTGTCGAGGGACTGAAGGAAGAAGGTATCCTGTACAAGGGATTCATCTTCTTCGGACTCATCAACGTCAAAGGCGAACCGATGGTCATTGAGTATAACTGCCGCATGGGCGACCCGGAGACAGAGAGTGTGATGCTGCGCCTGAAGAGTGATATCGTTGACCTCTTTGAAGGGGTGGCAGCAGGCGACCTTGACCAGCGCCCCATCGAGTTCGACGAGCGTGCGGCAGTCTGTGTCATGCTGGTCAGCGGTGGTTATCCCCAGGAATACAAGAAAGGCTATGCCATCAGCGGTATTGAGAACGTGGAGGGCAGCATCGTCTTTCATGCCGGTACAGCCATGAAGGACGGACAGGTGGTCACCAATGGCGGACGTGTCATTGCCGTCTCCTCTTATGGAAAAGACAAAGCCGAGGCACTTCAGAAATCCTTCGAGGAGGCACAGAAGATACAGTTTACCGACAAGTATTTCCGTCGTGACATCGGTGCAGACCTATAATGAAGCGACTACAGAACAAGGTATCGGACAGTAAGCTGTCACTCCCCATCACCTCTGTCTATGCGATAGGGGTATGGGTTCTTGCAGGACTGATACAGGAGGCTTGGTGGATTCAGTTTGGCTGTTTCGCCCTCTCTGTCTACCTGATGGCTGTGCTGAACAACAGCAACGCACTCATCAGGATTCATTCCCGTATGGTCTCCTGCTCGTTCATCATGCTCACCTGTACCGCTTGTTTCCTGTTTGCCTCGCTGCATGAGGCAGTCTGCACCATGCTGATGGCAGCAACGTATGTCGTATTATTTCAAACCTATCAGGACAAAGAAGCCCCTGGACTGACCTTCTACAGTTTCCTGCTGTTGGGACTGTCCAGTCTTGTCGACATCCAGATCATCTGTCTGCTACCCTTTCTCTGGTTGCTGATGCTCACCAACCTGCAGTCGCTCTCGTGGCGTAATTTCTTTGCCTCCCTGTTAGGTGTCACCCTCCCCTACTGGTTTGCCTTGGGATGGTCCGCTTACCAGTCAGACTTCACCTTATGGGCAGACCATTTCGCTTCGCTGGTAGCCTTCCAGGCACCCTTCGACTTCTCAGGACTCGATACACATCATGTCGTGACCCTGTGTTTCGTCACCGTCCTTGCCCTCTTTGGGGCATTACACTATTGGCGAGCCAGCTATCTCGACAAGATACGTAACCGCATGCTCTATGGATTCTTCATCAGGATGCACCTGTTCCTGCTGCTGCTGTTTTTCCTGCAGCCCCAGCGCTACGACCTGCTCCTCCGCCTGATGATATTGAACACAGCCCCCCTCGTCGCCCATTTCATCGCACTCACACAGCAGCGAGTGACCAACATCATCTTCTGCGTGATTACCCTCGCTGCCTTATTCCTCACCATCTATAACTTATGGATGTAGTCATTTCCCTCCTGATCAGCTATGGCTACTGGGGCATGCTGCTCACCGCCTTCATTGCCGGCTCCTTCTTCCCGTTCTCCAGCGAGGCGGTGATGATGGGACTGCTGGCTGCCGGCTTAGACCCCTGGGGACTGATTATCTACGGCACCATCGGTAATGTGGCAGGTGGTATGTTCAACTACACGGTAGGGCACATGGGAAAACTGGAGTGGATTGAGAAATACCTGCATGTCAGCAAGGAGAAGCTCGACCAGGCGACCCGTTTCATGGGAGGACGAGGGGCATGGATGGGTTTCTTTGCCTTCATCCCCGTCTTAGGCAGTGCCATCACCATCGTCTTAGGACTGATGCGCGCCAATATCCCTGTCTCCATCACGAGTATGGCGATAGGCAAGTTCCTGCGCTATGTCCTGCTTATCTATGGAGCACAACTCTTCATCTGACCCCTTAAACGTTAAAAAAAAACAAGGGGGCACTAATTCTCAACTTTCCATTCTCCTTTCTCAATGAAAACAACTATCTTTGCAAGTTGGAATTAAACGACACATTAGATAATGAAACAATTTAGACTGGTAGACAATATCCTGGGATGGGTCAGTTTCCTGATTGCCGCCTTCGTATATTGTTCTACGATTGAGCCGACAGCATCGTTCTGGGACTGTCCTGAATTTATCTCCACTGGTTATAAACTGGAAATCGGTCACCCCCCCGGTGCACCTTTCTTCATGCTCACAGCCAATCTCTTCTCACAGTTTACCAGCGACCCCTCACAGGTGGCACGGATGGTGAACATGATGAGTGCGTTGCTATCGGCAGCCACCATTCTGTTCCTTTTCTGGACCATCTCACATCTGGTGCGCCGTCTGCTCATCAGGGACTGGAGCGAGCTGACCCTCTGGAAGATGATTGCCATCGAGGGCTCTGCCATGGTAGGTGCGTTGATATATACCTTCAGTGACACCTTTTGGTTCTCAGCAGTAGAAGGCGAGGTATATGCTTATTCCTCCGCTTTCACCGCTGTCGTATTCTGGCTGATACTCAAATGGGAGGACCATGCTGACGAGCCTCATAGTGACCGTTGGCTGATACTGATCATGTACATGACGGGACTGAGTATCGGCGTACACCTGCTCAACCTGCTGTGTCTGCCAGCTATTGTCCTGGTATATTACTATCGTAAGTTCCCGCAGCGCATCCCACGCCAAGACCTCTATGGGTCATTGATTGCCCTGGGCATCTCCATCGTCATCCTCGCCGCAGTGCTCTATGGTGTCGTCCCCGGCATCGTACAGGTTGGCGGATGGTTCGAGCTGTTGTTCGTCAACGTCCTCGGCTGTCCTTTCAACACCGGTGAGATTATCTATATCTTCCTGTTGATAGCCATCACTATCTGGGCGATTTACGAGACCCACCGTGATGTCAGCCAGAAGAAGCAGAACATCGCCTTCCTCCTGTCTGTCGCCATGCTGGGTATTCCGTTCTACGGTCATGGCTGGTCAGCGGTCATCATCGGCATCGTGGTACTTGCCGTTTTATGGTTTGTGCTCCAGTACAAGAAGGGAAAAGACCTGCTGGTCACTGCCCGCATCAAGAACACGTCACTGCTCTGTATGCTGATGCTGATGATCGGTTACTCATCCTATGCGCTGATTGTGATACGCTCCTCTGCCAACCCGCCGATGGACCAGAACTCTCCGGAGGATATTTTCACGCTCGGCGAGTACCTGGGACGTGAGCAGTATGGTCAGCGTCCTCTGTTCTATGGACAGGCATACACCTCCCAGGTGGCTTTGGAGAAAGACGGTGAATACTGTCGTCCCATCACGAAGAAGGGGGCTCCTGTATGGCAACGGAAAGAGAAAGCCTCTTCCGATGAGAAAGATGAATACTTTGTTGTTCGTCACAAGGACGAATACCAATATGCCCAGAACATGTTCTTCCCCCGTATGTACAGCTCTGCCCACGCTGCTGCCTATGAGAGTTGGATGGGTGGAACGATTGACGGTCATGAGGAGATGTACGACCGCTGCGGTGAGATGGTGAGCGTGAAAGTTCCCAGTCAGATAGAGAACATCCGTTTCTTCCTCTCTTACCAGTGTAACTTCATGTACTGGCGTTACTTCATGTGGAATTTCGCCGGTCGTCAGAATGATATCCAGGGAAATGGTGAGTTGGAGCATGGCAACTGGCTCAGTGGATTCGACTGGTTTGATAACATGCGACTGGGTGACCAGGACACACTGCCTGACGAGTTGAAGAACAACAAGGGGCATAACGTGTTCTACTGCCTGCCACTGCTCTTAGGACTCATCGGACTCTTCTGGCAGTCATGGTATACCCGCAGAAACCGTATCGTGGTGGACGGCAAGGAACAGACAGAGACAGAACCCGTTGGCATCCGCCAGTTCTGGGTTGTCTTCTTTCTGTTCTTCATGACAGGATTGGCAATTGTCATCTATCTGAACCAGACCCCCATGCAGCCTCGTGAGCGTGACTATGCGTATGCAGGCTCTTTCTACGCCTTTGCCATCTGGTGTGGCATGGGTGTTGCCGCACTCATCGACCTGCTGCAGCGCAAGGTGAAAGTGAATCCTGTCGCTATAGGTACTATCGTCACTATCGTCACTATATTAGTCCCCATCCAGATGGCATCCCAGACATGGGACGACCACGATCGCTCAGGACGTTATACTTGCCGTGATTTCGGACAGAACTACCTGATGTCCCTGCAGGATGAGGGCAATCCTATCATCTTCACCAATGGCGATAACGACACTTTCCCACTGTGGTACAACCAGGACGTGGAAGGTGTGCGCACCGACGCACGCGTCTGCAACCTGTCATATCTGCAGACAGACTGGTATATCGACCAGATGCGCCGTCCTGCCTATGACTCCCCATCAGTGCCTATCTCATGGAGCCGTCTGGAATACTGCTCCGGAACAAATGAGTATGTATCTATCGACCCTGAGATGAAACAGGCTGTACTTGACTTCTACGCAGAGGACCCGGAGACGGCAAAGAAACAGTTTGGCGACGATCCCTTCGAACTGAAGAACATCCTGAAATACTGGGTACGCTCGAAGAACCCTGACCTGCACGTCATTCCTACTGATGTCATCTATATGACCATCGACAAGGAGGCTGTCCGCAAGAGCGGTATGATGATGGCAACCGACTCCATCCCTGACCGCATGACTATCTCCCTGAAAGGTAAGAGTGCCCTCTACAAAGGCGACCTGATGATTCTCGAAATGCTCTCGCAGTGTAACTGGGAGCGTCCCATCTACGTGGCTGTCTCTGTAGGTGATGAGAACTACATCAACCTGGGTGACAACACCATTACCGAAGGTCTTGTCTACCGCATCACTCCGTTCACCACGAACAAGGAGGGAGCCAAGAACTTCGATACCAAGCGTACCTACGATAATGTGATGCACCGCTTCAAGTTTGGCGGTGCCAGCACAAAGGGTGTCTACCTCGATGAGACAGTGATGCGCATGTGCTACACCCACCGCCGCATCATGGCACGTCTCGCCACGCAACTCGTCAGTGAGGGTGATGACAAGAAAGCCGCTGAGGTACTACGTTATACGGAGAAGGTGCTTCCTGCCTATAATATCCCGCACAGCTACACCTCTGGCTCCCTTGACATGGCTCGTGCATGGGCTGCCATGGGGAACAACAAAGAGGCGATGAAACTGATTGACCAGTTGTGGAAGAACTCCACACAGTATGTCACCTGGTATGTCAACCTGGACAGCCAGCAGTTCGCCCTCTCTGAGGACAGTTGCTACATGCACATCTACATCCTCAACCAACTGCTGCAACTCGGTTCTACCATCGACGAGCAGTGGGGCAGCAAGAAGGAGGCTGTGCTCAGCAAGATGCTGGATGCCTTCCAGGCAAAAGGCGGACGGTTAGGAGCAGAAAACTAAGTATATGTTTATCGAGCAACCAGCTATATGGTTGCGCTGGTTATATCCCAGGGCAACGTGGAGAATGGATCGTCATGAGAAGGCTGTATACCTGACCTTCGATGACGGTCCCATCCCCGAAGCCACCCCCTTTATCCTCGACACCCTGAAGCATTATGGCATCAAGGCGACGTTCTTCATGGTCGGTGATAACGTGCGAAAATACCCGGAACTACACCAACGGGTGGTTGACGAGGGACACCGCATAGGCAACCACACCCATAACCATATCAGCGGGTTCCGTCATAGCATCCGCGAATACAGCTATAACGTGGAGAAAGCCAATGCCTATCTGCATACTGACCTGGTACGCCCCCCTCATGGATGGATGCGTCTGGAACAATATGCATGGCTGGGCAGGAAATTCCGCATTGTCATGTGGGACCTCGTGACACGTGACTATTCCAAATGGATGACGGCAGAGGATGTGCTCAACAACGTGAAGCGCTATGCGCGCAATGGGAGCATCATCACCTTCCACGACTCCCTCAAGTCAATAGACAAACTAAAAACTGCCCTGCCCCTCGCCATCGAATGGCTACAGAAGCAGGGCTATGCTTTTAAGGTTTTCACTTAACGACAACCTTCTTACCATTCTGGATGAAGACACCCTTGCCAGGATTGTCAACACGCTGACCGCTCATGTTATACCAGACAGCCTCGCCATTCTTGCCGAGCTTCACGATGTTAAGTGCATCTTTGCGTCACTTTTTTCTGAAAAAAAATCTTTTTTACGCAGATATTTGTCTGAACCAAGAATTATGACTAACTTTGCACGATGTTTGACTAATCTGAAAACAAATAAAGTACTATGACAACATTATCTATTCTCATTATCGTCGCTTTCGTGATAGGTTATGCGTGCATCGCCCTCGAGAGTCTGACAAGAGTCAACAAGGCAGCTATTGCCCTGCTGATGTGCGTGGTCTGCTGGACGTTGCTGATGATGAACCCCGGCTCGTTCTACCCCAACATCGCAGGCAGCGAGGTAGTCCACCATATCGCGGAGGTCATCGAGCACCATTTAGGTGACGCCGCAGGCACCCTGTTCTTCCTGATGGGAGCCATGACGATTGTGGAGATTGTCGACTCCAATGGTGGTTTCAACTTCGTCCGTGATGCCCTGAAGACCCGCTCCAAGCGTAAACTGCTGTGGCGTGTCGCCTTCATGACCTTCTTCCTGTCTGCCATCCTCGACAACCTCACCACGTCCATCGTGATGATCATGGTGCTTCGCAAACTGGTACAGTCACGAAGTGAGCGTATGCTTTATGCGGCACTCATCATCATCTCCGCCAACTCCGGCGGAGCATTCTCCCCGATTGGCGACGTGACCACCATCATGCTGTGGATCAAGGGAGTTATCACCACACAGGGGGTACTCACAGAGATATTCATCCCCTCACTGGTATCCATGCTGATTCCCGCCGCCATCATCAGCCTGCAGTTGAAAGGGAAGTTCGACAAGGAGCAGAACCTGCCGAAATCAACGGCAAGCCAGTTTACCAAGATGCAGCGTGACATCATCTTCTGGCTGGGTGTCGGCGGTCTCATCTTCGTCCCCATCTTCAAGACCATCACCCACCTGCCTCCGTTCATGGGCATCCTGCTCGTGCTGGGTATTCTGTGGACCACCACGGAGATCTTCCACTACGGCACCGACGAGGATGACACAATGGCAAAGCGTGTAAGTGATATCATGTCCAAGATAGACCTCTCCACCATCATGTTCTTCCTCGGTATCCTGATGGCTGTCGCCGTCCTGCAGGAGATTGGGGTGCTGACAGCTATGGGTGAGGGACTTAACGAGGCATTCTCCGGTAACTACTACCTCATCAACGGTATCATCGGTGTACTCTCGTCCATCGTCGACAACGTACCCCTCGTTGCCGGGTGTATGGGTATGTACCCTGTTGCCGAGGCTGGTCCTATGGCTGTCGACGGCATCTTCTGGCAGTTACTCGCCTACTGTGCCGGTGTCGGTGGCTCCATGCTGATCATCGGCTCTGCTGCCGGTGTCGTCGTCATGGGCTTGGAGAAGATCACCTTCGGATGGTACCTGAAGCATATCTCATGGGTCGCCTTCGTAGGTTATCTCTGTGGTATTCTCATCTACTGGATAGAGCGCACCCTGTTCTTCTAACGGACGGTGCCGCTCGCGCGCGTGTTATTTTTTTTTTTTAAAAAAACTTTAATAGCCCCCTTTATAGGGGGGCTATATTTATTTAAAAAAAATAATATATATTATACGGCCGCCGGAACGAAAATTCCGATGGTCGTATTTTTTATTACGAGTATCTTATTTACAATTACGAGTATCTTATTTACAATTACGAGTATCTTATTTACAATTACGAGTATCGTATCATCCATTCCGATGCTCGGAATCATCAATAACCCTATCTCTTTACCCAAGAAGATGCCGCTATCACCGAGTCAGGAACAGATAGTTTAAAAAACTCAAATATATTTGGTATTCTGCCCTTTTTTCCGTACCTTTGTACGTCAATTTGAAAAGTTAGTATGAGTGAGCATAAAAACCCTTTTCTAGAACCATACGGCACACTGCATGACACAGTGCCCTTCGACCGTATCCGGCTGGAAGACTATGAGGAGGCTTTCATGGAAGGCATCCGACGGGATAACGAGTATCTCGAGAAGACTATCAACAACCCAGAGAAACCCACTTTCGACAATACCATCCTTAATCCCTTTGACGAGGGTGACAACTATTACGACCTGCTGGACAGGGTGTCGACGGTGTTCTTCAACCTGCTCAGTGCCGAGACGAACGACGAGATGGACGCACTGGCACAGAAGATGCAGCCGATCCTGACGCAGCATGCCAATGACATGCGACTGAACCCGCAACTGTTTGAGCGCATCCGTCAGGTACACCTGCATCACCGCCGGCTGACCCCTGAGGAGAAAATGCTGCTCGACAACTGTTATGAAGGATTCGTCCGTAGCGGTGCTTTGCTCGATGAGGAGGGGAAAACAAAACTGCGCCAGCTGACAGAGGAGGCATCGATGCTCTCCCTGCAGTTCTCGCAGAACCTGTTGAAGGAGAACAAGGCATTCACTCTGCACATCACTGACGAGGCACAGTTGGACGGTCTGCCCGACACGGCACGTGAGGCAGCAGCCCTTGCCGCCAAGGAAGCGGGCAAGGAGGGATGGCTGTTCACCCTTGACATGCCGAGCTACTCTCCCTTTATGACCTATTCCACCCAGCGTGAACTTCGTAAGCAGATGTACATGGCACGCAATACGGAGTGTACGCATGACAACAGTGAGAACAATATCGAGATATGCAAGCGGCTCATCAACCTGCGAAGAGAGATTGCACAGCTGCTGGGTTACAAGACGTATGCTGACTATGTGCTGAAACGCCGCATGGCGTCCAACGTCCGCAATGTCTACCGACTGCTCGACGACCTCATCGACGCTTATAAGCCCACGGCTATGAAGGAGCGTGAGGAGTTGATAAAATTGTTCAAGAAGAACAACTCTCAACTCAAGATGATGCCTTGGGACAGCGGTTTCTACTCGCACAAGTTGCAGATGAAGAAATACAACCTCGACGCAGAGATGCTGCGCCCCTATTTCGAGTTGTCGAAAGTCATCAATGGAGTCTTCGGACTGGCAAACCGGCTGTATGGCATCACCTTCAAGGAGAACAAGGACATCCCCGTATACCACCCTGACGTGAAAGCCTATGAGGTGTTCGACAAGGACGGCAGCTACCTGGCGGTCTTCTATGCCGACTTCCATCCCCGCAAGGGCAAACAGGGAGGTGCATGGATGACGGAATACCAGGGACAATGGATCACGAAGAAGGGGGAGAATATACGTCCCCACGTATCAGTCGTGATGAACCTCACCAAACCGACAGATGAGAAACCGGCATTGTTGACACTGGGCGAGGTAGAGACCTTCCTGCATGAGTTTGGTCACTCCCTGCACGGCATGTTTGCCAACACCCGTTTCGAGAGCCTCAGCGGTACCAATGTATGGTGGGATTTCGTAGAGCTTCCCTCACAGTTTATGGAGAATTTCTCCATCGAGAAAGACTTCCTGCGCACTTTCGCTTTCCATTACCAGACAGGAGAGCCTCTGCCTGACGACCTGATCCGCCGCATTGTCAAGAGCCGAAACTTCATGGTTGCCACGGCATGCCTGCGCCAGGTGAGCTTCGGACTGCTCGACATGGCATACTATACGAAGAAGGATGCCTTCACCGACGATATCATCCCCTTCGAGAAGAAAGCCTGGAAGAAAGCCATTCTGGGTGAACAACTGCCCGACACCTGTATGACGGTGCAGTTCTCACATATCATGGCAGGCGGGTATGCCGCAGGCTACTACAGCTACAAATGGGCGGAAGTGCTGGATGCTGATGCCTTCAGCGTTTTCAAGCGGCATGGCATCTTCGGCCAGAAGACAGCACAGCGTTTCAGAGACAACATCCTGTCACGAGGAGGCACGGAGCATCCGATGACGCTCTACAAGCGCTTCCGTGGCGGGGAACCGACAATAGACGCATTACTAAAGCGAAATGGAATCAAACGAGAAACAAAAAAGATTTGACCTTCGTTATCTGCGAATGGCTCGCATCTGGGCAGAGAACAGCTACTGCGTACGCCGTCAGGTAGGTGCCCTGGTGGTCAAAGAGGGTATGATTATCAGCGACGGCTATAATGGTACGCCCAGTGGTTTCGAGAATGTCTGCGAGGACGAGAACAACGTGACAAAGCCCTATGTGCTGCATGCCGAGGCGAACGCCATCACCAAACTGGCACGCTCGTCAAACAACTCCGACGGTTCGACCATCTATATCACCGCCTCTCCCTGTATCGAGTGCGCCAAACTGATTATCCAGGCAGGTATCAGGCGCGTGGTCTATGGCGAGAAATACCGTCTGACAGATGGTGTCGACCTGCTGAAGCGTGCCGGTATTGAAGTAATCTATCTAAATCCCGATGACGATGAACGAAAAGAAAAATAACCGTTTTATGCCCTTGCTGATGGCTGTCAGCGTGGTAGTGGGTATCCTGATCGGTACCTTCTATGCCAACCATTTCTCTGGCAACCGCCTCAGCATTATCAACTCGGGCAGCAACAAACTGAATAACCTGCTCCGACTGGTTGACGACCAGTATGTGGACACGGTCAATGTGAACGACCTCGTCGAGAAGGCGATGCCACAGATCCTGGCGGAACTCGACCCGCACTCTGTCTATATCTCCGCCAAGGACATGCAGATTGCCAACGACGACCTGAAGGGGTCATTCTCGGGCGTGGGTATTGAGTTCACCATCCGTCATGACACACTGCATGTGCAGAATGTCATCAAGAACGGACCGTCTGAGCGTGCAGGACTGATTGCCGGTGACAAGATCGTGATGGTTGACGACAAGCCGTTTACTGGCAAGACCCTGACCAACGAGGAGGCGATGCACCGGCTGAAAGGTCCGAAGGACACGAAAGTGAAACTGGGCATCATGCGTGGCAGGGAGAAAACCATCCGTAACTTCGTGGTGACACGTGGTGACATCCCCACCAAGAGTGTCACAGCAACCTATATGCTTGACGAGAAGACGGGCTATATCCGTCTGAAGAACTTCGGTGAAAACACCTATCCGGAACTGCTGATAGCCCTTGCCAAACTCTCGCAACAGGGTTTTGAGAACCTGACCATCGACCTGCGTGGTAATACGGGTGGTTACCTGGAGTCTGCCGTACAGATTGCCAATGAGTTTCTGCCCAAGGGGCAGCTGATTGTCTATACCCAGGGACGCAAGCAAGCCCGGCAGGAATACCGAAGTGACGGTCGTGGCTCCTACCAGCAGATACCATTGGTGGTACTGATTGACGAGGGCTCTGCCTCTGCCAGTGAGATTCTTGCCGGTGCCATTCAGGACAACGACCGTGGCACCATCATCGGCAGACGCTCTTTCGGCAAGGGACTGGTACAGAAGCCGATGGCTTTCAATGACGGGTCCATGATCCGCCTGACCATCGCCCGCTATTACTCTCCTTCCGGTCGTTGTATCCAGAAGCCCTATGTCTCTGGCGACAACAAGGACTATGAGGAGGACCTGATGGTACGCTATCAGCACGGTGAGTTCTTCTCGCAGGACAGTATCAAGCATACGGGTCCTGCCTATAAGACACGTATCGGTCGTCAGGTATTCGGTGGTGGCGGTATCACCCCTGACATCTTCGTTGCTGAGGACACGACCGATGTGACATCCTACTACAAGCAGGCATCACTGAGCGGACTGATTATCCAGTTTGCCTATGACTATACGGATAATAACCGGGACAAGCTGAAAGAATATCAAAGTCTGAAGGACTTGGAGAAATACCTCGTCAAACAGAACATGGTCGAGAAGTTTGCCTCCTATGGCGAGAAGAACGGACTGAAACGCCGTAACCTCATGATACAACGCTCTCATAAGCTCTTGGAACGCTATATCCACAGCCGTATCGTCTATAACATGATGAGTGAGGAGGCGTGGGTAGAGTATATCAATGAGGATGACCCTGCCATCAAGGAAACGCTGAAAGTGTTCCGTGAGAACAAGGCTTTCCCGCAGACACCTGCCCAGAAGACTGGCAAGAAGGTGGCATGACCAGATAGAAGAGGTAATCAGCTGAAGCGGATATCCGTAATTACCTGCTCACCCACTACGTCATTGAGTTTCTTGACCAGTTCCCCCCGCATCATCGACAAATCAGAGCGGAGGGCAGGGTTCGACAACCTCACGAAGAGTGTCTGGTTGTAGATATAGGTATTCAGGGTATAACGGGCAACGACAGGACCTGCCACCTCAGGCCATGCCTCCACCAGGCGCTTCTGCATCAATGGTGTCTCCAACCCCTGTTCCCGCAGGTTGCGCAACAGGATGTCCTTGAGTGACTCTATGTTCCGCTTAAACATCCTTCTCTGTTATTTCACCGTTATCCACCTCGAATATCTTATAGTCCAGCGCACTGTTGCGCAGTATCTGGTCTAAATGGTCACGGTTTGTGTCGGTAATGAATATCTGTCCGAAAGCATCACCAGACACCAGCCGCACGATCTGCTCCACCCGCTCTGCATCCAACTTATCGAAGATATCATCCAGCAGCAGTAAGGGAGTTGTCTGGGAGGCAGTACGTTTGAGGAAGTCAAACTGGGCGAGTTTCAGGGCGATGGCATAGGTCTTGCTCTGTCCCTGTGACCCTTCGCGCTTCATGGGATGACCGCCTAAGGTAAACACTAAGTCGTCACGATGAATACCATGCAGCGAGAATCCTACGGCAAGGTCTTTGTGGCGGTCACGTTGGATGACCTCCAGCAAGGGTCCACGCTGACAATGTGAGATATACTCCAACCCTACCGTCTCACGTCCTGAGGATATCTGGTCGTAGAACTGTTGGAACAACGGTACCAGTTCCTGTACGAAGGTGTCACGGCGGCGATAGATCGCCTCACCCGCCTCTGCCATCTGTTCCTCCCAGATTTGCAGGAGCATAGGATCTGGGGCTGGGTCTTCTTGTTTCAAGAGGATATTACGCTGCTGGAGCGCATTGTTATACCGTGACAAGGCATCGATATAGGAACGGTCATATTGTGAGATGACCATATCCATCAAGCGGCGACGCTCCTCACTGCCTCCCTCTATTAACAAGGTATCAGAGGGAGAGACGACGACCAAGGGAATCAGTCCGATATGCTCCGACAGCCGCTTATACTCTTTCTTGTTACGCTTGAAGTGTTTCTTCTGTCCTCGCTTGATGCCACAGGAGATAACTTCCGAGTAATCGGAATTCTCAGAATTCTCAGAATAAACACCCTCTATCATACAGAATGGCTCGTCATGACAAATGACCTGCGAGTCAACGGGATTGGAGGCAGAGCGACAGAACGACAGATAATACACTGCGTCCAGTACGTTCGTCTTACCCACCCCATTATGTCCGATCAGACAATTGATTTTCGGAGACAACTGCAATGTTGCCTCACGGATGTTCTTATAATTGAGTATCGAGAGTTTCCTAAGTATCATTTGACTGCAAAGGTACGAAAAATCATTAAAAACAAAAAATTATCAATTATCAATTATCAATTATCAATTAAAATTATTACCTTTGCACCCGATTTATAAACGATTATTAAAAAGAAACAAGAATAATGGCAAACAAAAACCAACAGGCCGCTCCTGAGCTTCAGGAACAGGCAAGCAAAGCAGAGGCTTTCTTCGAGAAATACAAGAAGGCTATCATCATCGGCGTATGTGCAGTGATTATTATCGTTGTAGGCGCTATCCTTTTCAAAAACTACTATCTCGTTCCTCGTGAGAATGAGGCAAGCACAGAACTCGCCAAGAGTCAGGAGCTGTTCGCTAACGAGCAGTTTGACAAGGCACTCACCGGTTTCCAGAAAATCGCCAGTGACTACAGCTCTACCGATGCTGGCAACCTGGCACAACTCTACATCGGTCTTTGTCAGGCTAACTTGGGCAAATGGCAGGAGGCTGTCAATGCACTGGAGAGTTTCAGTGGCAAGGGTGATGCGATGATCTCGCCTGCCGCAGAGGGTGCACTGGGTAATGCATACGCTAACCTCAACCAACTCGACAAGGCTGTGGAGCATCTGAAGAAGGCTGCTTCTATGGCTGACAACAACTCTCTGTCACCCACCTTCCTCATCCAGGCTGGTGAGATTCTGGAGAGTCAGGGTAAGAAGGACGAGGCTCTGAAACTGTATCAGGAAGTGAAGGAGAAGTACTTCAACTCCATGCAGTACCAGACCATCGACGGGTATATCGAACGTGCATCTGCTAAATAATGGCAACGAAGAATCTGTCAGAATACAACGTAGAGAAGGTGCCCGATGCCTCTAACATGATCTTTGGCATCGTGGTGTCGGAGTGGAACTCTGAGATTACGGGGGCAATGCTGGAAGGTTGTGTGAATACCCTTGAGAAACATGGAGCACTTCCTGAGAACATCCACGTCAAGACAGTACCTGGTTCTTTCGAACTGATCTACGGTGCCCGCCAGATGACCCTTAACGACGGTTACGACGCTGTCATCATCCTTGGATGTGTCATCCGTGGTGAAACTCCTCACTTCGACTATATCTGTCAGGGAGTGACACAAGGTATCGCACGTCTGAATGCCACCAACAATATCCCCGTTGTCTATGGTCTCCTAACAACAGAGAACATGCAACAGGCAAAGGACAGGGCTGGTGGACGCTTAGGCAACAAAGGCGACGAGTGCGCCGTGGTAGCCATCAAGATGGCAAAATTCTAAACGACAATATTTTTCAAAACGATAAAAGGAGTGCCCAAGGCACTCCTTTATTGTTTGCTCCCCTGTCCTACGAAGCCCTAGGCTCCGCAAGGAGGAGCCCGGGGCTTCGACCCTCGGAGGCGGCACCTTCGACCCACGGAGCCCTGGGCTTCGCAAGGAGGAGGCGGCACCTTCACGTGTTATTTACTCATTTTAGCTGCAAAAACGCCATTCGTTGTCACCCTTGTCACCTCGTTGTTACCGTAATCGTCTGATTATCAAATAGTATTGCAAGGCGGCAACGGTTGCAAGGGTAAAAAACTTTATGTATGCGCACATGCGCGTACGCGCGAAGAATTCAGATGCATATATTAAACAATACGTCTTTGCAGATTTTTCATTCCTCCAGCCATATTTATAAATAGTTGTATTGTATTTGAACAGAAACGGGGCATTGAGTCATCGACTTTTCATTCTATAATAAAAAACAATGTTCGTTATGATATCTCAAATAAGGAACATGTTCTGGGGATAACTTGCTTAATTTCATATTATCTGTCAAAGATAACATTTGCTTGTCTTCTTTACTAAGGAGGCTTGAAAAAAGAATATGTCCTTTAGGATCAAATGAAATATAACCCTTATCAAAGAGTTTATCAAGATTGGGCAATAACAATAATCCATTATATACGTCGATACGTTCTTTATTATCAGAATCACGCCATGGTTTGATATGTGATGCGATCAGCATCCACGTTGGAGCAAAACCAGAAACAGCACAACATCCCCAGTACCTTATCAATTCTTTCCGAAAAACACCTTGTCCAACCCTTGAAAGAACTAAAGCTTTCTTCTCGGTCTCTTTCAAAGAAGAAGACTTTTCTATTTGATTAATATCGCTGATAATACTGTCCTCAATACGCTTGTGGTAATCTGACACGACAAACGCTAAAAACTTTTTAAGTCCAGCACTAAAATCACTCATCGCCTTACGTGATTGATAAACATTGCGAGTCTTACGTTTCTTATCCTCCGAAAGAAGGATTTCCTTAATAGTCTCTTCTGAAAATCTCTCGTCTAATTGGTAATCTCTTGCCAAAAACCTCAGTCGTGATATATAGTCATGACTTGTTTTGGGAGGCAAGCCACCTTCTGTCACCATATAGTGATAGAAATCGGGAATATAATCCTCAAATAACATTACTCTTCTTTTTTGACAGCAAATATAAGAAGAATATTTGATAAACACAAGACTAATTATTAAAGAATGCGCGTAATAGATAAAAAAAGATAAATAAAGATTGAAAAAATCCTATTTTTTATATCTTCGCGATAAAAAATGAAACAGTCCCCTTACACTACAATCCTTTATAGTCATTTGATGAAAGCGCACCAGCACATGATATTAGCATTAGACGAACATAAGAAACTCCCTATATCGGATAGGTTACAACTTGAAAACACATGTATGCATATTAGAATTATTGACATGGAAATCCTTCAACTACTTAATGGTAAAGATAGTCTGGAGTTTTTGTTTGATGATGAGTAATAACAAAGAGGCTAATGGGGTTCGCTCGCATATGCAGCAATCCGGGTTTTAGGATCCCATTGTTCGAAGTCAATTTCCAAATGTCGTTCAAGATGAGGAGAATTCAAATAAGACATAATGGCATTACCAACAAATTTAGCTAAATTCACTGGGACGGCATTGCCTATCATCTGCTCTATTTCTGTTTTTGTTCCAACAAATTTAAAACCTTTTGGAAAGGTTTGAAGTATGTGACCTCAGGTACTCTTTGCCTCTGTCCAGTATATGATATCTACCTTCACTATTGATTTCCATGAAAAGAGCACGACGTAACCACTGGCGTGCCCAGCCAACTCTATCACTTAATCTGTTGGCACCACCGCTTTGAGTGCTTTCTTTCAAATCCTCTTCTGACAAGTTGAAATGAATAGCCAAGGCATCCATCATCTCCTTCTTGTTCAGGTCTTTAGACTTCAGTTGGAGCATGAAAGGGTACAAGAAATCCTCGAATTTAGGAATAGCCATTATCTAATAGTTTATATTTTGCTTACAAAAGTAATAAATAAATTCATTAATGACAAACTTTTAGCTCAAAAATCACGCCACCCACATTCTCTAAAGCATTCTAACAATGCAAAGGAAAAGATAAGAATTATTTCTGAAACTCCAAAGGATTCAAAAGGAAAATGTAGAATTGTACTTATTCAGCACTAAGGAGGGGGAGGTCTACCGTACAATTTATTGTGTTTTTCTTTGGTAGTTTCCTCACTATTTTGTACCTTCGCAAACGAGAATGACAAATCACATGATTAATCATTAAAGTGAAGGACTATGAGACTGACCTC
>Ga0247611_10000507_pt1 | contig 79392 bp, 90 predicted proteins | sample 177DNAGHGhighgp2_FD_192422 | JGI IMG/M metagenome (GOLD analysis project Ga0247611, IMG submission 192422) | Sheep rumen microbial communities from Palmerston North, Manawatu-Wanganui, New Zealand - 1770 DNA GHGhigh gp2 | ecosystem: Host-associated > Mammals > Digestive system > Stomach > Rumen... | reverse complement strand
TGCAAAAATGAATAAAGATGAATTGGTAAAAGAATTAAATAATATCGTTAAAAAAGATTCTAAACCAAAGAGTGAAAATAAAGAGAATAAAAATAATAAGAAGAAAGATGAATAATCTTTCTTTTTTTGTCACATTTTTTGTCAAATTGTTGCTATACATAGGTCGATATGATATATTTAATTTGTACTAAAAAACGATAGGGGGGATATAATGAAATCTAAAACGCTTGGTACGACATTATTAATCTTATTTATGGTATTTACACTAACATTTGCCGCTGGTTGTGAAAAGGAAGAAGATCCTAAGAAGGAAGACAATAAATCATCTGAAACAGATAAAAAAGAAGAAGAGAAAAAAGAAGATGAAAAAAAAGCAGATGATAATAAGAGCGATGACAAGAAAAGTTCAAATAACGGTTCTAAATCAACTAAGAAATTATTAAAAAGAAATGGTGTTGAATGGAAAGAAAATACTAAGATTAATTCTCATGTAGGTGCAAAACAATATAAAGTTGTTTGGGGTGATACATTATCACTTATTGCTAGAACATGGAAAGTTAATTGTTATCGTTTAGCTAGATATAATGGTATTAAAAATATTGACTTAATTGAAGTAGGTCAAGTTATTAAAAATCCTGCAGCTAAGTAGTAATATAAAAGAATGATTTATTCATTCTTTTTTTTGTTTTATAATATTATTGAATAATAAGTTTTAATCTAGTATAATTTGTTATTTGATGGAGGCATTATGAGTGTTTTTATTGGAAATGTAGAAATTAAAGGTAAGACAGTACTTGCTCCGATGGCAGGGATATGTAATAGTGCCTTTAGAAAGATTATTAAAGAACAAGGTTGTGCTCTTATATATGCTGAGATGGTAAGCGATAAAGCTATATTTTATGATAATAAGAAGACTAAGGATATGCTTTATATGGAAGAGGATGAAAGACCAATTGCTCAACAAATATTTGGTAGTGATGTAGATACTTTTGTGATGGCTGCTAAATATATTGAAAAAACAATGAAACCTGATATTATTGATATTAATATGGGTTGTCCTGTTCCTAAAGTTGCCGTTCATGCTCAAGCTGGCAGTGCTCTATTAAAGAATCCAGAGAAAATTAAAGAAATAGTATCCAGTGTAGTTAAAGCGGTTCATTGTCCTGTAACTGTTAAAATAAGAAGTGGATGGGACTTTGATAGTATTAATGCTGTAGAGGTTGCTAAAGTGTGTGAGAGTGCTGGTGCTAGCGCTATTTGTGTTCATCCAAGAACAAGAAGTCAAGGATATAGTGGAAAAGCTGATTGGAGTATTATTAAGGCTGTTAAAGAGGCTGTTAGTATTCCCGTTATTGGTAATGGTGATATTACAAATGTATATAAAGCTAAACAAATGTTAGAAGAAACGGGCTGTGACCTTATTATGATTGGTCGTGGAGTTTTAGGTAATCCTTGGTTAATAGAAGATATTAATAATTACTTAGATAAAGGAATTATTCCTAGTCAGAGAACAGGCATAGAAAAGATAGATATGTGTATAAAACATATCAATTATCTAGGAAAAATTAAACCAGATAAGTTAGTATGTTTAGAAATTAGAAGTCATATTGCATGGTATTTAAAAGGTCTTAAGAATTCCGCTTCAATTAAAGAAAAAGTATGTAAATTAACAAATTCATGTGATATAATAAACCTATTAAACGCCTACAAGGAGGATTTGTATGGAAAATAGAGTTCCTATATATAAGAGAATAATATCTTTTATAATTGATTTCGCGATAGTGATGTTATTAGCATCAGTAATTTTATCAATCTTACCAAAAAATAGTAAATATAATGAAGTTATTGATCGAAATAAAGAATTACAAGAAATGGTAATTCAAAAGAAAATAGAAAATAAAGAATTTGTAAAAAAATCAATGGAATTAACATATGATTCTTATAAATTTGGTTTACTTGAAAATGGTATTACAATTGTTTTAATGATTTCTTATTTTACGTGTTTTATATATTTTAATCATGGAAAAACTCCTGGTAAAATGATTTGCAGATATGAAGTAAAAGATATAAATGGAAATAATCCATCATTTCTTTGTTCATTAGTTAGAACCTTATTAATATCTAGAACATTTGGTGATATTATTTCAATAATATTAGTTTGTGTAATGTCACAGAAAACATTTGTTGGTATGTTTAATTATGTTGATATGGTAATAACTACATTATGGCTAACATGTCCATTTGTTGCCATATTTAGAGAAGATGGTAGAGGTCTACATGATTTAATTGCCAAAACAATTGTTGTTAATAAACGGAAACGTACTGATGAAGAGGTTGTTGAAGCTCAAATTGAAGAGAAAAAAGTAGTAGAAAAGAAAGAAAAGACAGAAAAGACTACTAAGAAAGCTAATAAAAAAAATAATAAAAATAAATAGGAGATTATTATGAGAGAATTTACTGAACAAGAACAAGTTCGAAGAGATAAAGCTGAAAAATTAAGAGAAATGGGACTAGATCCATTTGGACAAAGATTTGAAAGAGATAGTTATGCTATTGATATAAAAGAAAAGTATCAAGATATTGATCATGATGCTTTTGAAAACATGGATGATACTGCAACCCTTGCTGGTCGTATTATGTTTATTCGTAAAATGGGAAAAGCATCCTTCTTTACAATTAAAGATAAAACAGGTCCAATGCAAATATATATATCTATTAATGATGTTGGTGAAGAAACATATAATTTATTCAAAATGGCTGATATTGGTGATATCGTTGGTGTGCATGGAAAAGTAATGAAGACTAAAACAGGTGAAGTTACTGTTAAGTGTTTAGAATATACACATTTAGTTAAGGCATTACGTCCACTTCCAGAAAAGTTCCATGGTTTAACAGATATTGAAGAAAGATATAGAAGACGTTATGTTGATTTAATAATGAATGATGATTCTAGAAGAGTTGCTTTTATACGTCCTAAAATTATAAGATGTATTCAAAATTTTTTAGATAATCAAGGATTTACTGAGGTTGAAACACCTATTTTAACTAGTTTATTAACAGGTGCATCAGCAAGACCATTTGTAACTCATCATAATACCCAAGATATGGATATGTACTTAAGAATAGCTCTTGAGTTACCACTTAAAAGATTATTAGTTGGTGGTATGGAAAGAGTTTATGAAATAGGTAGAACATTCCGTAATGAAGGAATGGATCCTCAACATAATCCTGAATTTACAATGATGGAAATTTATCAAGCATATTCTAATTTAGAAGGTATGATGGAACTAACTGAGAATATGTATAAAGAAATTGCAAATAAAGTATTTGGTAAAACAACATTTAATTATTTAGGACATGAAATTGATGTATCTGGTGAATGGAAAAGAGTTAGTATGGTTGATGCTATTAAAGAGAAAACAGGAATTGACTTTAAGAAAGAAATGACTGTTGAAGAAGCATTAGAATTAGCAGAAGAACATGATATTGAAGTAGCTGAACATGAAAAAAGTGTTGGACATATCATTAATTTATTCTTTGAAAAGTATGTTGAAGAAACACTAATTCAACCAACATTCTTATATGGTCATCCAGTAGAAATATCTCCACTTACTAAGAGAAATCCAGAAGATCCTAGATTTGTTGATAGATTTGAATTATTTATTTCAGGTCATGAATGTGCTAATGCTTATACAGAACTTAATGATCCTATTGATCAATTAAATAGATTTGAAGATCAATTAAAAGAAAAAGATTTAGGTAATGAAGAAGCTAATGATATTGATATGGACTTCGTTGAAGCTCTTGAATATGGTATGCCACCTGCTGGTGGAATTGGTTATGGAATAGATAGAATGATAATGTTCTTTACGGAGTCTGAATCTATTCGTGATGTTATTCTATTTCCAACAATGAAACCTGTAAAAGAACAAAAGAAGGAAGATTAAAATAATAGTAATTACTAAAATATCCACAATAAAGTGGATATTTTTTTGATGATAAGATATAATCTTTGTTGGTGATAATAATGGATATTAATACAATTGAAAGAGAATTATTGAATAATAAAAAAGAAATAGATGATTTATGGAGGTCACTTTGACGTTCCTAGTAAAGAAGATAAAATAAAAGAATTAGAAAATATTACTAATTCACCTAATTTTTGGAATGATCAAAGAAAAGCTCAAGAAGTAATTAATGAACTTAATAGTATTAAAGATATTATTAATAAGATTAATAGTGTTAAGGATAATAATGAAGCTAATTTAGAAATAGTTGAATTATTAAAAGAGAGTTATGATGAAGAACTATTTAAGTCCCTTGAAGATGATGTAACAAAATTACGTATTCATTTATCTGAAGTATCAAAATATCTTCTTTATAGTGGTCCTTATGATAAAAATAATTGTTTATTAGAAATTCATTCTGGAGCTGGGGGAACTGAGGCTTGTGATTGGGCTAATATGCTATTTAGAATGTATGTTAGATACTTTGAGAGACACAATTATAAATATGAAATATTATCATATTTAGATGGTGAAGAAGCTGGTATTAAAAGTGTATCAATTAAAGTAAATGGATTGTATGCATATGGTAATTTAAAAGGTGAAAAAGGTGTTCATAGATTAGTAAGATTGTCTCCTTTTGATGCAAATAACAAGCGTCATACTTCATTTGCTAGTATTGATGTTACTCCAGAATTTAATGATGATATTGATGTTAAAATAGATGATAAAGACTTAAAAATCGATGTTTATCGAAGTAGTGGTGCTGGTGGACAGCATGTTAATACTACTGATTCTGCTGTACGTATTACGCATTTACCAACAAAAATAGTTGTTACTTGTCAGAATGAAAGAAGTCAAATTCAAAATAGAGAAACAGCAATGAAAATATTAAAAGGAAAACTTAAGCTTCTTGAAATAGAAAAGAAACAACAAGAGATGCATGATATTAAAGGTGATAATGTTAATATCGAATTTGGAAGCCAAATAAGAAGTTATGTTATGCACCCATATTCAATGGTTAAAGATCATCGAACAAACTATGAAACTAGTGATGTAACTGGGGTTATGGACGGAAATATTGATGATTTTATTGATGAATATTTGAAGAATAATGCTAATTAAAGAGGTTTACTTATAAACCCTTTTTTGATATACTTAAGTTTATAGGAGAATATATGACAATAGATAGTATTTTGGAAATTTTGAAAAATATTCTAGACGTTTGCTTAGTCTGGATGCTTATATATTATATTCTTAAAAATATTAAGAATAACGTTAAAATGACTTTATTATTTAAGGGAGTTTTAATACTTATATTATTAAAAATAGTAAGTAATTGGTTGAATTTAACAACTATGAATATTTTATTAGGATATGTAATTACATATGGTCCTCTTGCAATAATAATTATCTTTCAACCAGAAATTAGAGGAGCTCTTGAACAATTAGGTAGAGGTCAACTTCTAGGAAGACATAAAGTATTAACAGTAGATGAAAGAGAAAAATTAGTTTATGAAATCATTAACGCTGTTGATTATTTAAGAAGAAGTAGAATAGGGGCTTTAATTGTTATTGAACGTGATGTTAGTCTTCAAGATTATATTAATCGAGCTAAGCCAATATTTGCTGATATAACAAATGAGTTATTAGAATCAATCTTCTTCCCTAATAACCCTCTTCATGATGGAGCAGTAATAATTCAAGGAAATAAAATAAGTTGTGCGGGAGCTGTTTTCCCTACAAGTAATAGTATAAGTGTTAATAAAAGATTAGGTACAAGACATAGAGCAGCTCTTGGTATTGCTGAAGAAGCTGATGCTATTGCCGTAATTGTATCAGAAGAGACTGGTCGTGTATCAATTGCTGTTAAAGGTGAATTATACTATAACTTATCTATTGATGATGCAAGAATGATGTTAATTGATGAATTACGTCCAAAAGATAAGGTTGAAGAAGATGTAATAATAAGTGAGGATGATGACGATGAAGAAGATAACTAAAAAAGGTTTAAACTTCGTTGGTGGAATCTTCCGATTCTTCGATAGAATATTGATTACACCAATAATGAAGCTTGTATTAAAAATTAAAAATGTTCTTACAGGTAATGGAAAATCATTTGAAAAAATTATTTCTTCAAAGAAAGCGTTATTGATTATATCTTTATTAATTGCTTTCGGAGTTTTCTATTTCTTTGATAAGAATTCGAGTTCAATGTTAAATAATCATGCTGAAAGATTGTATGGTATTCCTGTTAAAGCTGTTTATAATGAAGAAGCTTATGTTATTGAAGGATTACCTGAAACAGCAGATGTTATATTATTTGGTAATAGTAGTTATATAACTCTTGCTAAACAATATCCAAATCCAACAATTAGTGTTGATTTACGTGAGTTATCTGTTGGAACTCATAAAGTTGCTTTAAATTATGAAAAATATTTTGATTTTGTTGAATATAAAATAGATCCAACGTATGTAACAGTTGTTATAAGAGATAAAGTTAGTTCAACAAGAGAATTATCTTATGAAATCTTACATCGTGAAGCTTTATCAGGAAAACTTGATATAACTAATGTATCTTTAAATAAATCAGAAGTTACTATTAAATCTGATGAAGATACTTTAAAAAGAGTAGCTTATGTTAAAGCTTTAATTGATGTTAATTTAATTGCTAACCCAGAAGTTGGAACAACAAGTGTTAAAGGTTCAAAATTAGTTGCTTATGATGAAGATGGTAAAGTAGTTAATGTTGAAATATTACCAGAAACAGTTGATGCTGAAGTAACTCTTGCTAGTTCAAGTAAGATGGTACCAATTAGAGTTGTACCTGAAGGAAATTTAGCTGTTGGTTATGCTATAGATACAATTACTCCAAGTTCAAATTCAATTATGATATATGGTAATGAAGATGCTCTAGCAAAGATTGATGCTATTCCAGTAGTTATTAATGTTAATGGACTTAATGCTGATAAAACATTTAATGTTAATATTCAAAAACCAAATGGTGTTCGTGAATTAGGTATTAATTCATTAAGTGTTAAATTAACGGTAACAAGTGAACAACAAGATGAAATTAAAGGTGTTCAAGTTTCAACTGTTAATCTTGATCCATCATTAAAAGTTCAAGCTGTTAATGAAGCAAGTAGTAGTGTTGATGTTATTGTTAAAGGTTCTGAATCAGCTATTAAAGAATTAGATAAGAGTAAAGTTACAGCAACAATAGATTTAGCTGATTATAAAAAGCCTGGTGAATATGAAGTTCCTGTAATTGTAGCTGGTGAAGATACAAGATTAGTTTATTCATCTAAAACATTAAAAGTTAAGATAAGAATTTATAAATAAAAAAAGCTAGTTTAACTAGCTTTTTTCATTTTCTATTTCATAACTTTCTTTTTCTTGATACTTTAATATTTTAGCAACAAATTTTGATGGAAAATTATTAATATAGCGATTATATTTAATAACAACCATATTATAATATTTTTTTAAAGCAGTAATTGTTATTGTAACTTTTTCGATATCATTAATGGTCTTTTTTATATTATTGTCTTTAACAAGTTTATTATTGTTTTGAAAGATAATATCTATTTTATTTCCATACGTATTAATTTCATTATTTAATTTAAGTACATCTATTTCTTTTTTGTTAATATCCATAAAATTTTCGAAATCATCTTCATTTAATTTTTTCTTGTTTTTTAATTGTTTTATTTGTTTTAACATCAAGTCATATTTTTTTAATAAATTATCTTTTAACTTAGTATTGGTTATATCTAATCTACTTAAATAGAAATTAAATCTTTTCTTATAATCCATGGATTTTATTATTAATAGACCGATAATTACTAAGATGAGAGAAATAATAAATTTCCACATAAAATCACCAAAATAATTATATCTAATTGTAAAATCTTTTTCAATAAGATATAATGTTTTAGAAAGAAGGTAATGAAATGAAAGTAACTGTTGGAATATCAAATCGTCATGTACATTTAACAGAAGAAGATTATAAACTTCTATTTGGCGATGAGAAAGTAGAGAAAAGGAATGATTTAAAACAACCTGGTATGTTTGCATGTAATCAAGTTGTTACATTAAGAACTCCTAAAAAGGAGATACCAAAAGTAAGAGTTCTTGGTCCATTTAGAAGTTATACACAAGTAGAAATATCTAAGACAGATGCATATAGTTTAGGAATAGATCCCCCTGTAAGAAATTCTGGTGATTTAGTAGGAGCAGCGGAAATTGAAATTGTTGGTCCATGTGGTTCAATTACAAGAAATGCAGCTATTATTGCTACCCGTCATATTCATGTTGATGAAGCAATACGTAATGAAAAAGGTTTAGTTGGTATTAGTAAGGTAAGTGTTCGAAAAGTAGGAGAAAAAGGTGCTACTCTTGAAGATGTTTATCTAAAAGATAGTGTTGAAGCTTATTTTGAATTACATTTAGATACTGATGATGCTAATGCTTTACTTTTAAAACAAGATGATGAGTTAGAAATTATTTTATAAAAAGTTATAATCGATTATAACTTTTTCTTTGCAATTAAAACTAATTATTGTATAATTTATGCGAGGTTTTATGAAGAGATTGGCGCATATTAAATATAATTTAAATGGTGAAATAAAAGATTATCAAATAGATGTAATATATAAAGATAATATTATTACTTATTTTGATAATGGTGTTAAAACAATTATCGATTTAAAAAAAGGGATTATTAATCGTGAAAATAATGAATATCTATATGTAATAGATTTATCGAAATATCATATAAATATCCATTTAAATAAAGAGAATATTGATTTAGAAATAAAAATAATTATTCTTGAAAAAAAGTATGATTTAGAATATTTGTATATAAAGTATTTACTTGTGGAAGAAAATATTACTAATGAGTATAAAATTAAATTGTAGAAATGTATAATTTTATATTGATTTTATATATAAAAAATGTTATAAGTTTGTTGTTTATAACGTAATTGGAGGAGTTATGAGAGGAATTAAAAAAGCAGATGTAGCTAACATGTCTTATAAAGATGTTGCGTATTTAATTTTAGAGAAAAGAAAAAAGGGATTAAATACATTAGATTTATTTAATTCTATTGGTGAGCTACTTAATTTACCGAAAAGCATAATTGATCAAAAAATTGGTGATTTTTATACTTCTTTAATGACGGATAAAAGATTCGCGATGCTTGACGGTTTATGGGATTTAAGAGAACATCATACTTCAGATAAAGTTATTCATAAAATTAATGATGACGATGATGAAGTAACAGAAATAGATGAAGAAGCAAATGATTATGATGATGAAGAAGAAGAGGATGAAGACTCTTTTGATGCAGAAAATAATGATGATGATTACGAATCAGATGATGATGACTTAGCTGATTTAGTTGTTATCGATGAAGACGAAATGGAAGAAGATATTAATTAATTGGTGATAATATGATAGAAAGATTAGAAATAATAGAACAAAGATATAATGATATTAACAAGCTTCTATTAGATCCAACTGTAGTATCAGACATTAATAAATATCGTGAGTTATCAAAAGAATTATCTTCAATAGAAGAAACTGTTAAATGTTATCATGAATATAAAAAGACTTTAAATGATTTATCTGAGGCCCATGAAATGGTTAAAGACCCAGAACTTGCTGATTTTGCAAGAGAAGAAATTGAAAATCTTCAAAATCAAAAAAGTGAACTTGAAGGAAAACTTGAAATATTGTTAATTCCCAAAGATGAAAATGATGGAAAGAATATTATTGTTGAAATAAGAGGAGCAGCTGGTGGAGATGAGGCTAATATCTTTGCTGGTGATCTTTATAGAATGTATTCAAGATATGCTGAAAAGCAAGGATGGAAGACACAAATATTGGATGCATCTGAAGGAACAGCAGGAGGTTTCGCTCAAGTTGAATTTTCTATTAAAGGTGATAACGTTTATGGAAAACTTAAATATGAATCAGGAGCTCATAGAGTTCAAAGAATACCAGTAACGGAATCTAATGGAAGAATTCAAACTTCAACAGCAACAGTAATTGTAATGCCAGAAGCAGAAGAGTTTGATTATGAACTTAATATGGATGAAATAAGAATTGATATAACTCGTGCTTCAGGTAAAGGTGGACAAGGGGTTAATACAACCGATTCAGCAGTACGTGTTACTCATTTACCTACAGGAATTATTGTTTATTCTCAAACCGAAAGAAGTCAAATTCAAAATAAAGAGACGGCTCTTAAGATTCTTAAAACACGTTTATATGATTTAAAATTGCGTGAAAAAGAAGAAAAAGAAGGTGCTGAACGTCGTAGTAAGATTGGTACTGGAGATCGTTCTGAGAAGATTAGAACATACAATTATCCACAAAATAGAGTAACAGATCATCGTATTGGATATTCTACAATGCATCTTGATCGTATAATGGATGGCGAGCTTGATGAAATTATTGATGCTTTAATTGCGGAAGATCAAAGAAGAAAGTTAAATGGCGAAGAATGACAGTAGATGAATTATTACTAGATGCATATAAATTTATTCATAAAGAAGAAGCAAGATTACTATTAAGTATCTTGCTTAATTATAATGTACTAGAATTAAATCTTCACCTAAAAGATAATGTAGATGAAAATATTGTTGAGAAGTTTAAACATGCTGTTGTTTTATTAAAACAAGGAGAACCTCTTCAATATGTTTTATCAAACGCACCCTTTTATGGATATGATTTTTATGTTAATAAGAATGTTTTAATACCAAGGTTTGATACTGAAGTATTAGTTGATAAAGCAAATGAATTAATTAAAAATAATTTTAAAAATCAAAGAGTAAAAATATTGGATTTATGTACAGGTAGTGGATGCATTGGCATAACTTTAAAACTATTAAATGATAATTTAGATGTAACATTATCTGATATTAGTAAAGAGGCATTAGAAGTAGCAGAGATTAATAAGAATAAATATAAACTTGATATTGAATTAATTGAAAGTGATTTATTTAAAAATATAACAGATAAATATGATGTTATTACTTGTAATCCTCCATACATTGGTTATGAAGAAGAAATAATGGATTTGGTAAAAAATAATGAACCACATCTTGCTTTATATGCTAAAGATGATGGTATGTACTTCTATAAATTAATATTTGAAGAAATTAAAGGTCATTTAAATGATAAATATATACTTTTATTTGAACTTAATAGTGAAAAGAGTGAAGAGATTTATTCTTTGGCAAAAGAGTCATTTGACAGTAGTGAAATATCCATTATAAAGGACTTAGGCAATAGAGATAGAGTGTTAATTGTTAATCATAATTAACACTCTTTAATATTGGCTGTAACCCTGATTATATTGACAATATTTGTCAATTATGGTATGATAACGGCGTAAATGGAGGGATTTATGGCTACGTTTGATAATATAACGTTAGAAATACTTGAAGATTCTGCTGATAAGACTGGTCTTCCAGTTAGAGTTAGAATTGAATATAATGATTTTAATAAAGAAGTTCGTCAATCTAATATTGAAATGATATTAAGTTTATTTTTAGCACAAGAAAAAAGCTCTTTAACTCCAATTGAGTTTATTAATAAAGTAAGAGGGGCAAAGAAAGAAGGAGAAGCTGGTAAAAAAACACCTGATCCTGAAAAGAAACCAGAACTAACCCCAGATCCAGATCCTGAAGAAGAATCTAAGAAGGCTAAAAAGAAGAAAAAGAAAGATGATAAAGGAGATAAAGAAGAAAAAAAGGGCACAGGTCGTATTGTTGTAAGATGGGTCGCAGGTCTTCTCATTTTAACTAGTATAGCTTACAGTGGATATAATCTTTATAAGGATTTTATAAAACCAAGGCTAGATAATAATGATGGACCAGATCTTACACCACCACCAGGAATAGAACAACGTGTAGATACAAATGAGCAAGAACAAGGACCTATTAGTGATGTTGATCTTCCAAGTGATGATTTATTACCTTATATAAATAGAGGCAGCACGGACATGATTGCTATGAGTGAAGAGGAATTCTTAGAAGCATTGACTTCACAATCTGTGGCTTGCCAAGAGAATATGCCTGAAATTAGTATTTTTCTTGAAGGTGGAGAACTTGAAGGTGAAAAACATATTTCTCATATTGAAAACTCTTTTAGATATCAATCTCCTGATTTTTGTATAGTTGAATATTTCAATCAATGTCGTAATGATGTTGTTAATGCAGCTTATGATAGTAAAAATAGAGATGATGTTAGGTTAATACAAGATATTCATTTAAAAGAACTATACTTATTCATTACCAATCAATCTGGTGTAACATTAAGTACTACTGAAGGAGAAAAAACATTCTATTGGAATACAATATCTGATGAAGCTCGTAATGCTATTCTAGATGTATACTTTGGATTAGTAATTTCTCTAAGCCATGATCATGTTTTATCAATCGATGGTGCATCATTTACACCTGAGCAATTAGGTCAATTATATGAAGCAGAACTAGCAAGATTAACAACAATCGATCAAATAATTAGACGATAAAAATAGGATGCTAATGCATCCTTTTTATTTTTGACTTTATAGATTATTTATTATATACTTTCTTTGGTGATATTATGTTAGTTAATTCTTATGAAATGCTTATGAAAGCTAAGAAAAATAATAGTGTTGTTTTTCATTTTAATATAAATAATCTTGAATGGACAAAAATCATTTTAGAAAAATGTAATAATGATGATTTAGATGTTATTTTAGGAGTCTCAGAAGGGGCTATAAAATATATGGGTGGATATAATGTTGTATCATCATTAGTTAAATCTTTAATTAATGATTTAGATATAAAGAATAATGTATGCTTACATTTAGATCATGGTAGTAGCTTTGATAGTTGTAAAAAAGCAATTGATGCAGGTTTTACATCTGTTATGATTGATGCTTCTAAATATGAATATTCTGAAAATGTTCGAATAACTCGTGAAGTTGTTAATTATGCTCATGAAAGAGGTGTAACTGTTGAAGCAGAAATTGGTCATGTAGGTGGTATTGAAGATAATGTATGTAGTAATATTCTTTTAACAAATAAAGAAGATTGCTTACGTTTTGTAAATGATACTGGTATTGATTCCTTAGCACCTGCTATTGGAACTGTACATGGTATTTATAAAGGTGAATTAAATATAGATTATAATTTAATAAAAGAACTTCATGATAGTTTATCTATTCCCCTTGTTATGCATGGTGGTAGTGGATTATCTCTTGAAGTATTAAAGAAATGTGTAGAATGTGGTATTAACAAGATAAATGTTAATTCAGATCTACAAAAAGTATGGCATGATGCTGTCCTTGATTTTATTAATTCTAGTAGTGAATACGATCCAAGAAAAGTGATAATGTCTGGACGTGATGCCATCATTAAAGAAATAGATAATAAATTAAGTATATTAAAATAGAGAGGTATATATGAAAATTCTTGAAGTAGAAGGAAATCTTCCTCTTACTGGATCAATTAATATAGGTGGTGCTAAAAATAGTGCTGTTGCACTTATTCCTGCCTGTATTTTATCTAATAATTTAACAACATTAACAAATGTACCAGATATTACAGATATTAATGTGTTAGAAGAAATATTAAATTATTTAAATGTAAAAACTAATAGAGCTAGTCAAAGTATCGTAATTGATCCATCTAATATGACAAACTCATTAATACCGGATGATTTATCTAGTAAGTTAAGAGCATCATATTATTTTATGGCTAGTTTACTAGCAAAATACAAGAAAGTTGAAATGTATTTTCCAGGTGGATGCCAAATAGGAAGTCGTCCTATTGATCAGACTCTAAAAGTGTTTAAAGCAATGGGCGCTAAAATTAAAGAAAAAGATAGTTTATTTAGAATTTCTGCTAAGAAACTAGTAGGAGCTAATATTACTCTTGATATGCCAAGTGTTGGTGCAACGGTTAATGGTATTATTGTATCAACTTTATGTGAAGGAGAAACAGTAATTAATAATGCTGCTCGTGAACCCGAGATATGTGATCTTGCGGAAATGTTAAATAAAATGGGAGCTAAGATAACAGGAGCAGGTACTAGTACCATAAAAATAGTAGGTGTTAAAGAATTAGATGGATGTTTCCATAATGTTGTACCTGATAGAATAGAAGCTGGTACATATGTTATATTAGGTTGTTTAATGGGAGAATATCTTCATATTAATAATATTGTTCCAGATCATTTAAAAGCTTTAACAGATAAACTTATGGAAATGGGAGCAGATATTGTTATTAATGATGATAATATTATTGCTAATAAAAGTGATAATTTAATAGGTGTTACTATTGAAACAAAGGGTTATCCTGGTTTTGCAACTGACCTTCAACAACCATTTGTAACATTATTAACACAAGCAAAAGGTGTTAGTGAAGTTGATGAAAATATTTATGAAAATCGTTATATGAATACTATTTATTTAAATAAAATGGGAGCTAATATTAATGTTTCTGGTCGACATGCTACAATTAATGGTAAAACGAAATTAGTTGGTATGGAAGTTGAAGCAACGGATTTAAGAGCCGGAGCATCTCTTTTACTTGCTGCTTTAGTAGCAAAAGGTAAAACCAAGATTCTTCATGCAGATTATATTTTACGTGGATATGAAGATTTAATTGATAAATTAACTAATATTGGCGCTAAAATAACGATTTCTGAAGAATAAATACTTGATTTTATTATTTTAACTTGTTATAATAACTTGGTAATTTGTATTACTATGATTAAATTCATGGCGAAAGGAGTATATTATGGCAAAGAAAGAATCTAATGAAAAAAGAGTAGAATATCAAGATTGTGTAGTTACTTGTGCTTGTGGAAACACTTTCAATACAAAATCAATTAAAAAGGAAATAAATGTTGAAGTTTGTTCAGCTTGTCATCCTTTTTATACAGGTAAACAATCAAGAGGTTCTAAAACTGGACGTGTTGATAAATTCAACAAAAAATATGGTTTTGAAAATTAGTTAACTTTAGTTAACTTTTTTTTTTACTTTTGATATAATTAACTTGGTGATAATAATGAAATTAGGTTTTGCTTCTGATCATCGTGGTTTTGCATTAAAGAACAAATTAATTGAGTTCTTAAAAAATGATTATGAAATATTTGATTGTGGTACTTATAGTGAAGAGTCTTGTGACTATCCTGATTATGCTAAAATTTTAGGAGAAAAAATAGTTAATAAAGAAGTAGATTATGGTATTGCTATATGTGGTAGTGGTATTGGCATAAGTATTGCTTGCAATAAAATTAAAGGTGTTTATTGTGCTAAAGTAAATAGTTATCAAGAAGCTAAATATACAAGGCTTGATAATGATACTAATTGTGTTGCTTTTACTGCAGAAACAGATTTTGAAGAAGCTAAAAAAATAGTATTAACTTTTATAACAACAGAATTTTCTAATGAAGAAAGACACATAAGAAGAATTAATAAAGTTAAGGAATTAGAAGAAAATAATGGTTAAATTTAGTTTATATATATTTAGTTTAATTGTTGTTATGTATGCAATAGATGGTGTTAATATTAATGCTATCTTTAAGAAAAATCAAGTTATGAAAGCTAGACTCTTTTATTTCATTATTATTTTATGTATGACGTATTTACTAGCTAATTTTATGTATGATTTTACAACTGTATTTAAATAAGAAGCTTAAAGCTTCTTTTTGTCTAATTTAATGACAATTTAACGATTATTTGTTATAATTTGAGTGGTGAGGTTTTATGAAGAATGAAATATATAGAAGTTTATTAATTGTTGGTGTTACGATGATTTTTGCTGTTTTAATAATTCCTATTGTTAAAAAGATAGCAGAACATGTTGGAGCACTTGATATTCCTAATGAAAGGAAAGTTCATAAAAAACCAATTCCAAGATTAGGTGGTCTTGGTATATATATGAGTTTCTTATTGGGATATATGTTATTTGGGCATGAAAGTCTTCAAATGAATTCTATTTTGATAGGTAGCTTTATTATTGTATTAACTGGTATTATTGATGATATTAACCCTATTAGAGCATTACCTAAATTAATAGGACAATTTATATCAGCTGGTGTTATAGTCTTTTATGGTAAAATTTTGCTTACTGATATAACAATTTTTGGACAATATATTGAATTTGGCTTTTTAGCTTATCCTATTACATTACTTTTTATTGTAGCTTGTACCAATATTATTAATTTAATAGATGGTTTAGATGGATTAAGTGGTGGTATTTCAAGTATTTTCTATTTATCAACTGTTATTATTTGTTTCTTCCAACAAAGATTTGCTGGTTTAGAATTTTTAATAGCTTTAATTTCTTTAGGTAGTACTTTAGGATTCTTATTCCATAATTTTAATCCAGCTAAGATATTTGCTGGTGACTCTGGAGCAATGTTTATGGGTTATACGATTGCTGTTATTTCATTACTTGGATTTAAGACAACTGCAATTACATCTGTTTTTGTTCCTCTTGCAATTCTTGCTGTACCAATTCTAGATACACTATTTGCTATCTTAAGACGTTTAATTAATCATAAGCATATTTATGATGCAGATAAAGAACACTTACATCATCAACTATTAAAAATGAATTTTTCTCATCGTACAACAGTATTAATTATTTATTTAATAACGGCTTTATTTGCAACAGCGTCTATCCTTTATACATTAAAAGATAATAAAGATGTCTTTATTGGAAGAATTATATATATTATTCTTGCAATTGTCGTAATAATCTTTGTATGTAAGACAGATATTATTGTTAAACATAATATTATAAAGAAAAAGAAATGATTGGGTTAACCAATCTTTTTTTATGATATGATAATTATAAGGAGTATATATGTTAGGAAAAGTAAGATGGTTTGATTATCAAAAAGGATATGGTTTTATAGAAAGTAATAATAAAGATATTTATGTTCATTATAAAGCGATTAAAATGCATGGATTTAGAACTTTATCTAAGAATCAAGGTGTAGAATTTGACTTAGTAGATTCTAAATATGGCTTAAAAGCTCATAATGTTCATGTCATTAAAGATGAAATAGATGTATAAAAGATGGAAAAATAGGATAGTTTATGTTATATTATAATTACAGGAGATGATAATATGGAAGTAAATGTTCGTGGAACAAAAATTGAAATTACAGAATCAATGCGTAACTATGTTAATGAAAAGTTAGGAAAGTTAGATAAGTATATTTCCTTTGATGGTGTACGCGCTAATGTACTTGTTAAAGTAAGAAATTATACTCAAAAAGTAGAGGTAACGATTCCACTTAAAACATTAATTTTAAGAGCAGAAGCTGAAGAACAAGATTTTTATTCAGCAGTTGATAATGTAATTAATAAGTTAGAACGTCAAATAAGAAAGAATAAAACTAAACTTCAAAAGAGAGAGAAAAAAGGTCTTAAAGAATTAAATGTTGAAGATGCCATTGAAATACCTGATGATACAAACGTTGTTAAACGTAAAAAGATAGATTTAAAATTAATGAGTCAAGAAGAAGCTATTCTTCAAATGGATCTTTTAGGACACAATTTCTTCTTATTTAAAGATGAAGAAACAGATATGCCTGCTGTTGTTTATAAAAGAAAAGATGGCGGCTATGGAGTTATCGAAAGTTAGTTAAATAGATGATAGTTCGCTATCATCTTTTTTTGAATGTAAAAAAGATAGTATATATCATGTTTTTTTGATAAAATATATAAAGGAAGTGATATTGTGGAATTATTAAAAAGATTATTTGATCATGAATATAAAGAAATGAAGAAATTCAAAAAGATTGCTGATGAAATAATGGCTCTTGATGAAGAGTATTCAAAGTTAAAAGATAAAGACTTAGCAAAGAAGACTGAGGAGTTTAAAGAAAGACTAGCAAACGGAGAAACGCTAGAAGATATCTTAGTTCCTGCTTTTGCTACAGTTCGTGAAATGGCTTGGAGAAAATTAGGAGAAAAACCATTTTATGTACAAATATTAGGTGGTATTGCTATTCATTTTGGTAATATTGCTGAACTTCGTACAGGTGAAGGTAAAACCTTAGTTACAACAATGCCAGCATACCTTAATGCCTTAACAGGTAAAGGTGTTCATGTTGTTACCGTTAATGAATACTTAACAGTTCGTAATGCAGAATGGATGGGTCCAATTTATGAAGCTTTAGGAATTTCTGTTGGTATTAATAGACGTGATTTATCACCTCAAGAGAAAAGAGAAGAGTATAGTAAAGATATTCTATATACAACTAATAATGAATTAGGATTCGATTATTTACGTGACAATATGGTTGTACAAGCTGATAATCGTGTTCAAAGAGGTCTTAATTATGCCATCATCGATGAGGTTGACTCCATTTTAATTGATGAAGCAAGAACCCCTCTTATTATTTCAGGTGGAAAATTAAATAGTAAAAATTTATATTTAGATGCAGATCGTTTTGTTAAATCATTAAAGAATGAAGTTGAATATAATTATGATGAGAAAACTAAGAATGTAACTCTTACTGATGATGGTGTTGCTAAAGCTGAAAAATATTTTAAACTTGATAATTTATATAGTTTAGATAACAATGAATTAGTTCATTATATTAATCAATCTTTAAAAGCAAATTATTCAATGAAAAAAGATGTTGATTATGTTGTACAAGATGGCGAAGTATTAATTGTTGATCCATTTACAGGACGTATCATGAAGGGTCGTCAATGGAGTGATGGATTACATCAAGCTGTTGAAGCAAAAGAAGGCGTAAATATTAATGAAGAAACAAAAACGGTTGCGACTATTACCTTCCAGAACTTGTTTAGAATGTATGAAAAATTATCTGGTATGACAGGTACTGCTAAAACAGAAGAAGAAGAATTTAGAAACATCTATAACATGTATGTAATTGTTATTCCAACTAATAAACCAATTGCTCGTGTTGATTATGCTGATTTATTATATCCAACACTTAAAGGTAAATATAATGCTATTGTTAATCAAATAGAAGAAATTCATAAAACAGGTCAACCAATACTTGTTGGTACTGTTGCTATTGAAAATAGTGAATTAATTAGTTCAATGTTATCTAAAAAAGGTATTAAGCATGAGGTATTAAATGCTAAGAATCATGCTCGTGAAGCTGAAATTATTAGTCATGCTGGGGAAAAAGGTGCAGTAACTATTGCAACCAATATGGCAGGTCGTGGTACCGATATTAAGTTAACTGATGAAACAAAAGAATTAGGTGGACTTTATGTAATTGGTACTGAAAGACATGAATCTCGTCGTATTGATAATCAGTTAAGAGGACGTTCTGGTCGTCAAGGAGATCCAGGTGCTAGTCAATTCTTTGTATCAATGGAAGATGATTTGATGGTTCGTTTCGGAACTGACCGTATTAAAAATATGTTACATTCTCTAGGTATGCCAGAAGATATGCCAATAAGAAGTAAGATATTTACTAATTCTCTTAGTACTGCTCAAGCAAAAGTTGAAGGAAATAACTTTGATATTCGTAAACAATTATTACAATATGATGATGTAATGAATACTCAAAGAGAAGATATTTATAATAGAAGAAATGAAATACTTGATAACGAATCTATTCATGAAACAGTATTAAATACTTTCTATAATCATATTGCAGATATTGTAGAAAGTCATATACCACCAGAGAATTATCTAACTGATAAAGATATATCTGATATTGTTAATTATGCAAATCAAAATTTATTACTTAAACATATGAATTTTGATGACTTAAAAGATAAATCTACTGATGAAGTTATTGAAACAATTCATGAAAAAGTAGTTAAAGAATATGAAAACAAATTAAGTAAGATTCCTAAAGAAATTACTGATGAATTTGAAAAAGCTATTAGTTTAAATGTAATAGATAAATATTGGACAGAAAACATTAATGCTTTATCTCAATTAAGAGAAAGTGTTATGATGCGTGGTTATGGTGGAGATGATCCATTAAGAGCATATTCTGTTGAAGGAAAGAATATGTATGATGCAATGTTAGTTAATATTGATAAAGATATTACATTATTCTTACTTAAAGCTGAAATTAGACAAAATGTTGAAAGAAAAGAAGTTGTTAAAAATAAATTAACTAATGATGGTGATACAACTACTAAAACAAGACAAGCTAAAAGTGATAAAGTTGGAAGAAATGACCCTTGTCCTTGCGGAAGTGGTAAGAAATATAAAAACTGTCATGGTAAGAAGTAAAGAGAAATAAAAATCTTTCTATGAATATTCTAATAAATTAAGTAGATGCCATAAATGTTATAAATAATGATAATACTGTACATTCTTGTTCAAGTAGTTCAGATAAAAATATAAACAATGTTGTGGTAAATAATCTCGTTTTCCCTTATAAATAAAGGGATTGCGTGCTTTTTCTTGGCTACGATTTTTAGGCAATTTTTCATCAAAAAAGGCGTTTAGATAAGCTTTAGATAAGCTTTTTAGCTAATTTGACTTGTTGAATCATAAAAAATGATATAATAGCACATGAAGACGGAGGTATTATAATGGAAAGAGAAGAAAAGATTAAGAATCTTTTAATAGAATTGAAAGATAATCCTAGAAAATTATTAGAATTAAGAAAATATTCTTCATCAGAAGTTGTAGAAGTTTCTTTAAAAAATGAATTGTATGAATCATTAATGATTGCTTTTCAACCTATTTCAATAGATGGAGAGATAATAATAAGTGTTGATGCTTTCTCATCTGATATATTAAGGATTTTACAAAATTCTTGTGATACAAGAGAACAGGCAGAACAGGAAGCAAGACAAGAATATGAAGAAATACAGGAAAGCAATAGCAAATTGTCGGAAGAAGATAGAGAGTGGTTTTATAATTCATCAACTTATGAAGATATTCTAAATTATAAAATCGTAATTCCAAAAGAAATCAAAAATGCTTTCAAAAAAATATTATTTACAATAGATTACGAGCAAATTTCAAAAATAAAAATAAAAAATTGTCATGCTAGACAAATAAGTGGATGGAATCATCGTGTTGAAACAGTTGAAGATGTCATGATATATTCAGAACTTCCTTGTTTAATGGCAAGTATTGATTTATTTAATAAAAATATCAGAACAACTATGAATGATACGGAATGTGTTTTGGAGGATTCAACAATTTCTAATGGTATATGTAAAATATGGTTTGACTATAGATCTTTAAGTCAAGAAAATAAAGATATTGTTGAAGCGCTAATTGCATCAGGTTGTGCTGAAAAGTTTATGGATAATGGTATTGAAACAATATCAATTTTCGTTCCATGTTCACGTGAAGAAACAGTGGGAGAAGTAAGTGATAAATTAAGAGCAATAGTTTCTAAATTAAAAGTTCAAGATATTAAATATGGTTTTGGAACAATGGAAGAAATTTATCAAAGTTATGCTACAACAATAGAAAGATACCCATTTTATGCTGATGGATTATTTACTAATGGACTTAATCTTCCGGACTTAATTAAATTAGGAAATTTATTGGGAGATAATCTGTATTATGATGAAGAAGAAGGAATGGTATGGAAAACTCCTGAATTATATCAAAGACATAAAAGATATGTCGAATCGCAATCTTTAAGAAATTCATCACAAAAATTATAATGTTATATAATAATTTAATTCTAGTTTTTAGATAAGTTATTAGATAAGTTTAAAACGCATTGTCAGAAAATTAGACATAACTTTGTTGCAATTTATAAGTAAACTATTAAAACTTTTGAGCAAGAAAGCCCAATTTTCAAGCAAAAAATTACATGGTTGTTTTAATGGTTCGCCATGTGGAAGTGGCAAGAAATATAAAAACTGTCATGGTAAGAAGTAAAGAGAAATAAAAATAAAAATCTTTCTATGAATATTCTAATAAATTAAGTAGATGCCATAAATGTTATAAATAATGATAATACTGAGCATTCTTGTTCAAGTAGTTCAAGTAAAAATATAAACAACGTTGTGGTAAATAAGCTCGTAAACCTTTATAAATAGAGGGAAAACGCGAGCTTTTTCTTTGCTAAAAAATTGCAAAAAAACATTAAAAATTCAGTTTAGATACCTTTGCACATGCGTTTTTGAAAGATAATAAGTATGATATAATTAATATAGGAGATGGGACAATGAGTAAATATGTTAGAGTAATGGATGGATTAAAGTCTAATGCTGGTGGATTTGAATATAAACTCGATGAAGTAAACATTGCTGACAAATGGAATCCCAATAGTTTGGAAGCCGAAGAAACAGGTGGATTCAATTTTGGAACAGAAGATAAGATATTAAGATGGCTACATAGAGGAGATACTATTTATGATGTAATTATTCCTGATGATGCAGAAGTGATTAATGTTGATAAAGAAAAAGGTATTTATAGATCAAATAAAATTATTGTTACTAATCCTCGTAAAATAACCGATGAAATGGTTGTTGAATTATATAAAAAAAGCAACTTATCAAACAAAATAATTGCGCAATGTTTATTAACGTTAATATGGAAAAACAGATTAGAGATTTCTAAATACATAATAAAAGATAGAGTAGATATAAATAATGTTGATGAAATATTAGAAGAATTTGTTAATTATGCTGGTGATGAAAATTTAGCATATGAAAGCACTCAAGAAATATATAATATTTTAAAAGAAATTCAGAGTCCAATCGATATAAGTTTGTATGTTGATAAAGAACCATATATTAAAAATTTAACAAATGATAAAATTATCAACTTAACAGGTCAAAGTGGTTCAGGTAAATCTACTTATGCTAATAAACATTTTAATAGTAGTGAATATTTAATAGTTGATACTGATGAAATTTTATCTGAACATAGATTTGAAAATAGTACTGGCATTAATAAAGAATTAGGGAAATATTTTAGAAGCAAATATAAAGAGTTACCTAATTGTGGAGATGATTTCGATTTATTATATAAAGAGATATTAGAATACTGTAAAAAATATAATAAAATAATTGTTGTTGATTGTGCACAATTCCATTGTATTAAAGATATAAATCTTTTAAAAGGGAAAATAATTATAATTAGAACTTGCATTGATACTTGCTATAATAGAACTATTAATAGATTTAAAAATAATAATCCAAATTATACAAATGAGGAATTAGAAAAATACAAAGAGAGAAAGAAAGCAATATTTAAATGGTATAAATATTCAAATGAATTTATAGAAAAAATAGATAAATTGAAGTAATTGCTAAATAATAGTATCACTCAGTCCATGTGGCAGTAGACGCAAGTATAAAATGTGCAACGGCAAATGATATCAAAAACCCTTGTAAAAAAAGTCATTATTTTATAAGGATTTTATAAAAAACTGTAGTCAACCAGATAAGGATAATTATATGATATAATTTATATAGGGAGTTGTTAATATGTATAAGGTAATCAAAACTGATAATACAATTTTTAATAGTGAGGATTATCAAAATGACAAATTTTTATTTAATATATTTCAAAAAAAGATTAATGATCCAAATGCACATATAATGAGTGATGAGGAAAATTATATTATTACGAATGAGAGCGAAGAAAGAGCACCATGGATTTATACAAAAGATAATTTTGATAAAACAAAATTAAAAGAAATAGAAGAATTAATTAGAATGTATTTGGTTAAAGATAAAATGACATTTACTTGTAAGAAAGAATTATATGATGCATTAGTTGAAGATGGGTTTGAATTAATAGATAGATCAGACTACTTTGAAATGGGATTTATGAGATGTGATAAATTAGTAGAAGGGAAACCAAATGATGGATGGCTTGATAGACCAAAATTAGAGGAAAAAGAATTAATAGCTAGTTATATTTTAGCTTTTGAAACTTTCATGGATGACTCAGTTTCTAATTTGAAGACAACACCATTAGAAAAAGTAAAACAGCAATGCTTAGAGCGAGCAGAAGAAGAATTAAGTAATGAAAACTTTTATGTATTAAGAAATTCAAGTGGTAAGATAGTATGCATTGGTCATTATCAACTTGCAAAAGACGGAACGGGTAAAGGTGGCTTAATATATACACCAGATGAAGAAAGAGGAAAGGGATATGCTGCAAAAATAGTATATGAATTAACAAAAAAGATAATGGATGCAGGATATATACCTGTTTTATATACTGATCAAAATTATCCTAATTCAAATAAAGCATATGCAAATGTAGGATATGTTAATTGTGGAACACTTATAAACTTTAGCTGCGACAAAAAATTATTAATTGAAAATTCTAAAAGCAACAATATTAAATAAGTAAAAACACTAAATCTTTTAGATACGATTTACTAGGTAAGCCGAGTGAAGAAACGGGAAGCAAAATCAAAAGTGCCCGAAAATTAAGACCTATAAAAGCGAATTGTTTTGTCCATGTGGAAGTGGTAAAAAAGATAAAAATGTCATGGTAAGAAGTAGAGAGAAATAAAAATAATAATCTTTCTATGAATATTCTAATAAATTAAGTAGATGCCATAAATGTTATAAATAATGATAATACTGAGCATTCTTGTTCAAGTAGTTAAGGTAAAAATATAAATAATGTTGTGGTAAATAAGCTCGTAAACCTTTATAAATGGGGGTGCGAGCTTTTTATTAATTATAATATTTGAAAAAATTATCTCAAAAAAAGTGTTTAGATAAGTCTTTTTAGCAAAATAATTCATAAAAATTCGTGTTATGGTATAATTAAATATAAGAAGTTATTTTATGAAAAAAGTATTCTTATATTTATATCCTATAAAAGAATTTACGAATATGTTTTTATTTCATGATGATAGACTGTATGATGAATGGAATGTTGATAGACCTCTACCAATTCTTAATGCTACAATAGATAAAAGGTATAGAGAAAAAGGCTATCAAGTCGTATTTGTTTTATATCCTGATAGAGAATTATATGGTATTGAACCAAAATATGGAGATAAAATAATATATACTGATATTCCTTTTTCAGAAGCCAGTGCTTATGATGAAAGTAGTAATGAAAAGAAAAATTATGTACCTAAATATCCAAGTGAAAGATTACTATTAGAACAACTTGGTGATATTGATGAATTAGTTGTTGGTGGGTATCACGTTAGGGATTGTGTCAAAAGAGTAGCTGAGGTTGCATTACAAAGTGGTATTAATACTTTGGTTGATTTGGACTTAACAGATTTATTCTTTAATGTATATAAGCAAAAAGATTATTTTGATATGGAAAATTATAGCCCTGAAAAATTTAAAATGAATATGATTAGTAGACATGGCGATGATTATACTGAATTTGAGGAGAGGCTTTTTAATAGAAACTATTCAAGTCCTGTATATGGATTTACAGATTCTTCAAACAAGAAATTATAAAAAAATCAATTTTTTAGGTAAGTGGTAAGAAATATGAAAACTTCCATGGTAAAAAAAAGAAAAAAGTCATTTTTAATGATGTTTTTTTGTTATAATAAAAACATAGGGAGTGTATATGAATTTTGATAAAGATGCTGCTAAAAAATTGGATGAAAAAGAGGCTAGTAAATTATTATTACAAAATGGATTAATATTTGATTTTTTAGGTGGTATTTTATTATTAACGGGATTTGTTTTATTAATACAAGGAAAAGAGTTGTATTATTTTATGTTTGGTGGTGGAATAGTACTTTTTGTTTTAGGTATAAAAAATCTTTTTGTAAATAAAAATAAGAAAGAAAGATTATTAACTTCAATATTATTAGAATCTGCCATAAAACAAGAACAACAAAATGGTAGAACTTTATCAAATGAAGAAATTAGCCAAATAAAGTTTGAATACGATCCTATTTTTCATGATAAAGTTATAAAAGATATTCATACTTCACAAGATAATTTGTATATGAATAATGTTAAGACTGCTGAAGCTAGAGTAAATGAGTTAACTAATGCTAAAAAAAGAGAAATAAATAGAATAAGAAATAAAAGATGGGAATCAATTGCAAATGGAAAATTAAAATTTAATATTGTAGAGGGTAAGGTAGAGATAAATAAATCAACTTATTTATTTTCAAGTATTAAAAGTGCTGAAATAGTTAAAGAAAATTCTACTAGAGAAGAAAAAATAGAGAAGAGTTCTTCTAAAAAGCATATTTCATATACAGGTGCAATAGCAGGTAAAATGTTACTTGGTCCTGTTGGTGCAGTACTTGGTGGAGCAACAGGTAGAAAAGATATCGATACTCATGTTGTTTCAAATACTATTCCTATTTGCTTACATTTGAGTGTGACAGTAGATATTGATGGGTTTAAAAATGATATTATTTTAATTAGCAAGCCTACTGATTTAACAGATTCAATATATGTCGAAGCTTTAGATAATGCAGAAGAAATTGTTTCAAAACTTCTTTATTTATCGAAACAACCTGTTCCTAAGAAGTATTTAGAAGTTGAAGAAGAACCTACTGTTTTAGAACTAGATAAAAAGCTTGATATTGCAAAAAAAGAATTAAAAGAGATAAAAGCTAATGTTCCTACTTATGAAGTACCGGAAGTATATATAAAAAAACAAAAATAAACGGTTAGTAGTCAAATAGCACAGATGCCAATATATTTAATAAATGAATTTATATATTAAGATGATGAAAATGATATAATGGTAAATAATATATAAAATAAGGACTTTTTGGGAATTAAAAAATTAGTATTTATATGGTATATTATATTTAGTGTTTAAGAATATTAAGAAAATATAGAAAGGAAAATAAATATGGAAGAACAAAAAAGAAATGGATGGGATGATATAGATGCAGCCCTTGAAGCTTTATATCCAAATCAAACGCCATTGCACTATGCAACACTAATAAAATATTCACTAGGAGGAAATGATCCATTAGATGGAATAAGTATTTATGATGCAAAGGATTATTATCATTTTGTAACTTATGGTTTTTCTGAAATATATGAGAGAGAAAATGATAATGATATAAGTGGTTTTGGATTTGAGTTAACATATAAGTTAAAAAAAAGTAGTGATATTGATGAAAACGAATTAAAGAATTTTGCTGGAGTTTTACAAACACTAGCAAGATATATATTTAATTCTAAGACTGTTTTTAAACCAAATGAATATATTGCTACTGGTCAACAGGATGGAATGGATATTAAAAAACTATCTGAAATAGTTGGCTTTGTTACGATAGAAGATCCACAATTAAAAACAATAAATACTGTTAATGGAAAATTACAGTTTGTTGAGTTAATTGGTGCTACATATAATGAATTAAATAAGATTATGTCAAAAGAAAAAACAGCAACTGAAATAATTAATGAAATTATTGCAAAATATACTGATGTAACTGATTATAATAGAGAAAGTTTATATTAATAATAAGGCGAAAAGATTTAATTCTTTTCGCTTTTAAAATATGATAATTAGATATAATATATAGAAAATAATGATAATAGTATAGCAAAACAGCCTAATGAGAATATATACCAAGATTATTATTAGATGAAATAATTATATTGAAGTTCCTAATTCTTATTTTATTAATATTCGTTAGAATTAATGAATGATATAATCATTAATAAGCGTGATTGGTTAATAATTGTGTCTAATTATATTGTATTTATATCAATATATTTTTATCTTACAACTTTAAATTAATATCTTTTTTATATTAAGATGTCAATAAAATGTAATTTTATTTGTTTTATTATAATTGTCTAATTATAATACTATCCAAGGAGGATTTTGTGGAGAATAAGAAAATGAAGTTTTATGATTTTTTAAAATTATTTATTGCGGTTCATTTAATGAAAGGAGAGGATTATCTAAATGTAGATAGTTTTAAAGGATTTTTAAGGAGATATTATCAAGAAGATCCAGATATTACATCAAAATTAAATAATGCTCTTACAAGATTAGTATCAACTAAACTTGTTAAATATGATTTTGAGGAAAATAATATACTATTTACGAACAAAGAAGGTATTTTAAAACTAGTAGATAAGAGTAAATATGATCTTGAACAAATTTATAAAGCAGTTAGTGGTTATGAAAAGTATTGTATTGAAGAAACAGCTCGTGCTTATGATATGATGATTGAACCAGAAGCTATCTCTCAATACAATAGAGAAATGGATAGAAGGATAGCCGACGAAATTAGTGGACATATTAGATTCGGGGGAAGATAGAAAGCATATTATTATGCTTTTCTTTTTTTGTTATAATTTATATAATAATATAGAACTAAGGAGTGTTTATGGATAAATTTAAAGAAATAAGACCTATTGTATTAGGAATTGCCATCCGTGATAACAAGTTATTAGTAAGTGAAGGATATGATAAAGTTAAGAAACAAACTTTCTATCGTTGTTTAGGTGGAGGAATAGAATTTCAAGAGAAGAGTGAAACAGCCTTAAAAAGAGAATTTATGGAAGAATTAGGTATTGATATAGAAGTAGGAGATTTTGTTGGTGTTGCTGAAAACATCTTTACTTTTGAAACAAAGAAAGCTCATGAAATTGTTTTATTCTATAATATTAAGATAAAAGATGAAGATTATAAAGAAAAATATAATATTATGGATGAAGAAGAAAAAACGTTAGCTTGTTGGGTAGATATTAAAGATTTTAAAGATAAAAAGAAAATATTATATCCTGAAGAAATATTTAAATATTTATAAAAAAAGATTCAATTTATGAAGTGAATCTTTTTTATTCATTAAAATATCCTGCAGCAGGAAGTGATCTTCCACCACCAACTACTTTAGTAAAAGTTTGAGAATTCTTTGATTTGTAGAATAGGGCAACAGAACCACCGCCATCTAGATTAGTTGCTGTTTTACAACCAAGTGATAAAAATTTATCAATAGCTGTATTTCTTCTTTCATTTGTTGAAGTAAATAATACATAATTGTTTTCATTAATCTGACAAATCATTGTTAAGCCTTTATAAGAATTATTTGACCTATCTGGCATACTACTTGAGAAGTTTGATAGTTTTTTACCATCTTTGATTACTGGTCCTGCAAAGTTAAAGGTGTTTCTTATTCCTGAATTTATAACGATTTGTGACCATTTTTGTTTTGCTTCAATTTCACTTGAACTTGATGCAACATTATCTTCAAATATAACCATTTTATTATCTTTAGTAATACCTGTTATATACCACTGTTTAACGGCTTTATTATATGCATTACGCACGACTTTACCATTATTTATGACGATACTACCAACTTCGGTTTTATCATATGGAGGGTATTTATTAACACTTCCAGCATCAAATGTACCTTTTAGATAAAATCCACTTGCATTAAAGCCAACTATTAGTTTATTTTGTAGATTGTTTTCTTTCATTGATTTTGTTAATAAATCAAGTGGTTTATATAAATTTTTTCCATATTCAGGGGACGCTGCTTTATTAAGTTGGGAGTATGCATCTTTTGCCCAAATTCTCGTAAGATAATATCCACCAATCTTGCTTATATATACTTTTAGTGTATCTGTTTCTTCTTTAAAGATAACATTTTCTCCACTAGGTGGCTTTATTGGATCATAATAACGATTGTCTATAATCTTACAATTTAGTTCATTAAAATTTCCTGCTTCATCAAATACTTTAACTGTTAATGTATTAGAAGTTTTATTTGTGCTTGTATATTTATTATTTTCATTACTATTTAATAGATTTCCATTATCATAATATTCATATTTAATAATATTATGTTCATCAGTTGCATCTACTGTTAATATAGTATTATCTTGATTTAAGGTTGCTGTACAAGTACCAGTTGGTTTTTCTTTATCGATATTTGTTATATTAATTTCTTCTGTATATTCTTGATCTTTTATATTATAAGCAACAATTTTATAAATACCATTTTTATTAACAGTGATCGATCCTTTAGTATTTCCATATATCTTACCATCTGGCATTAAGGCTTTACTAAAAGTTTCTCCTATTATTTCGTATGTTATTGTTACATTAGTATTTGTTATTTCATTTTTATCTAATTCATATTTTATTGATAAATCATAACTTTCTGGTTCTTGAACGATTACTTTTCTTGTTAATACTTTATCATTATAACGATATATTATTTGATATTCACCAGGTCTTCTATTATCAACATTATTTATTACTTGTACGGAACTTGTTAAATCATTATTATTTCCATCAATATAACTATAACCTGGTTCTTGATATTCTTCTTTATATTTAAGAGTTACATCCCCACCTGTTAAAGTGAATGAATAATTATTTTTATTTTCTTCATTAGGTGGTTCTTTAGAGTCACTTGTAAATATAAATATAAATGTTAGAATTATCAAAAAGATAAGTCCATAAATAATGAAATTTAAAATATTGTTTTTTTTCATTTATTACCTCATCTATTATTACAAAATAATTATATATTTTTATTAATTATTTGACAATTAAATGTTGAATATATAATATAATGAAAGTATAAATTAGGAGTTTTTATGATTAAACCAGAAAAATTAAATAAGGGAGATAAAGTTGCTATGGTAAGTTTATCTTGGGGTGGATTAGGAGATCCAAATTTTATTCATAAGTATGAAATCGCTAAGAAGAGATTGGAAGAAGAATTTGGATTAGAGTTAGTTCCTATGCCACATTCTCTTTTAGGAAGTAATTATGTTTTAAATCATCCTGAAGATCGCGCTAAAGATTTAATGGATGCTTTTCTTGATCCAAGTATTAAAGCTATCTTTTGTGCTATTGGTGGTAATGATACTATTAAAATTCTTCCATATATTGATTTTGATATTATAAAGAATAATCCTAAGATTTTTATGGGATATTCTGATACAACTATTAATCATTTTATGATGCATAAAGCAGGTCTTGTATCTTTTTATGGACCTACAATTATGTGTGAATTTGGTGAATATATAAAAATGTTTGATTATACAAAAGAGGCTGTTAATAGTATATTATTTGAGAATACGCCAAATTTTGAAATAAAATCGAGTCCAGTATGGTGTAATGAATATATTCCTTGGGATATTAAAAATATTAATAAAGAGAAACATCTTATTCCTGATAATCATGGATATGAATTATTACAAGGTACGGGAATGATAACAGCACCCCTTTTAGGTGGTTGCATTGATGTTTTCCCAATGGCTTTTGATACATCTATTTGGCCAAATGATTGGGATAATAAGATATTATTACTTGAAACAAGTGAAGATAAACCAAGTCCAGATTTTGTTTATGATATTTTAAATGATTTAGGTAGAAGAGGTATATTTGATAAAATAAAAGGTATTATAATCGGAAAACCATATCAAGAAATATATTATGAAGAATATAAAGAAATAATAAGAAAAGTACTTAGTGAATATCATAAATCTAATTTACCAGTTTTATACAATATTAATATAGGTCATGCTTTTCCTAATGGCATATTACCTTTAGGAACTGATATTACAGTTGATTTTGATAATAAAAGTATTTATTTAACTGAGCAAAGTTTAATTGATTCAAAAATAAAAAGAAAATAGATTTATTTTCTTTTTTTATGCTATATTATTCTTGGAGGATATATATGAATATTGAATTTAACAAATTAGAAATAACAAAAGAAGAATTATTAGTGGAGGATCGAACTAATCCATATAATGTAGCTGCCTTATATGTAAGAGTATTATGTTCTTATAATAATCTTAATCAAAATGAATTTTATGAATTAATGCAAGTGTTATTAGGAGAATATCAACCTTTAAGTGGTATCGCTAAACAAAGTATTTTAGATCGTTTAATGCAAAATGAGAAGTATGAATATATTGGTAAATCATATTTTGTTGGTGCTAATCCAAGTAATGACTATACTCCAAGTGTTCCATATACAATATCTGTAATGGATGATCCTAACTTTAATCAAGAAGGATATAAAAGATTATTTTTGCAAAGTGGAGGAGCTGACTCTAAAAGACCAATTATGTTACGATTAGCAAAAGATGGTAACTATTATATATGGAGTGATTCATATATGGGATTAATGACTGATATACGTTTCCCTGAATCAAAGAATCCATGGGCTTAAAAGAATACTTAATTATTGGTTTTTTGATAATTTTAATAATTGTTATTGTCTTTGTAATTATTAATTATTTGAAACATAATGATAATTATTTAGCGAAAAAATTATTAAAAAGAAATTCTAAATATCATAATCTTGTTGAAATAACATATTCTAATAGTGGTAATAGTAATGGTAATACCAATTTTTTAACAATAGATTTAATAAATAATACTATGAGAACTGAATATGCCGATTATCATAATGAACCATTAAGTATATGTGAATATAAGTTAGATAAAAATATCCACAATATTGTGGATAAAATTAAAGAATACAATCTTCAATCATATCGAAATTTACCAATTGATACTAATAATATTATTTTAGATGCCCCTATTAAAACTTTAATTTTTGTTTACAAAGAAGAACAAATAGAATATATTACAATTGATTTTAATATGGTAATGCCAACAAAATCTCGTGAGAGATTAAACGAGGTATTAAATGATATTATTAATTTAAAAAATACGAGTAAAATAGTAAGAAAATATAAAAAGAAAATTTTCTTAATTTAAATGAGGTTATAATGAATGATTACAAACTGAAAGAAAGAGAAGAATTATTAATTGCAAGAGGATATAATTATCAAGATGTAATTGAATTATGTAGTTTTGATATTAATAATCTAGAATTAATTGTTCAAAGAATATTTGATGATATAAGAAAAGATTGTAAAATGGTTAATAATCCTGTTAGTATTTTTATAGGTGGTCAACCAGGTAGTGGTAAAAGTGTAGAGGCTTATCGTATTAAGAAAAACTATAATGATGATGGAATCATAATTATTAATTTAGATAATTATCGTTCATATCATCCTAATTATAAACGTATGGAAGAATTAATAAAAAAACATTGGGAAGGGCAAATAGAAACAAATAATAATTCAATGGGAAATGATATTGCAGACTTTACTCATTATTTCGCTAGCGTTGTATCTGATAAGATATTTAAGTTATCAAGTAAGATAATTGATAATAAAGGTTATAATATTATTTTTGATTGGGGAATGAGACTTCCTCTTGAACCTTTATCTATTATGGAAGAATTATATAAAAAAGGATATACAATTAATGTGAAATTTGTTGTTGTTTATGAAAAGATAAGTAGAGAAGCTTGTAATTTAAGAGCAATGTATAATAATCAACATATTTTAAGAAAAGTTTGTGATGATTTTCATAATCTTTGTGTTAATTCTTTACCAGATAGTGCTAAAACAATTTATAGTGTAGGAACTGATAAAGGTATTATCAATAATTTTTCTTTAATTGATCGTAATAATAAAGTGATTTGGGATAAAAATAGTAATAATGATATTAAAGATGTTTATTATAACTATCTTCATAATGATATTTATAATAATTATGAGAATAATCTTGATGATGTTATAATTATATGTAATCTTGAAAGTAAAGGTTTTTTATAAACCTTTTTTTTAATATATAATTGTGTAAAAAAAATTGTATTGCCTTTAAAATAAGGTTTATAATAACTTTAAGGAGGAAAAATGAAGAGAAAGAATGGTACGTTATATACCTTAATAATAATGTTTTTATTTGTAGCTTTATTAACATGGTTTTTTCCAGTAACTGTTTATCAAACAGAATTTGCTAATCAAGGTATGGCAAGAGTTGGTTTAATGGAATTATTTACGTATCCAACGTATACATTTTATAATTTCATATATGTCTTTATATTCTTACTTTTAGTTGGTGGATTATATGGAATCTTAAAGAATATTAAAGCATATCGGGTATTGGTTGAAAGGATTGCTAATAGAGTAAAAGAAAGAGAAACTTTCTATATAATAGTAACTATTTTAGTTTTATCTGTAGTAGTATCATTTACAGGTTTTACTTATGAGTTGTTAGCTATTATGCCATTTATTGCAACAATTGCTTTATTAAATAAAAGAGATAAAGTAACTGCAGCATTAATGACAGTTGGACCTATTGTTGCTGGTGCTATTGGAAATACTTTTTCAGTACCAATTGCAGGAGTATTTGTAAATGGATTACAAATTGATTATAAAGATTTATTAGTTTCAAAAATAATTTTATTATTATTAAGTTGTATAGTATTAATAATTGCTGTACTTTTACATAATAAAAAGACAAAAGAGACTGAATTAGAAGATGAATTATTCTTTATTCCTGAAAAAGTAACTGATAAAGAAAAAGTACGTGTTTGGCCATTAGTAGTAATTCTTGGATGTTTTGCTTTAGTTAAACTATTAGGATCAATTGGATGGCAAACTGTTTTTGGTTTAACTTTCTTCACTGATTTAAAAGGAAAGATTGAAGCTTATCCATTATTTAGTAAGTTAGTAATGTTTATTGTTTTTGGTTTAACAGTTGTTATTATGCTTATTAAGTATATTGTTAACAAAAAGAAAGATAAGGATATTACTTTAAGAAAATCAATTGGTACTTTTGGAGTAGTAGTATTTATTATAAGTATTGTTATTCTAACTTTAGTTACAGTAAAAGTATTCTTAGAAGATGCCTTTAAAGTAACAACAATCTTTACTAAAGGATATAATGCTCTTGGATTTAATAATGTTACAATCAAAGATTTATTTGGTGAGATGGTTGCTCTTGGTGAATGGACATATTCTGAATATATCGTTTGGTTATTTGTTCTAGAATTAGTTTTAATGATTGGATACAAGGTTAAAGTAAATGATGCTATTGAAAATGCTGGAAATGGCATGAAGAAAGTTCTTTATGCTACACTAGTTTGTATGTTTGCATATACAATATTAGTTTTAACATCAAATAATCCAATTATGTTATCAATTCTTAAACCATTAATTAATTTAACTAATAGTACGACTGTTGCACCTGTAATAAGAATCTTTATTTATACATTTGTAACACTTATAAGTTCATTTATGAACTGTGACTTTAGTTATTTATCATATGGAGTATTTAATTTATCTTTTGCTACAAATAGTTTTGCTGGTAATACATCAATGTTACCAATTGTTGGATTGATGCATCAAGGTTCAATGGGCTTAGCTCTATTAATTGCTCCAACTAGTATTCCAATGTTATTTGCTCTTAATACTTTAAATCTTTCTTATAAAGAATGGTTAAAGAAAACGTGGTTATTATTTGTAGTATTATTATACTTAGTATTAGTTGCTTCAATAGTAGCACTACTTATATATTAGAATGATTCAATGAATCATTCTTTTTTTATTTGTATTTTCTAAAAAATTAAGTATAATATTTTGTATGGAGGCTTTATGAGATTATATAATACTTTAACAAGAACAGTTGAAGAATTTAAACCAATGAATGCGAATGTTGTTAAGATGTATACTTGTGGACCAACGGTATATCATTTTGCGCACATAGGAAACTTAAGAAGTTATATTCAAGAAGATATTTTAGAGAAATATTTAAAGTATATTGGCTATCGTGTTGATCGTGTAATGAATATAACAGATGTTGGTCATTTGACAAGTGATGGTGATACTGGTACGGATAAGATGGTAAATAGTGCCAAAAAAGAACATAAATCTGTACTTGATATTGCTAATTACTATACAGAGTGTTTCTTCAAAGATTGTTGTAAGTTAAATATTCGTAAGCCAGATACAGTTGTACCAGCAACTAGTTTAATCGATCGCTATATTATGATGATTGAAAAATTAATTAATGATGGATATGCTTATCCAAGTGGAGGTAATATTTATTTTGATACTTCTAAATTAAAAGATTATTATGTTTTAACTAACCATAAAGAAGATGATTTAATGGTTGGTGTACGTGATGATGTAACAGAAGATACTAATAAACGTAATAAAGCAGACTTTGTTTTATGGTTTACTAAATCTAAATTTGAAGATCAAGAATTAAAATGGGATTCTCCATGGGGATTAGGTTATCCTGGATGGCATATTGAGTGTTCAGGTATATCTACTAAATACCTAGGAGAATACCTTGATATTCACTGTGGAGGGGTAGATAATATCTTTCCTCATCATACTAATGAAATCGCTCAATCTGAGGCTTTTTTAGGTCATAAATGGTGTAATTATTGGTTCCATGTAGAACATCTTAATGATAAAAATGGCAAAATGAGTAAAAGTAAAGGTGATATTTTAACTGTTGATACTTTAATTAACAAAGGATATAATCCTTTATCATATCGTTATTTCGTTTTATCAAGTCATTATCAAAAACCTCTTGAATTTAGTTATGAAAATTTAGATGGAGCAGAAAACGCTTATTTAAAACTAAAATCAAGAATATCTAAGTTAAAAGAAGAAGGTAACATTGAACAAGAAAATTATGATTTATTTAATGATAAATTTATAAAAGCGATGGATGATAATTTAAATACATCTCTTGCTTTAACTGTCATTTATGATTTATTAAAAAGTGATACTAATGATTTTACTAAGAGATTATTAATAGAAGATTTTGATAGGGTACTTTCTCTTGATCTTTTAAAAGAAGAAAAGAAAAAAGAAGTTGATGAAGACTATATTAATAAGAAGATCGAAGAAAGAAAACTTGCTAAGGCAAATAAAGATTTTGCTCTTGCAGATAAGATTAGAGATGAATTATTACAAGAAGGAATTAAGCTTCTTGATACAAGAGAAGGAACTACATATGAGATTATGTAGTTCTCTTTAAAAAAAATGTTATTAACAAATTGTTAAAAACATTGACAAAATAATAATTATATAGTATATTATAGTTGAAAAGAGAGATGAAAGCTCTCTAATACTTGAAATTATGTTATTAACAAAATGATAAAAACAAAAGAAAGGAGATTGTTATGTTGAGCAGTAGCCAAAGAAATTTATGTTGGCGTATCGCAATGGGAGAAGAAAAAGAAGAGAAAGATGAAATCAAAGATTATAAAGAAGAAATAGCATATTATAAAGCAAATGGTTTAGATGATTTATTAGATGCTATGAGTTTTGATGAATAAGGTGGTGAAATTTATGAAAAGTTTACAAGTTGTTACTCCTCATATGGAATGCTTATTTAATTGTCCGTTTTGTATTGCAAAAGCTCATAATCATGAAAACAATTTTATTGATTATTATCATGCAAATAGAGAATTATGGAAAGAAAATTTTATTAACGTATTAAAAAATAATCCTGATTTAGGATATGTTGTTATTACTGGTACAAATGAACCTATGCAATCACCTGAATGTGTTCTTGATATAATTAATTTAACAAGAAAGTATCGACCTGATATTAAAATTGAAATTCAAACTCGTTGGTATATGGAAAATGAATTATATAACAAATTAGATGTTGTTTGCTACAGTATTTCTAACTATTTATTTTTAGACAAGATTAAACCAATGGGTAAAATTAGTCGATATGTCTTAATTTTAACTGATTCTTTTAACAATAAAACACTAAAAGATATTTTAGATATCATTCCAAAAGAAGTTACTCAATTAACATTTAAAGTATTACAAAATAGTATTACTAATGATACCCCAATTGATGAATGGATTAATAAACATCGTATTGATCCTGAAACATTTAAAAATTTAGAAAAAGATATTAATGCTTATCAAGGCAACTTATCTATTAGATTAGACAAAGATTGTATGGTAGCTGATAATAGATATAAGGTCTTTAGAGAAGATTGTAATACATATAATGATTGGGATGAACTTCCAAAAGAAAAAGTAATAGTAAAGAAATAGGAGGAGATTATTATGAAAAAAATGGTATTTGTTATTGATATGATTAATGGATTTTGCAAAAAAGGGGCCCTTGCTAATCCTAAAACGATGGATATGGTTCCTTTATTGCATGACTTTTTAGAACATTTTGATGGTGAAAAGATAGAAGCAAGAGACAATCATACAATGGATTCAAAAGAATTCTTAGTATATGATGTTCACGCTCTAGAAGGGGATTATGAAAGTGAAGGTATTGATGAATTAAAAGATGTTTTATCTGGAGTTAAAATTTTTTATAAAAACTCTACAAATTTAACAATGGTTCCCGATTTTATTGATTACATTCTTAAAGAAAAACCAGATGAAATAACTATTACAGGTTGTTGTACAGATATTTGTATTATGCAATATGCCTTAACATTAAAAGCTCTATTTAATCAATATAATATAGCTTGTGATATAATAATATATGAAAACTTAGTTGATACTTATGATAGTCCTCTTCATAATAGAGCTTATTATCAAGAAGCTGCTCTTAATTTTATGAGAAATGCGGGTATTATTATTGATACTTATGAAAATAATAAAGTTATAAAGAAGGTGAATTAAAATGAAAGATAATGAAACAATGATTGTTGATATGTATGAACTACCTATGAGTCAAACATATTTTGATACCGGAGATAAAGATACTTATGTATATTTTGATGTCTTCTTTAGAAAAAATCCTTTTAATGGTGGTTATACAGTTTCAGGTGGACTTGATAACATTATTGATTTTATTAATAATTTTCAGTATACGGATTCTGATATTGAATATTTAAGAAGTTTAAATAAATATAGTGAAGAATTCTTAAATCATTTAAAAGGAACTAAATTTACGGGAGATTTATATATGGTTCCTGATGGAACAATGGTTTTTCCTAATGAACCAGTGTTAACAGTAAGAGCGAAAACAGTTGAAGCTCAACTTCTTGAAACAGCTTTATTACATCATTTTAATACAGGATCTCTTATTACAACAGCGGCTAAAAGAATTACAAATGAAGCTGGAGATGTTCCCGTAATAGAAGGTGATGATTCAGCATCAGTTATGGAATTTGGTGCAAGAAGATCTCTTAATCCTATAGAATCTGCTAAATATGGATATATTGGTGGATGTGTTGGAACATCACTTGTTAAAGCAGGTAAAGAATATAATATTCCAATATTAGGTACAATGGCTCATTCCTTAGTAACGTTTTATGAAAAAGAAGAGATTGCTTTTAAAAATTTTGCTAAAAGTAATCCTAATGATTGTGTTTTCTTAGTAGATACATATGATACTTTAAGAGAAGGTGTTCCTAATGCTATTAAAGTTGCTAATGAATTCTTAAAACCTAATAATATTAAATTTAAAGGTATAAGAATTGATAGTGGAGATCTTGCTTATTTATCAAAAGAAGCAAGGAAGATGCTTGATGAAGCTGGATACAAGGATACAGGTATTTGCCTATCAAATGGTCTTAATGAATATACGATTGCAGAATTAAAGAAACAAGGAGCTAAATTTACATCTTTAGGAGTAGGTGATAATATAGCTCAACCACTTGATCGTGTTGGTGGTGTTTATAAATTAGTTGCTATTGAAAAAGATAATCAAGTTATTCCACGTATTAAAGTAAGTAATGATAGTATTAAAACGATTAATCCTGGTTATAAAAAAGTATATCGCTTTTATGATAAAGAAAGTGGATACGCTTTAGGTGATGTCATTGCTTTATATGATGAAGTAATTGATAAAGATAAATATACTTTAATTCATCCAGTTGATAATTGGAAAACTAAAGAAATAACAAATTATGTTGTTCGTGAATTACAAGTACCTATCTTTAAAGGAGGAGTTCTTGTTTATCAAGAACCAACAGTTACGGAAAGAAGAGATTATTGTAATAAAGAATTTAAAACATTATATCCAGAAATTACAAGACTTTCTAATCCTCATGAATATTATGTTGACTTATCAAAAAAATTATTAGATTTAAAAAATAATATGATTAACGAACATCGAGAAAGGAATAATTAATTATGTTTAATGCGAATGAAGAAGTAAATAAAATATGTGAATTTGTAAAAGATTATTATAAAAAGAATAATTTAACAGGGGCTGTTGTTGGAATAAGTGGTGGAAAAGATAGTGCAGTAGTTGCTGCTCTTCTTGTAAAAGCTTTAGGACCAGAAAATGTTGTAGGTGTTGCTCTTCCATGTCACTCTAATGATGAAGACTTAAATGATGCTATTATGTTAAGTGAATATTATGGATTTAAACTAATTAAAATTGATTTAACTAGTACATATGATAGTTTCTTAAATGAAATTAAAAATATTACAGGAAGTACTAACTATGATAATGCAAATATTAATCTAAAACCAAGACTTAGAATGAGTAGTTTATATTATGTAGCAAGTATGTTATCAACAGGGGAGAAACGCTTTATTGTAGCAGGTACAAGTAATAAGAGTGAATTGTTTGTTGGATACTTTACAAAAGGTGGAGATTCTACTCATGACTTTGAAGTAATTAGTGATTTTACAGTATCTGAAGTAATCAAAATAGGAGAAGTATTAAAAGTACCAGAAAAAGTTCTTTATAAAGCACCTTCTGATGGATTATCAGGTAAAACTGATGAAGATAAATTAGGGGTTACTTATCAAGCTATTGAAGATTATATTTATGGAAAAGAACTTGATTCAGAAACTAAAGAAAAAATAAAAAGATTACATGATAACAATCAACATAAATTTAATATGCCAGCATATCGTAGGTGACTTATGTACTCAAGTGAAGAAGAATTCTTAGCACATTATAATCCTAATAAATATGAACGATTATCAATGTCTACAGATATCTTAATATTTAGTGTATCAGATAAAGAAAGAAATAATTATCGTAAAAATAATGAAAAAGTTATGAGTATCTTACTTGTTAAAAGAGATAATTATCCTTATAAAGATAGATGGTGTCTTCCTGGAGGATTTTTAGATCCTAAGAAAGAAACTCTTCTTGATTCGGCTAAAAGAGTATTAAAAAATGAAACAAACTTGGAAGACATTTATTTAGAACAATTATATACTTTTGATTGTTTAAATAGAGATCCTCGTATGCGTGTATTATCAACTACTTTTATGGCTTTAATTGATAAGAATGAATTATTAAGTATGATTAATGAAAAAGCAAGTTGGTTTAATATTGAAAGTATTGATAATAATGATAATTTAGTAACAATAACTTTGAGTAATGGAATTGATAATTTAAAATTCTCTGTTCGTAAAACATTAATTAGTAAAACGACAAATAACTATGAATATCATAAAGAAAAAAGTATTCTTGCTTTTGATCATGAAAGTGTAATTGTTTGTGGAATGGATCGAATTAGAAATAAAATTAGAGATACAGATATTATTTTTAATTTATTACCTAAGTATTTTACTTTAGGTGAAGTTCAAAGAATTTATGAAACAATTCTTAATAAGAAATTATTAGACCCAGCTTTTAGAAGAATAATAAAAGATAAAGTAATAAAAACGGATATTATTAAAAGTGATGGAGGTCATAGACCATCTATTATGTATAAATATAAAGAGGATATCAAATAATGGAATATCGTGATATTATTGATGTTAATCGTAATCCCTTAGGTTATATTAAAGAAAGAGGGGAAGCATTACTTGATAATGAATATGATGTTGGTGTTGAATTATGGAACTTCTATAATAAGAGATTATTATTAACAAGAAGAGCAAAAAATAAATCTCATCCAGGTGAATGGGAAATTCCAGGAGGATCTTTGCAAACTACTGAAACTAGTGATGATACAATAAAAAGAGAAATTATGGAAGAGATAGGTTATAAACTAAATAATAATTATAAACTTCTTGGTTCATCTTTATATAAAAATCATTTTGTTGATATGTTTAAAAGTAACATTGATATTGATATTAATAAATGTGTTTTACAAGAAAATGAAGTAAGTGGTATTAGATATGTTACCCGTGATGAATTTCTTAAATTAAATAAAGAAAACTTAATTGTAAAATCGGTTTTTAATAGATATTTAGAACATCAGAAAGATTTAGATGAGGATTGGCTATAGCCAGTCTTTTTCATTGAATAAAAAAGGCATTTATATTAAAATATTATTAGAGGTGAGAATATGTCATACGGAAGTAATATACAAATATTATTAATTATAGGAGCTTTATTAATTACAACTTTTGCAAATTTATATATAAGAAGTAATTATCAAAAATATAAAGAAAAAAAATCAAAGAAGAATTATACTGGTTTTGATACAGCAAGAGATATTTTAGATAAAAATGGTCTTAAAGATGTATTAATACTTGAAGTTCAAGGTGAATTAACTGATCATTATGATCCTAAGAAAAAAATAGTATCATTATCAACGGATATTTATCATGGAGATAGTATTGCAAGCATTGCTGTAGCTGCTCATGAATGTGGTCATGCTATTCAAGATAAAGAAGGATACACTTTCTTAAAAATAAGACATAGTTTAATACCTTTTGTTAACTTTTCATCAATTGCTGGCTATATTGCTATTTTAATTAGTTTTATTACTGAAATAACTGATTTATTATGGTTTGGTATTATCTTAGAATGTGTTATTCTATTATTTCAAATTGTTACTTTACCAGTTGAGTTTAATGCTAGTAGTAGAGCTTTAAAACAAATAGAAGAATTGAATATAGTTGATAAAGAGGAAAAAGATGGTTGTAAGAAAATGTTAACATCAGCTGCTCTTACTTATGTTGCAGGTGTTTTATCAGCGATTATGCAAATACTTCGTTTAGTTTTAATTGCTAATGATAGGAGAAGATAATGACTAAAGAGATTAATTCATTAGTACTTGCATATCTTGGAGATACAATCTATGAAGATTATATAAGAGAATATTTAATAAAAAAAGGTATTGGTAATATCAAAGATCTTCAAGAAGCATCCATGGAATATGTTAGTGCTAAATCTCAAGCAAGAATTCTAGAAGCATTAATAAATAGAAATATCTTTACGGAAGAAGAATTAGAAATAATTAAAAGAGCAAGAAATAATAGTAGTAAACATCATCCTAAAAGTTGTGATGTAATTACATATCGAAAAGCAACAGGATTAGAAGCTTTAATAGGTTACTTAAAGTTAGAAAATAATATAAATCGCATAGATGAAATAATGAAAGTGGTGGTGTATGAGATATAAGGTAAATTTTCGTAATTTAGAAGAATCTATTATTTTTATAGATAATACTAATATTAACGTTAAAGAGTCATTAACAAACTTACATAGATATTATGATAATTTAAAATGGAAAAGTGCTAATAGGGAAATATATGATGCAAAATATAAAGAATTAACTGATAATATAAATGATTTAACTAAAAAGACAGATGAACTAATGGAAATGTTAAAGAAAAAATATCAATTATTTGATGATGTCTATCAAAATAAAATGAAAAAGATTAGCAAAGATCCAATTGAAATAGAAGACATAGTAAAAAAGGGGGAATAGTTACGATAGAAATAAATATTGATGAACTAAATAAATTTAGTGATAATTATTATCAAGAAATTAATAAATTAGAAACAAATATCAATGATATTTTTAAGAAATTAATAGATTTGAAAGAATCAATTAATACCCCTAATATAACTAAAAAGATTGAAGAATTTACAGAAATATATTATCAAGTAAAAGATTCCATAAAAGAAAGTAATCTTTATTTAGATAAACAGGTTAAAAACATAATCAAAAATTATGAAGGTTTATATAAAGATATAAAAGTAGGAGTTAATAATGACTAGTAGTGAATTAAGGGATTATTTAGGTACTTTTAATACAAACATTGATAATGCGATTACAGAATATAGTGATGTTTCATCATCCATTTCATCAATAGCAAATAATATTAATACAATTAAAGAATCTGATGGAGCAATGTATAATGGAATAATTGATAATACTACCAATGCTCAAACACAAGTACAGAATATTGTTTCAACTCTTCAAAGTCTTAAGTCATCTGTTAATGCTAAAACCAGTGCTGAAATAAATCGTTTAGCTTTAGCTGAAGATGCTGCAAGAAGAAGGCGTGAAGAGGAAGACGGAGGAAGTGATTAATAATGAATGATGAAATTGATTATGAATCAGAAGATATTGAAAATTTAGTTACTTCCTTTTCATCAGCAATTGATAAATTAAATGCTATTGAACTAAGCGGTTTATCACCTTGCTCCTATATTGGAGAACAATGTTCTTCAGCAATTAGTAGTGTACAAGCGTCCCAAGGAATGGCAGTCCAATATTTAGAAGGCAATACAGGACCTATTATTGATATTTTAGAAAGTATGAGATTAATAGATGAAATGGGTGATGGTGTCTTTGATTTTTCTGATATTATTCTACTTATGCAAATGAGAAAACAAGGAACAAGAGTTTTTAGAGTTGATGAGGACTTCTTTAGAAGTCAAGGATGGCCAGTAGTTGATGGTTTAGTAACTATTGAAGGACCAGATGGAACTTACCAATATAATATTCGTGATGGAAGACTTATTAATCCTGATGGTACATGGTTACACGTTAATTATTATATTCCAGAAAATGTTGAAGATATCTCATCTCTTAATACAATAACTTGTCTAGCTGGTCAAGGAGAAAGTGATGTTGATTCTCCAACAGGAGCCAATTCCTTCCATTTAGATTCTTTAGGGGCTAACTCTATAATTGTTTGTCCTAGTAAGAGTGGACAAAGAGCTCAAGGAATTGATATAAGTAAAGCAAGTTATTCTTTTATGGCACAAAAGGTAATTGATTCTACGAAATTTGCAACTTTATTTTCTCGTCAAAGACCAGGTTGCCAAAATATTATAGGTGGTTGTAGTAGTGGTGGTGGATCTGCCCTTAAAATAGCTTCCCAAGCAGGTGACTTGTATGATACTGTCTTCTGTATTAATTATGCTCCTTTAATCGCTGGTAAGAATGACAAAGGTAAAGGTAGAAATGGAGCTGATGATAATCGTTTAACAGAAGCAGAAGCAAAAGCTTTAAATGGAAAGAATTTACTATTCTTCTCTTCAAGTAGTGACCCTAATATTGAAGGAGATCGTAATAGTTTTATGTATACAGGATTAAACTTATTAATACAATATTGTACTGATGCTGAGATTTATTTAGCTACCAATAGAAGAGGTTCAACATTTAGAGATATTCAAGGTGATAATTATCATTTCTTAGGTGAAGAATTTTGGCAAAGTTTCGCTGATGGTGATTACTCTGGACATGGTTCTTACCATGGAATGTTTAAAGATTTAATTAATTCTGGCGTATTAGGAAGTAATGGTTATAATACTTCTATGTAAAAGAAAGGTGATTTTATGCTAGTATCTGGACGTAATAATGTTAAAGAAATTTTAAAAAATTTTAAAGGTGATTTAGAGATAAAAAGATTGATTTGTCAAAATAATTATAATGAAAATGATGTTTTGACTTTAGCTAAATCTAAAAGAATACCTATAATTTATAAGGAAAAACGTGATTTGGACAACCTTGTCAAAAATAATCATCAAGGTGTAGTATTGGAAGTAAGTGATTTTAACTATACACCACTTGATGAATTATTAGGAAAAGATAAAAGTTTTCTATTAATACTTGATCACTTAGAAGATCCTCATAATTTAGGTGCAATCGTACGTACTTGTGAAGCAGCAGGCGTTGATGGAATCATTCTTCCAGAAAATCGAAGTGTTTCTGTTAATGAAACTGTTATGAAAACAAGTGTTGGTACATTATACAATGTTAAAATAAGCCAAGTAACTAATTTAAATAATACCATTAAAAGATTAAAAAAAGATGGTTATTGGATATATGGTACTGATATGGATGGAGAAGACTATAAAAGTATTAAATATCCAGATAAAGTTTGTATTGTTATTGGTAATGAAGGAAATGGTTTATCAAGAATTGTAAGAGAATCTTGTGATGGTATAGTTAAAATTCCAATGTATGGAAAGGTTAATAGTTTAAATGCCTCAGTAGCAACAGGTATTGTTATATATGAGGTAATAAATAGGTAACAAATAATGTATAGGGATTTTAATGATTATGAATTATTATATCTAGTTAGTGAAAATAATGAAGATGGTTTTAATATTCTTTATAAGAAATACATGCCCCTTATTATTAAATTTGCGAATAGATATATGAACTCATTCAAATATTTAGGATATGAGAAAGATGATTTATTGCAAATTGGTTATATAACCCTTTTTAAAGCTTCAAGATATTATAAAGAATATAGTGATAGTATGTTTTATACATTTTTATATACTTTACTTGAGAATATATATAATGAAGAATATCGTAAGTGTAATTCTAATAAATATCGATCATTAAATAAAAGTATTTCATATGATTTAAAAATTCCTGGTAAAGATTTATCTTATAAAGAAGTATTAGGTGAAGATAATCTATATTATGAAGAATATGATTGTTATAAAAGAATAATTACTATTAAAAATAATTTACCTTTTGATGTAGCTTGTTATGTTGAATTAAAATATAATGGTTATAATAATAAAGAAATAAGTGAGTTACTTGATATTGATCCTAAAAAAATAAATACATTTCGAAGAATTATAAAGGAGAATTATCTTTACACTTAATTATTTATTTTTAATTATTCTTGTGATACAATCTAGTAGGTGACTGATTATGGCAAAGAAAATAATGAGCAAAAAGGAAATGCTTAAAGAACAAGAAAGAATTAAGAAAGAAAAAAAATTAGTAGCAGAAGAATATAAAAGTGAAGATATTGTTAAAAACTTTATATATATTACTATTGGAGTATGTTTGTTCTTAGCTCTATGTTATTTTGGATTAAATATAATTAAAGGTAAGATTAGCTTTAAGAAAGAAGAATTAGTAATTGATGATACAATTAATAACGCTGTTATGTGTGGTACAATGTTAACACAAAATGATTCTGAATATTTTGTTCTAGCTTATAATTATTCAAGTTCTGATAAGAGTATTTATACTCAATTAGCAACTAATTATCAAGGAAGCGAAAAAATATATAATATGGATCTTGAAAGTGGTTTCAATAAGACTTGTGTTGGTGAAAAGTCAGTAATTGATAATGATGTTAATAAATTAAAATTAACATCACCAACATTATTAAAGATTGTTAATCATAAAATTGAAAAGTCTTATACTACTAAGGAGGAAATTACTAAAGTATTATTAGGAAATTAGAATAGGAAACTATTCTTTTTTTTATGTAATAATTGACAAGTTTATATAAATAAATCTTATAATTTTGTATAATTATAGTGGAGAATGTTATGACACTTGAAGTAAAAGATTTAAATTATGGTGATTTTAAAAATTTTAATATTATCTTTAAAAGTTATAAATCATATTCTATTATTGGTGATATTAATTGTGGTAATGAAACATTATTTAGAATATTATCAACATCTATTATGACAAATAATAATATTTTCTTTAATGATAATCCTCTTGAAATGAATACAAGATTTAGATATTTAAGAAAAATTGGTGTTATTAAAGAAGTTAATAATAATTCTTTTATCTTAGATAATGTTTATGATGAATTATCATTTTCTCTTAAAAAACTAAATATTGAAGAAGATGAGATAAAAACAAGAATAGATTTCTATTTAAAATATTTTAATTTAAAAATTAAATCAAAAAAGATTAGTGAATTAACTATATATGAAAAACAATTATTGGTTATCATAATCGCGCTTTTACATGAACCATCAATAATTTTTATGGAAGATATAATATGTAATTTAAAATTAGAAGATTATATTAAAGTTAATAAATTATTTAGTTACTTCATGGATAAAAAGAAATTAATTGTTATCAAGTTCTTTAATAATTTTGATTATGTTAATCATGATGACTATATATATGTAATGGATGATTATGAAATTGTCAAAGAAGGATTTAAAGATGATTTAATGGTTGATGATCAATTTTTAAATAAACATAATTTAAGAGTACCATTTATATATGATTTATCACTTAAACTTAAGATGTATAAACTAATAGATAAGGTTTATATCAATATGGAAGATATGGTGAATGATATATGGAAATAAAGATTAAGGATGAAAAAATTAAAGTTCCTAAACCATGTATTATTGGTTTAATGGGAAATAATTATGAAACATATTTAGAAGAATTATCTCATAATAAAAGAAGTGTTGGTTATATCAAAAAAGATGAATATTATTATACAAACTATGTTTATGATGAATTATTATTATTCATGAATAGATGTAAGTGTGAAATAAAAAATGTTGCGAAAAGAATGGAAAAAGTTCTTGATTCACTATCTCTTCCTTATAGTTTTCTTGAAAGAGAAATAAGTGATTTATCAAAAGGTGAAAAAAGAATTCTATCTTATCTTAGAATCTTTATTTATAACCCAAAAGTTTTAATAATTGATGAACCTTTTAAGAATCTTGATTATAAATATGAAAAAATAGTAATAAACTATTTACGAGAACTAAAAAATAAGTATAATAAGACTATCATTATTGCAAGTAATAATTCTAATATTATTTACGAAAACACTAATAAGACAATAATTATTGATAAAGATATCATTTTTAAAGATACTATTAAATTATTTAGTGATAATGAAATAATAGATAAATATAATCTTAGTATTCCTAATCTTGTTATGTTTTCTAAACTTGCGGAAAAGAAAAATAAAAAGATTAAGTATTATCAAGATAATAGAGAATTAATGAAGGAAGTGTATCGTAATGTTTAATAATCCGAGAATTCATTTATATAATAAGTTGATATGTTTATTCTTATCATGTTTAGTTATTATTTTTAATAGTAGTTCAATATCATTGTTATTAATGTTTATCATTTATTTTATGTTAATAAAAAATGATGATAAGATTTATTCTCTTATTATAAGTTTATTTTTTGTTTTAGCCTTTGCATTACTTTATATTTATGATGTTACATTCTGGGTTAAATTAATTTTAATTGTTGCCTATGCGTATTATTATTTATATCTAGATTTATCAAAAGTTAAGTTTAAAAAGAGACCAGTTAAAAAGGAAATAGTAGAAGAAGTTAAAAAAGAAGAAGTTAGTAAGGTTGTCAAAGATAAAGTATCAGAAGAACTTAAAAATGGAGATGCCCTAACTAAAGAAGAAAAAGAACAAATTGAAAAAGATTTAGATCGTAAGGTTGATTCTGAAGTAAAAGAAATAAAAGAAAATTATTTTTTAAGATATTATCATGTTCAACAAAAATTATCTCATCGTAAATATGATATTAATATGGAAAATATTATATATGTTTTTGTTAATGTTCTTGCTATGGTAATATGTATTTTGGTGGAAAGAATATGAGATATTTAATAACTTTTTCTTATGATGGAACAAGATATAATGGTTATCAAAAACAAAAAGGGAAATTAACTATCCAAGAAGAGATAGAAAAAGTATTAAAGTATATAAATAATGACAAAGATACTAAGATAACAAGTAGTGGAAGAACTGATAAAGGCGTTCATGCCCTATGTCAAAAGGGACATGTTGATATCTCTGTCAATATTACTGAATACAAGTTAAAAAGAGCGATGAATTCATTGTTACCAGATGATATTCATGTTATTGATACAAAAAAAGTCGATAATGAATTTCATGCAAGATATATGGTAAAAGAAAAAGAGTATAGGTATTATCTTAATATGGGTGAATACGATCCTACAAGAAGATATTATTGTTTTCAATATAATCGAAAACTTGATGTTAATAGTATGAAGGAAGCTATTAAATATTTTGTTGGAACACATGATTTTGAAAGTTTTACACCAACAATTGATAAAAGAGAGAATAATGTAAGAACGATAATAGAAGCTACGATAGAAGAGTCTAACGATATTTTAACATTTATTTTTCGAGGAAATGGATTTATTAAGTATCAAGTACGTAATATGGTAGGATTTCTAATAAAAGTTGGCGAAGGTAAGAAAAATGGTTCAGATATACCTAATATTCTTCAAGGAAAAGATCGAAGATTAGCAAGTATTACAGCTCATCCAGAAGGCTTATATTTAACTGATGTTAAATATTAGTCTTTTTCTTATATATCAACAAATATTTATTGACAATATGCATTAAAACTAGTATAATTCATATCGGTACATTGAAATCCCGACAAGTAGGTTTAGTATTGGGAACACTAAACTGAAAACAAGAAGGAGAAAAAATTATGAATAGCTATATGCAAAAACGTGAAGAAGTTGTACGTTCTTGGTATGTAATTGATGCAGCTGGTAAAAATTTAGGTAGAGTAGCTACTTTAGCAGCTCATATATTACGTGGTAAGAACAAAGTAACATATACACCTCATATTGATTGTGGTGATTATGTTATTATAGTTAACGCAAGTAAGGTAAATTTAACTGGTAATAAGTTGAATGATAAAATGTACTATAATCATTCAATGTATCCAGGAGGATTAAGAGAAAGAAATGCAAAAACAATGCGTGAACAATATCCAGTAGAAATGGTAGAAAGAGCAGTAAATGGTATGTTACCTCATAACCGTCTAGGACGTGCTATGGGTAAGAAATTATTTGTTTATGAAGGTGAAAATCATCCTCATACAGCACAAAAACCAGTTACTATCGAAGTTAAGTAGGAGGAAATATGAAGAAGAATGCATATTATGGAACAGGTCGTAGAAAAGAATCAATTGCTAAAGTTACTTTAGTAAATGGTACTGGAAAGATTACTGTTAATGGTCGTGATGTTCGTGAATATTTCCCATACGAAACATTAGTAATGGATTTATCTCAACCATTAGAATTAACTAACACAAAAGAAATTTTTGATGTTGAAGCTAATGTTGTTGGTGGTGGATTCCGTGGACAAGCTGGAGCAATTCGTTTAGGTATTACAAGAGCATTACTTGATTACGATAAGACTACTAGTAAAGATAGTGAAAATAGTTTCCGTAAAACACTAAAAGTATCTGGTATGATTACTCGTGATGCACGTGTTAAAGAACGTAAGAAATATGGTCTTAAGAAAGCACGTAGAGCTCCACAATTCTCAAAACGTTAATTTACAACTTATTATTCAATGGCTAGAAAAGTTCGATTATTCGAACTTTTTTTGTTTTACAATCATATTTAGAACCTATATATCTTTTTGTGTTATACTTAATATAGGAGGACTTATATGGATACAATTAAAAGAGAATATGGAAATGTAACATCAGAGAATGGATTTTATATTGGTGATCCATGTTGGGTATTATCTGATGAGGTATATCATGATATATGGGGAGACAATTATTTTTTTAAAGATGGGATAATTGAAACCAAATATGGAAATTTTATTGTTCAAAGCACCTTTTATGGTGATGGTAATTTCAATTCATCTGTTGGAAATCTAAGAGTTGAATCTGGTACTATAGCAATAATACCAACGAAACTAATTGATGAGAAAAAGGTTAAAGAATTAAATAGTATTAATGACGTTGGTGCATTAGTTCTTGGAACAGAAGCTGAATTAATTTGGTTAGGAACAGAAGCTAATAAATATAAACCATTTGAACATGTAGTAGGAGAATTCGTAATTAATCTTAAAAATCCTGATTATTCAGTAAAAATACCAATTGGTGAAGTAATAAAAAATGACGAATCAGGAGTAAGGAAAGGTTTATAATTAATAAAAAAAAGAATAGTTAAACTATTCTTTTATTTATGTCTTGTTCCGCTACTAACAGCATTCATTACAGTTTGACGATCTTTAAACTGAAAATTCATTATAGTTGGAACAGCTTTAACCATCGACATATTTCTTTTTAATCTTATAGTTCCAAATTCATCATATTCAACTTGATAAATCATGGCTATACTTGCCATATGTTCAACTATAATTTCAATCATTTGCGAAAGTGTAGGTTTGCCAGGAGCATCCCTATCCATTAAGAAGCCTTCTGCTGTTTTATATTTAAAGTGTTTCCATACTTTTTCACTACTATTAATATTTTCTCTTACGAAAGCACATGTTAAATCATCAAGTACGAAACGATATCTTTCTGCATTTAATCTTGATTCTCTTATTTTATTAAGTAAGGCCGTTCTATCATTTTCACTCTTTGCACCTTTAACTTGTTTCATTAATTTTTTTGTTTGTTTAATATAAAAAATAATGCTTTTCTTTATAATTTCAACCCATTTGGCAAATCTTTCTATAGTTATTCTATTTTTATCATTATTTCTGTTCATTATTATCACCATCATTTCTTAATTCTTTCTCAATATCAATATAAGCTTTTTCAATTATTTCTGCCATTTCATAAGCGTGATTATGTAGAAGATCTTCTATTTCAATCTCTGAGAAAGTATAATTTTCTACCATACCTATCATCTCCTATTTTAATTATATTATATATGAAAAAGTTTATCAATTTATGTTATAATATATTTCATGGAGTTGACATATGAATCCAGAAAAAGTAGGTAAGTTTATTAAGAAACTTCGAAAGAAAAATAATTTAACACAAAAAGATCTTGCTGATAAGTATGGAGTTACATATCAAGCAGTATCAAAATGGGAAAATGGTATAAATATTCCTGAAATATCTTTAATTAGAGAAATGAGTAAAGATTTTAATGTAAGTGTTGAAGATATACTTGATGGAGAAGATAAAAGTAATCCTAATAGTTATAAAAAAAGACCGATTAAGTTTATTTTATTAGTTCTTGCTTTATTATCAATTATTGGTATGAATATATATCTAGTTTTAAATAGAGATAACTTTAATTTTAAGACAATCACTACAACTTGTAAGGAATTTAAAGTTACTGGTACTATTGCTTTTGATAGTAAAAAGTCTTCTATCAATATTTCTAAAATTGAATATTGTGGTGGTGACGATAATACTAAATATGATAAAATCGAGTGCGAGTTGTATGAGAAGCATGAAGATACGAAAACGCTTATTTCAAAATGTAATAAAGAAGGTTCTAATGAAAAGTTAGAAGACTATCTAGCTGATGTTGAAATTAGAGTAGATGATTATCAACAAAAATGTAAATCATATAGTAACGATGAATTATATTTAGATATTATTGCTACTAAAAATAATAAAAATACTATTTATAAAGTCGATCTATTATTAGGAAATAATTGTCCAAAAGAATAACTCAACCATGTGTTGAGTTTTTTCAACCAATAATTTATATACTTAGTATTGTATATAATATATATTTATTTTGAGGTGAGAAAAATGAAAGAAAAAATGATAGTTGGAATTTTATCGTTAATAATTGGTATTGGAGGAGGTTATATCCTTTTTAGAAACAAAGGAAAAGTTGAAAGACCACTACCTCTTCAAGAAAAATCAGAGGGAATGAGAGGAGTATATGATATCGATAAAAACATCAATGAAAAAACAATTGATAATTATTTAGGTAGAAGTGATGTTATTTATCGTGATGTTCGTATGCTTGAAGATACTGCTACTTGGGAAAATAAAGGTGGAGAACGTGATTTAACTGGATTTGTTAAAGGTTTTGAAGTAATACCATATGCTTATTTAACAGAATTCCCAGAAGAATATGTCGAACAGAAAAAGTCTGAAAATGTATCTGGTTTGTATAAAGGTAAAACTTTATTTAGATTAGATGAAAAAGGTAATTATGTTGCTAATTATAAAGAATCAATGGAAATTTTAGAATACATTTTCCCTAAAGATAAAACTATTTTCTTAATGTGTGGTGCTGGTGGATATGCTAATTTTACAAAACAAATGTTAGTTTCTCTTGGATGGGATAAAGCAAAGATTTATAATGTTGGTGGTTATTGGAATTATGAAGGAAATAATAGAATTAGTACTAAAGTTGAAGGAAGCGATAAATGTGATTTTTCTAAAGTACCTTATCACAATATTGATTTTAGCCGATTAACGGAGATTAAATAGTGAAGAAAGTATTAATCTTTCTTTCATTAATTCTTCTATTAGGTTGTACTAAAAAGATTGATAAATTCTATTTAGATGATAAATATTATGGAAAAAGTGAATTTATTAAGATAGATAGTAATAATATTCCTAAAGGTAATTATATTATTTATACTTATAATAGTTTTTGTGCTTTTCCAATTCATTGTGAAACCATCTTTAAGGAATTTATGGATAAAAATAATATTTCTTTTTATTCAATGCCATTTGAAGAATTAAAGACGACAAAATTTCATGATAAAGTAATATATGGTCCAAGTATTTTAATTATTAAAGATAATGAATTAGTTGCTTATCTTGATGCAGAAAGTGATGATGATATTTCTAAATATCAAGATGTAGAATCTTTTACTAATTGGATTACAACATATATTTATATAAAATAAAATATCCACAAAAATTGTGGATATTTTTTAATCTTTTAATGGTAATCCATTTGATAATGAATAATTTCCAACTAGTTTTAACAAGTCAACTTTTTTATCTTCAAATATATATTTATATAATTCATTTATAATTATAGATGATTCGTTAACAACATCTTTCCATAAATCATCAAAACTTTTTGTTGATTTAATATTTGTATCTTTAATGTTATACCATTCTTGGTGATTAGAATTTATCATAAATTCATCTCTATCAAGAGGGAAGTTATAAGATAAATATCTTGTTCTTCTAATTTTGAAGGGATTTAAGTCTATTAATTTATAAATTTGTTTCTTTATTTTAAATCTATCAAGTCTAATAAATCTAAAGACATGTTTCATTGATGATACACTTTTATAATATTTATTACCCATATTTTTTTCATTAAAGACTGTTTGATACATTCCTTCAATAGCGTCTTTTATAATATTTTCTTTTGTATAATTAAAAATCAAACTATATGTTTTAAATTTTCGATAATCACCTTTTTCTCTTTTATTTAAATAATAGTTATCAAGATATGTTTCAATCATAAAGTGATTATCTTGATGTTTTATTTTATTATTATCAAATGATTTAAAGTTTATATATGGATGCATAATACTATCTGCTTTATAATGTGTTATAAATCCTGAGATGAAAGTAAATAATTCATAATCTTTATTTTCTTTATTTAAGTTTATTAAATATTTAAAGGATTTAAATACATTACGCCAATGAAATAAGTGGCCATTATATTGAACTTTATTACTAAATAATCCCATAATTCGATAAAAATAGAAAACATCAGTACATTGACAATATAAAACATAATTATTTCTTCTTTCATTAATGATATTCATTGGCTTTTTATTTAGTTTATCTAAAGTATCTAAGCCAATATATCGATGTACAACTGAACTTGGCATATAATCTCCTTAATTAAGTATTATACTATAAATATTTACTTTTTATAATAATTACAAATAAAAATCAAAAATATTTCACTCAATATTGTTTCTTTTGTGTTATACTTGTATCGTAGACAAGGAGTAATATGAGGAATAATAAGGAGTTTAAGAACCTTGATGAACAAATAGAAATCCTAAGAAAAAAAGGCTTAGTAATTGAAAATGAATCATTTGCAAAAGAAGTTCTTTTACGAGAGAATTATTTCTTTTTAAATGGTTACAGACATTTGTTTATTAAGAGTGAATCAGACAAGACTTACATCAAAGGAGTTACGTTTGAAGAATTATATAGTTTATTTTTATTTGATAGAAGTTTTCGAAATGTTTTATTTAAAAACATTTTAATTATAGAGAATAATCTAAAATCAATTATAAGTTATCAATTATCAATTAAATATGGTTATAAAGAAAAAGAATATTTATCACCAAAGAATTTTACGAATAATCCTGAAAGATCTCGTCAAGTTAATGATATTATTCATAAGATGAAGAGACAAATTAAGAATAATGCAATGCAGCACTCTGCTACAATGCACTATGTTACTAATTATGGTTATATTCCATTATGGGTTTTAGTTAAAGTATTATCTTTTGGTATAATTGGTGAATTGTATTCCATATTAAAGAAAGAAGATCAAGCTAATATAGCTGATGTTTATAATCTTAATATTGAAACATTAGCTAATTACATTGTTATTTTATCTAATTATCGTAATCTTTGTGCTCATGAAGATATTGTTTTTGAAAATAAAACACAAAGAACAATAGCGGATACCAAATATCATCGTTTACTAAATATTGAAATTGCTGATGATGAATATATTTATGGTAAAAATGATGTCTTTGCTTTAATAATTATTATTAAGCAAATGTTAAAAGATGATGAAGTAACAGACTTTATTTTAGAAATAAAAAAACTATTTGATAATTTAGAATATAATCTTAGATCTATTCCTATTACAAAAGTATATGATCGTATGGGATTCCCAACAAATTGGGAAGACTTAGCAAAGATAGACAAGAAGGTGTTTGAATAGTGAATGAAAAATTAAAAAATGGTTTGATTCTTTTAGGAGTATTTCTTCTAGGAGGATTATGTATGTTTGGTATTAATTATTTCTTTGGTAAAGAAAAAGTTAATACTGTTGTTAAATCTACAGAAACACAATGTAAGGCTTGCCCTGAAACAGTAATTGTTGAAAATGGTAATTTATCAGCAGCCGTTGATAAAGTATTTAATTCAAGTGTTATGGTTAAAACAAGTAAGAGTGGAAGAGCCGTTGGTTCTGGTAGTGGATTTGTTTATAAAGTAGATGATAAATATAACTATATAATTACTAATCATCACGTTATAAAAAATGGTGATGCTTTTAATGTCATTAATTATGATGATGATGAAATAGAAGCTAAATTACTAGGTAGTGATGAATACTTAGATATTGCTATTTTAAGGATTGAAAAACATGAAGATATGCCAGCTGTTAGTATTGGTAAATCAACAGAAGCTAAGCTTGGTGATACCGTATTTACGGTAGGTACTCCAGTAGGTTATGAATATCATAATACAGTAACAAGTGGTATTATTTCTGGTTTAAATCGTGAAGTAGAAGTTAGTGTTAGTAATGATTATTCTAAGGAAGACTATGTAATGGAAGCTCTTCAGACGAATGCAGCTGTAAATCCAGGAAATAGTGGTGGAGCTCTTGTTAATGCCAAAGGTGAAGTAATTGGTGTTATTTCTATGAAACTTGTCGACTCATCTATTGAAGGCATGGGTTTTGCTATTCCAATTGAACTTGTTATGGCAAATGTAACTACTTTAGAAAAAGGAAATAAAATTGAAAGACCACTTCTAGGTATTCAAATGTTAGATGTTACAGATGCATGGCAATTATATAAAGCAGGTATCATGCTTGATGAAAAGGTAGATTCTGGTGTAGTAGTTGTTGCTATAAGTGAAAAATCAGGTGCTTCTAAATCTGATCTTCAAAAAGGCGATGTAATCACTAAAATAAATGATAGTGAAGTTAAAGATTCTGCTTACTTAAAATATTTGTTATTTAAGTATAAACCAGGTGATGAAGTAACTCTTACTTATTATCGTGATGGTGACTTTAAAACAACAAAAGTTAAACTAACAAAAAATGAAGGATAAAACCTTCATTTTTATTTTACTTTTTACCAGTAGAACCAAATCCACCAGAACCTCGTTTTGTTTCTGATAACTTTTCTTCTTTAAAGATTCCTTTATAATATGGTGTAAATATCATTTGAGCTATTCTTTCTCCATTTTGAAGTTCATAATCTTCTTTTGAATGATTATGTAGAGCAACCATTATTTCACCACGATAATCAGAATCAACGACACCAACTTTATTAGCAGGAGCAAGTCCCTTTTTACAAGCAAGTCCACTTCTGGCATAAATAAGTCCAGCCATTCCTTCAGGTATTTCCATTGATAAACCAGTTGGAACAAATACTGTTTCATTCTTTTTAATTGTTATTGTACTATCAATACATGCATAAAGATCAGCTCCAGCAGCAAAATCACTACCATAAGTAGGAATTGTTGCATTTTCATTTAATTTTTTAATTTTAACATTTACTTCTTTAACTTTCATTATACCTCCGTATTTCTTCTTATAATGATATTATCAGAGTGACACATAGGACACTCCCATTCATCTTTATTATTAATTGTCATTTCACCTAAATAATCACAATTCATACAATAATCTTTTTTAGTATAGAATTTAGTATATAAAATGTTATTACTTAGATATTTGATTAATTCAGATAAATCATGATTTTCATCAATATTAATTAAACATATTGTTCCACCATCAACAATTTCTTGATATTTCTTTTCATATTCTAATCTTTGAAGTAATGGTAGTGTTGATACTTCAACATTGTAACCATAATTATAATAATTTTTATCATTAATACCTTTTATTGTACCAAAAGTATCTTTATCAATATTTGCAAAGAATTTTGATATAAAGTCATCATGACAATTATATAAGTTAATAGTAACACCTGTTGTTTTTTTCCAATCATTACATATTTTATGAAGATATTTTAATAACTTTGTTGCAAATCTTTCACCTATCTCTTCATAAATAGATGATTTTGTTAAAATATGACTTGCTTCATTTAAACCTAAAAAGCCAAAAGATAAAGTAGAATATCCATTACGTAATAATTTATCAATACGTTCATAATCTTTTAATCGATTAATAGCTCCATATTTATAATCTAATGGAGATTGATTAGAGATTGTACCTGTTAAGGAATGATATCGATACATTAATGCTTCTAAACATAGATTTAGGCGATCATCAAGAATATTATAGAATGTATCTTCATTATTTTCTGATAAAAGGGCTATTTGTACTAAGTTAATAGTTATAATACCTTGACTAAATCGTCCAGTATTTTTATATGAATCTCCATCTTTATATGTTGGTAAGAAAATTTCTTTACCAATAGGTGGGGTTATAGTATCATACATATCCATCATTACTTTAGAACTAACATATCTTGGTTCTAGTCTTTTTTTAGTACATTCAAGAGCTAACATAGTTATATTATCGTATTTACCACCAGTAAGATTATTATTGTCATTTAATAAATAAACTAATTTTGGTCTATCTTGAGTTACATATTTATTGTTTTCATTTAAGGTACCTTTTAATCTCTGATTTAGTACTTCTTCAATAATCATTGATGTATAGTTAATATATTCATCATCATCACTAAGTTCTAAGAATAATGTTACTTCACGAGATACAATTTCTTCTAAATCATTAATAGTATTATTAATTAGTCTAATACCTGAAGATAAATCATTATTAATACATGAATCAATTAATTCTTTTTTATCTTTTTTATCTATTTCAATTTTTTTAAACTTATTTTTTATATTAGTTTCTGTATTCATTAAATATTTTGCTAAATCACGAACATTAATAGTAAAACCTTTATATTGACTATTAACAAGTGAAACAATTATTTCTGATAGATTAATACAAGCTTCTAAGAAACTATTTGGTTTATGAAAGGTGTTATTAATAACAAAGCCATTAGTTAACATATCATTAAGATTTATAATACTTGAATTGATAATTGGTTGTACAAAGTATTCGGCATCATGAAAATATAATATTCCTTCATTTTGGGCTTCAATTATTTTTTCTGGAAGTAAGACTCTTTTAGTTAAATTTTTAGATACTTCATCAGCGATTAGTTCTCTTTGAGTTACAACATTTATTATTTTTTTACTATGATCACTTGTGATGTTATTGTTTTTTATAATTGCAAGAATTGATTCATCTGTTACATTATTTTTACGAACAAGAGCACGATTATATCGATAGATAATATAGGCTTTAGCAAGATTGAATTTCTTTAATTTCATTAATTCTGTTTCAATCATATCTTGAATATCTTCAACAAGCATACGTTTTTTATTAAGTTCTTCAATGTGTTTAATAATTGTATCAATTTGTTTATCGGATACTCTATCTATTTCTGCTACATCATTATTAGCTTTATTAATTGCTATTGCGATTTTATCTCTATTATATTCAACAATTCTTCCATCTCTTTTAACTATTTTCATATAACCACCACTATAATTATAACAAAACATTAGTGTTTAGTGTGTTGTTGTTGCAACAAATTTACATTATAATATTAGGTAGGGAGGAATAGTATGGATGACTTATCTATGTTTAAAAATATTTCTAATGATGAAATCGAATTTATGCTTAAATGTTTCCATGCTATTCGAATGACTTATAAAAAAGAAAGAACGATTATATCAAGTATTATAAATTCTAATTATATAGGAGTAATTTTATCTGGAACTGCTCATATGGTTAAATATGATTATAAAGGAAATAGGACAATCTTAGAGAAACTTGAAAGAGATTCTGTATTTGGTAATATATTTATGTCACTTGGTAATGATATATCAATAACAGCATCTACGGATTGTGAAGTATTATTAATAGAATATTATCATATCTATGAACAGTGTCGAAAAAATTGTCGTTGTCATACTATCTTTACAGCTAATATTTTATCTTTATTATCTAATAAAGTAAGTGAGTTAAACGATAGACTTGAAGTATTATCAAATAGAAGTATTAGAGATAAATTATTAAGTTATTTTGGACTATTAGTTAAAGGTAAATCAAGAAGAAGTTTTATTCTTCCTTTTACATATACTGAACTTGCTGATTATTTATCAGTAGATCGGAGTGCAATGCAAAGAGAATTAAAGAATCTAAAAGATGAAGGTTTTATATCAACAAATGGAAAAAGAATAACTTTAAATTATTAATTCCATGTTATAATAAAACTAAGGAGAATATTATTATGACAAATGAACAAGAAGAAGATAAAAAAATCAACAAAAAAAAGATTATTATATCTATTATTGTTTTTGTTGTTGCAATGGGATTAGGCTTTTTAACTGTTAATCTTTTAGATAATGAACCAGATCGTTCAGTTCATTTAAATATTAAATGTGATGATGTTGATTTATCTCGTGATTATAAGGAAAAAGATAATATAGAATGTAAATTATCTGGAGAAGATTATGTTTTTACTATAAAAAAGATTTCTAAAGATACAATTGAATTATATTCAAAGAAATGTCTTACAATAAATGGAAGCGATTGTCCTAATAATATTGAGTTAGTTAAAGGAAAACCCATACAACTTAAAACACTAAGTAAAGATGATATTAAAAATGTTATAATGGAATGGTAAAAAGAATAGGAGAGGTTATTATGTCTAAAAAGGAGCAACAAGATATAAAAGAAAAAATGGATAAAAAACAAATTGCATTAATAGGAATTGCTCTTGCTGTAATTGGGGCTATATTTCTAGTTATCTTTGGTAGTAAAGGAAACTATGATAGAGTAGCTTTAAAAATAAATTGTAATGGAATAGATTTATCAGGAACATATAACAAAGGCGAAGGTTTTAGTTGTAAGTTACTAGATGAAGAATATAAATTAAAAGTTAAGACGATAACAAGTGAAAAAGTTGTTTTAGAATCATCTGTTGGATTAACACCTGTAAAAGAAGATAGTGATTTAGCTTTATCTATTTTAGGTATTGAACCAAAACATGTAGGAGATGTATTAAGTACTGTTGGTGTAGTTGCTAACCAATCAATTGATTTGAGTAAAGAATATAAAGAATTTGAAGTAGTTAAAGGTAAACAATTAAAATTAACAATTCAAGCAACTGATGTTCTTTCATCAGAATATTTAACTATTGAATGGAAATAAAAAGTATTCACAATTTTGTGGATACTTTTTTATGTAAACCAATATATTTAGTAAGGTACAATTCATATCTTACCATGCTATAATTAAAATTAGGAGGATTATTGAATGAATTATAAAAAGATAGTCATTGCAGGTGGAGGTATATTAGGTAGTCAAATAGCCTTTCAAACTGCATATTCAGGTTTTAATGTAACAGTATTAGTTAGAGCAGAAGATTCACGAGAAGAGTTAACAAAAAAAATTGATAATTTAAAAAGAATATATCTTGAAACAATTATCAAAATGGATACAGAAGAAGGGAAAAATCCTAGTAATTGGGCAAGAGGTATTGCGGATATCAATAAGTTTAATAAGAAAGTTTGCCTAGATAGAGTAAATAGAATACTTGATAATATTACAATTGAAACTGATCAGGAAACAGCATTAAAAGATTGTGACTTGTTAATAGAATCAATTACAGAAATATTTGATGTTAAAAAAGCTTTTTATGAGCAAATTGCACCATTATTGGAAGAAAAAACTGTAATTGTAACGAATTCCAGTACCTTACTTCCATCTAAATTAGCTAAGTATACAGGAAGACCAAGCAAATATTTAGCAATGCATTTTGCTAATAGTATTTGGAAGAATAATATATCTGAAATAATGTGCCATGAAGATACTGATCCAAAATATTTAGATGAAATATCATCATTTGCGGAAGCTATTCATATGATACCTCTTGTAGCTAAATCAGAGAAATCAGGATATTTATTAAATTCAATGTTAGTACCATTACTTTTAAGTGCAATGGATTTACTTGCTAATGGTATTTCCGATCCTGAAACAATCGATAAGGCATGGACCCTTGGAACAGGTGCTCCAAAAGGACCTTTCCGAATTATCGATACTGTTGGTCTTGAAACTGCAAGAAATATCGTCCTTCAATATCAAAAAGTACCAAATTTATTTGATCCACTTCTTCGTAAGATGATGCTACCATATAATTACGATGGTATGTTAAGAATTCTTGATGAATATATTAATGCAGGTAAAAGTGGTAAAGCAGCAGGAGAAGGTTTTTATAAATATAATTAAATAAGGAGGCACTATGAAAAATAAATTGTTATTAATACTATTATTAATACCTTTTTATGTTAGTGCTTTATCTTTTCCTAAACTAGATTCTAAAAATGTTGAAATTTATGATTTGCAAGATAATAAAGTTTTATATGAAATTGCTTCTAAAGAGAAAGTTTCAATTGCGTCTCTTACTAAAATAGCAACAACGATAACTGCAATAGAAATAATTGATGATTTGGATCAAAAAGTAACAATAACAAAAGATATATTAAAAACTGTTCCCAAAAAAGCAAGTGTTGCTGGATTAAAAGAAGGAGATATTGTTACATATAGAGATCTTTTGTATGCATCAATGGTTTCTAGTGGAGCAGATGCAGCGAATGCTCTTGCTATATTAACAAGTGGAAGTATTGATAAGTTTGTCATAAAAATGAATGACTTAGCTAAAAAGATTGGTTTAACAAATACTCATTTTGTTAATGTAACAGGACTAGATATCAATAATCATTATTCAACAGTAGATGATGTTAGAATACTACTTTCTTATGCTTTAAAAAATGATTTATTTAAAGAAATATTTACAACAAAAGAATATGTTTTAACTAACGGTTTAAAAGTAAAATCAACCTTGTATCTATATACTAAGGGTACAAAATTAGATATAAGTCCAATAATAGGTAGTAAAACAGGTCATACTAAAGAAGCTGGTTATGCTTTATCTTCTTTAAGTGATATTAATGGCCATAATATGATAATTATAACTTTGAAAGCTACTCAAAATGGTATTTATTTTAATAATATTGTTGATAGTTTAAATTTAATAGATTTTTTAAAAAATAATTATCAAGATGAAATATTAGTAAATAAAGATCAAATTATTAAAACAATTCCTGTTAATTTAAGTAAGATTAATAGTTATGAAATAAGAGCTAGTAAAGATATTAAAAAGTTTTTACCAAGTGATTATGATAAAAATAAATTAAGAATCGAATATCTTGGTTTAGAAGAAATAAGTTTTATTAATAAAAAGAATGAAAAAATAGGTACAATAAACTATTATTTTGATGATGAACTTATAGATTGTGAAGATGTCCTTTTAAATATTGTTATTAAAGTTTCTTTTATTAAAGTTTTTATTAATTATTGGTATATTATATTAATAATGATTATTGTTGTAATAACTCTTTTACTAAAAAAGAAAGATATGAAAAAAAAGGCTTAGTTTAACTAAGTTTTTTTATTATGTTATAATTTAAATAGGTGATATTAATGTTTCATGGTGATTATAATTTTTTTGATTATAAATATAATATAGTTGGCTATAATGGACAAGATTATGGTTCTTTTCCTCAATATTTATATTTAATAATATCAGTAGTATTATTAGTAATATTATTATTTTTACTTAGAAAATCATCTCGTGAGAAGATAAAGAAGATTATTAGAATAATGGGTATCTTTTTAATTGTTTTTTATATATCGAAAACAACATGGGAATCAATATATGATATAAATTATTCTGGTTCTTTTAATACAGGTTTATTACCACTTGATACATGTTCTCTTCCAATGATAGCTTATATTTTAGCGGGTTTTACTACAAAGAAGACTGAAGATTATTCAAAAAGTTGGATGATAACAGGTGGTATTGTTGGTGGTTTTGCTACAATGTTATTTTTAAATGCTTTTAAATATTATCCATTTTTATCATTTGGAGCGATGTATTCAATGATATGGCACTTTATAATGGTATTTATGGGGCTTTTATTAATCGTAACTAATTATGTTGATTATAATTATAAAACGTTATTAAAAGGATTTATTTTTCATATATTATTCTCTTTAATTGTAATTCCTCTTGATTATATTTTTAATTGGGACTTTATGATGTATAAAAATATGGGAAGTATTCCTATATTTGAAGATATTGGTACTAAACTTAATAATGCCTCACTAGGTTTTCTTAATCCTATAATAATGATGGTTCTATATTTTTTAGCTTTTAATTTAATATTCTTTGTTATTTATGGGATAAAGAAATTGATGATTAAGTTAAAAAAGAATCATAATAATACTAATAAAAAAAGTTGAAATCTAATATTTCATCTTTTTATTTACTAATACTTATTTTATAATAAGGGGGTGTTGGGGTTATATATGAAAAAAAGAAGAATAATATACTTAATAATTACTTTATTTTTTATTGCTTTATCGATAATGATTTTTAATAAAACAGATTTATCGAATAATATTCAATTAAGTAAAACTATTCAAATTATTATTATTTTATATTTAATAAGAATATCTTATGGATGTATTCTTTATATAAGAAAACTATATCTTAAATATCATTATTCATATGATATTATTATGAATTTAGGTTTAGTAGTTTTTATAAATATAAATATAATTAGGAATATAGAATTATTAATTGTAAACTGGAAAATATTAAACATTGTTGATATTTATAATAATACTTTAAGATCATTTTCTTTTTTTGCAATGTTAACATTACCTTGTATTATTGTATTATCAATTTATAGTATTATTACAAATATTATTTTAATTAAAAAAGAGGGATTTGCTTATCGAAATCTATTAGGTATTATACTTGGTTTCTTTGCTTTATTAGGTCTTTTTGGAACCCAAGCGGTTTATTTATTAACAACTAAATTAGTTAATCATGGATTCTCTTTAGTTATTAAAACAATAATTGATTTAAGTTTAAATGTTACGTTATCATATTTTTATACTTTAATTATTGCAACATTATATTGTAATATTATGGCTGCAAGACATACTCCTAAATTTGATAAAGATGTTATTATCATCTTAGGTTCTAAATTAAGAAGTGATGGTAGTTTAACTCCATTATTGCAAGCAAGGGTTGATAAAGCTATTGAATTTGCTAATAAACAATATAAAGAAGCTAAGAAGAAAATTATTTATATGCCATCTGGAGGTAAGGGGCGAGATGAAATAAAAGCCGAAGCTAAATCTATTGAAGAATATTTAATTAGTAAAGGAATTAATAAAAAACAAATTATAATTGAAGATAAATCAACAAGTACCATTGAAAATATGAAGTATTCTAAAGAGAAGATTGAAAAGATTAAAGAAGATGCCAAGATTAGTTTTTCAACAACAAATTATCATGTCTTTAGAAGTGGTGTTATTGCTAGTAAACAAGGAATTGAATGTGAAGGAATGGGAAGCCCTACTAAATGGTATTTTTATACAAATGCTTTAATTAGAGAATTTATCGCTAATTTATTTCAAGAGCGAAGAAAACATCTTGCTTTATTGTTACTTATTAATATTTCAATAATAGTATTAGTATTAATAGGTTATTATTATAAATTCTTAAATATTTCATTAATATATGAGTGGAAATTTTAAATATTGAAATGTTGTATATCGATTATTGAATTATTAATGAAAATCATCTTAAATGTAAAAAAAATAATTAATATTTCATATAAATTACATAATTGCAGTGCTATAATTAATAAGAGCCCAGTAAGAGTATCTCTTACTGGCTTTTTTTATTTTTTGGGAGGTATTTATGACAAAATATGTATTTGTAACTGGTGGTGTAGTATCAGGTTTAGGAAAAGGAATAACAGCAAGTAGTATTGCCTTATTATTAAAAAGTAGAGGCTATAAAGTTTTTATGCAGAAGTTTGATCCTTATTTTAATGTTGATCCTGGTACTATGAATCCTATTCAGCATGGGGAAGTATTTGTAACATTCGATGGATGTGAAACGGATTTAGATTTAGGTCATTATGAAAGATTTATTGATGAAGAACTTAATTATTCATCTAATATAACTAGTGGTAAAATCTTTAAGTCTGTTATTGATAAAGAAAGACATGGTGATTATTTAGGAGCTACTGTTCAAATGATTCCACATATTACTAATGAAATAAAAAATAAAGTATATGAAGCAGGAATATCAAGCGGTGCTGATATTGTAATAACAGAAATTGGTGGTACTGTAGGTGATATTGAATCAGTTAGCTTTATTGAAGCTTTAAGACAAATTCAATATGAAAAAGGTAGTTCTGAAACTTTCTTTATACATTGTACATTATTACCATTTATCCATGGATCTGATGAGTTAAAGACAAAACCGACCCAAAATAGTGTTAAAGATTTACGTAATATGGGAATAAGGCCAGATGCAATTGTTTGTCGAACTCCTTTTAGTACAAATGAACATATTAAAGAAAAAATATCACTTTTTTGCTCTGTTCCTAAAGAAAATGTCATTGATTCGGTTGATGTTACTAATCTTTATGAAATACCAATTGATTATTATGAACAAAAAATAGATGAAATTATTTTAAAACAATTTGGATTACCTATTAAGAAAGCTAATTTAATAGAATGGCAAAAGTTAATAGATACGGTTAATAATCTTGATAATGAAATAGAAATAGCTTTAGTAGGTAAGTATGTTGAACTTCATGACGCTTATATTTCAGTTAATGAGTCCCTTCGTCATGCCGGTTATAAATATAATACAAAAATTAATATTAATTGGATTGATTCCGAACTGTTAGAAGATGATAAAGTAAACTTAAAAGAAATTTTTAAAAATTCTCGAGGTATATTAGTACCAGGAGGCTTTGGAACAAGAGGTATAAATGGTAAGATTAAGGCAATTAGATATGCAAGAGAGAATAATATACCTTTTCTTGGAATATGTCTTGGAATGCAACTTGCTGTTATAGAATTTGCTAGAAATGTATGTGGTATAAAGGATGCTAATTCAACAGAATTTGATGCTAATACTAGTGAACCTATTATTGATTTAATGGCTGATCAAAAGTCTGTTGTTAATATGGGTGGTACTTTAAGACTTGGTAATTATGAATGTACAATAAAAAAAGATACTCTTGCTTATCAAGATTATAAGAGTGAAAGAATCTTAGAAAGACATCGTCATCGTTATGAATTTAATAATAAATATAAAGAATTATTAGAAGAAAATGGAATGGTTTTTTCTGGTAAAAATGATAAAGCAGATTTAATAGAAATAATTGAATTACCTAAATTAAAACATTTTATTGCTTGTCAATTTCATCCTGAATTTAAATCTCGTCCATTAAGACCAGCTCCTTTATTTGATTCTTTTATTAAAGCTAGTATTGATAATTAAAAGAAGTTTAAACTTCTTTTTTTATGTTATACTTTAAAAGGTGATTATAATGAAAAATAAATTTAATAAGTTTTCTGTACCATTAGGATTATTAGATTATATAAATCCTATTTGTTATATGATTACGATGATTGTAATATTAAAAAGATTAAGTAAAGTTATTGAAACTCCATATGTTGTATTATTTATTGGAGCGGTTATATCAATTATTTTTGGATTTGTTATTCCAACACTTAAAGTATTAATTGGTTTAAAAAAAATAAAGTTTAAAATGCCTGTTAATTTAGTATTTATTGTTAATAGTGGTATTTTATTATCAGGTCTTATGATATTAAGATATGTTTTTGGAATACAATTATTGTTATTATTAATACTATTTATAATATTGTCTTTATTATCAATAGTTTATATAAAAACTAAAAAGTTTAATACTGTTGCTGTTTTAACAGGAGCTTTTGGATATTTAATGATATATATATCTTTAATAACATTATCTATTAGATATCATCTTGTATTACCAATTATTATGTATGCTGTTGCAATTATTCTTTTCTTATTTTTATGTGGTATTGGTATTAAAGCTAATCTTAAGAATCCTAAAGTGCATTGGATAATTGAATCATGTAATATTTTATGTCAATTATTAGTAGCCATAGGAACGATTATTTTATTTAATTAGGAGGATTTATGAGTTATATAAGTGATTTAAGAAAAGTAGTAGGACATGCTCCTATAATGTCTACAGCTACAACTGCAATTATTTATGATAAAGAAAAAGGTTTATTATTTGAAAGAAGAACAGACGATGGAAAGTGGTGTTTACCAGGAGGCGCGCTAGAATTAAAAGAAACATTTATCGAAGGATTAATAAGAGAAGTTAAAGAAGAAACTAATCTTGATATTTATAATCCTGAATTATTAATTGTTAAATCGCCAGTATATATCAAATATCCCAATTTAGATGAGGTTTATTATACAGATGCTGTATATATTGTAAGAGAGTTTAAAGGTGAACTTGAACATGATTCTGAAAGTGAAGAGTTATGTTGGTTTAAATTAGATGAATTACTTGATAATATTACAGAATCTCAAAAAGAATATATAGAATTATTTATAGAAAAAAACAAAAAAGAAGAATAATCTTCTTTTTATTTTTCACCAAAATAGATTCCTTCAACAATAGAGCGACATTGTTCTCTAGAACTACCATCAGAACATTTAATTTTAGTTGCAACTTTGGTACCAGCTTTTTTAACAAATAGGGAAGTAGAACCACCACCATCTAAGTTAAAGGCTGTTTTACATCCTTGTTTAATAAATAAGTCACTCATTTGTTCATAGTTGAAGTTGTATACAGTTGTTAACATAATATAGTTATTGCTATTAACTTGGCAAATACCTTGTCGTCTTGCACTTTCTTTATTACCAGTATCTACCGCTTTTCCGTCAAGGACTAGTGTAGGGTGGAAATCCCATGTATTTAATACTTTATCATTTATTATTTCATTATATCGAGTTTCTCGTTCTGCTTTAGTTTTGGCATAATCATATATTTTTAAATCACCATTATAATCAATACCAATCATTATATTATTAGCTTGTCCATCAGTTTGATTATTTCGGGTAATGATACCATCCGTAATAACTAACCAACTACTAGATCGATTATTATAATAATCACTTGGTGGGTTCCATGCTCCTTTTACATAAAAACCACTAGCATTAAAGCCAACAGCTCCTTTATTTACAGGAATGATATTATGAGCAATATAACTATTCATCATCTCACCAACTGTTTTACGACGAAGAGTATAATTACCATTAAATTCACTATCTTTTAATACTTTACCATATTGAGCAACATTAGCATCTAACTTTCTAATTTGATGATATGGATCATCCATCCAAATATAAGTTAAATAATAGCCACTATGATTTGTTACATAATATTTTAAAGTACTGCTTTCATACTTTTGAATTGGATTAGGAGGTACTATTGGGGACGCTTTATTATTTTTTATAGTTACATCACAAGTAGCTGTTTTATTACCATCAAGGGTTTTAACTGTTATGGTTGCTGAACCAACTTTAACTCCGGTTATTTTTCCGTTATCAACTGATACAATCTCGTTATTAGAACTTTCCCATATAACGTTAGTATTTGTTGCATTACTTGGTTTAACTGTTGCTATTAATGTATCACTTTTACCAAGAGTAAGCGTTAAAGAACTTTTATTTAAACTAACTCCTGTAACTGGTATTGTTTTCTTTTTTACATTAACATTTATAGTTGTAGATATATCATTATTAGCTTTTAAGATTATCGTTGTATTACCTTCTGATACCCCAATAATCTCTCTATCTTGAGTAAAACTAACAATATTTTTATCACTTGTTGAAATATTAATATTTTTATTAGTTGCATCTTCTGGTAATATTTCATATTCAATCTTTCTTGTATCACCAACTTCAAGTTCAATATTTTGATTTTCAACTTTTATTTCTGTAACGGGTATTTCTTTTATTTTAACTGTTACATTTATTATCTTTGTTATTTGTCTTTTTTCGGTTACAACTTTAATAACAGTATTACCACTATTGATACCTGTAATTAAACCATTATTAACAGTAGCAATAGAAGGATTTACACTTTCCCATATTATATTTTTATATGTTGCATCATTAGGAATAATTGTTGCAGTTATTTGTTTTTGTTCACCAACATCTAATGTGATATCGCCTTCGGATATTAATAGATCTTCTTCTAAGATATCACTATTTAATGGTGAATCTTTTGATGTAAGTCCACTTATAATTAAATAGATACTAAATAATAATATTACTATAAAAAGTATTTTTATTCCTAAATCTTTTTTCATAAGGCCTCACTATTATTCTCTTATATTATATAATATGTTTTAATAAAAGAATATAATATATAATATATAATATAATTTAAGAGGAGTATTATTATGTTTCAATTATTAAATAATATAAAAAAATTGCATATAATGTCTTTTAAAGAAAAAGAAATAAAGAAAAATCTTGGTATAAATGAAGATATTGTTGAATATTGTAAGAAGAAGATTCTTGATAAAAATTGTTTAATATATAAATTTAATATGTATTATTATTGTGAGATTGATAATCTTGTTATTACTATTAATTCATATAATTTTATGATAATTAGTATTAACAAAATAAAATAAATATTTTTTATTTTGGATAATAAAAAGTTATAATATAATAAAATTGAATAGGAGTTGGTATGAAAAAAATAATTAAGTTTTTGAGTATTACTATTTTATTTATATTCTTTATTAATGTTAAAGCTGACTATAAAGTTAATTTTAATGAGTTAAATAATATTCGTGAATATGATAATTATAATGATTTTATCATTGATTATAAAAATAATTTATTACCTAATATTTATATAACTAACTTTTTATTTGATGGTGTATCAACTGTTAAAAGTATGGATTTAGATAAGCCAGTAGAAGAAATAAAAGTAAGAGTTCTTAATATTAATAGTGTTGGTAATTATGAATTAACAGGTACCTTTAAAGGAATGGTTGCTATTAATACTAATAATATTAAAGGAGAAATAAATATCATTTTAAATGGTGTTAATATTAATACTGATACTAAAAAGGTTCCTGCTATTTATATATATAATAAAAATATTAATTATCTTGATTGTAAGGTTACAATTAAACCTCATGGTATTGATAATTATATTGAAGGTGGAAGATTAAAAAAAGTTAGTTTAATGCCTTCAAATGAATTAAATAAATATGAGGATTATTATTCTAAAAAGAATATCGATAATTATAAAAATAATCCTAATTATTATGGAGTTTATACAAATAAAGAATTAGAGAACATTTTATTTGCTAAAGTAGAAGCTGATAAAAAAGGTTTAAAAGATGGAGATCCATACTATTTTTATAAAGCAAGTGGTGTTATAAGTTCAGATATTGATTTATCTTTTAATGGTGATGGTTATTTAAAAGTTGTTAGTAAGAACAATGAAGGAATAGAATCTAAAGCAAATATGTCTTTTTTAGGTGGAAAAGGCGATTATGAGATTATTTCTTATGAAGATGCTCTTAATACAACAACTGAAAGAGTAGATGATAATACAAGAAATGATATTTTGATAGATGTTAATAGTCTAGTAGCAAGAATTAATCTTGAATCAGATGAAGGAGATGCGATTGATTCTAATGGTAAATTAATTATCAATGGTGGTAATATTTATGCCTTTGCTCATCCAACAAGTGAAGATACGGGACTTGATTCACCAATTGGCATTTATTTAAATGGGGGAACGATACTTGCAACTGGTAATAAAGCTGATGAAATAGATGATTCATCTCAAAAATATATGTATATAAAATTAGATGATAGTATTGAAGATGATAGTTTAGTAGTTATTAAAGACCAAGATAATAAGATTATCTTTGCTTATAAGACAGATCGATCTTATAAAACATTACTATATAGTTCATCAAATCTTGATTATAAATCATATAAAGTATATATTGGTGGAGAAATAAAAGGCAAAGAAACAAATGGATTATATACTAAAATAGATAGTTATCGTGGTGGTAAATTAATATATAGTAGTGATGGTAATCAAGATAATAATGAACCAATTAATAGTACTGATAAAACGATTGTCATTTATATTTCTATTTTAGTAATAGTTATAATAGGATTTATTATATCTAGTTATATAAATTCTAAAAAAGAGAAGGATTTTTATTAATAGTTAGATACAAATAAAAAGAAAGTAGATTTAGACTACTTTCTCTTTTTATTTGTATATAACATATATGCCATCCACTTAAGAATAGCTTCACAGATAAATCCTAGAAGTGCACATAAAACTGAACTAGCAAGTAATGTAAGAACTTCGATAAAATTAGGATTATTTCCAGATATAATTATAGCAATATTAGAAATGATACCAATTATACTAATAAATACTCCAAGACTTGCTATTCCAAGTCCAATAATTCTAGTGGTATATGCAAAAATAAGAAAGAATCTTATATTCTTATTGATATCTTTTTCTTCAATTTTTAATTCTTTTTCTTCCATTTTTATTCTCCTTAGTTTTACTATATCATATTAATAAAGTTTAATAAATCTTTTTATTACTTCTTTGAAGTTAGTTTCTGCTTTTAAAGCTGTTTCTTTAACTTCTTCATGTGATAATTTTACATTTTCAATACCTGCTGCCATATTAGTAATACATGTAATACCTGCAACTTTAATGCCACAGTGATGAGCTACAACTGCTTCTGGTACAGTACTCATTCCAACAGCATCAGCACCTAATGTTCTTAAGGCTCTAATTTCTGCTGGAGTTTCATAAGTAGGGCCTTTCATATAGGCATAAACACCTTCTCTATAATAACCCATAACATCAGTCATAATTGTTCTTAACTTTTCAATATAATCTTTTTCATATGTTGTTGACATATCAATAAATCTTGCTCCAAATTCATCCATATTAGGTCCACGTAAAACGGATTCTGCAAAGAATGATAGTTGATCATTGATAATCATTAAATCACCTTTATTGAATGATTCATTAATTCCTCCAGCGGCATTAGTTAGTACTAGTGTTTCAATACCAAGTAATTTAAAGACACGAATATGATATGTTACTGTTTGCATATCGTATCCTTCATAATAGTGGAATCTTCCGTTCATAAGAAGAACCGGAACATTTTCGATCTTTCCATAGATTAATTCACCTTTATGACCTGCTACTGTTGATATGGGAAAGTTTGGAATATCTTTATATTCAATAACTGTTTTATCTGCTACATCATCTGCTAAACTTCCAAGGCCTGAACCTAAAACAATAGCTATTTTTGGAATTTCTGGTAATTTTTCTTTAATAAAGTCTGCTGTTTCTTGAAATTTAATCATATAATCTTTCATTAGTTTTTCTCCTTTTCTTTAATATATTTTAAAACTTCTTCTTGATCACTAAAATGATGTTTAACTGTACCAATTATTTGATAGTCTTCATGACCTTTACCAAGGATTAATAAAATATCTTTATCAACTAACATATCAATACCATGTTTAATAGCTTCATCTCTTTTATAAATTACTTCGTGATTAGTAAGTTTAACACCTTCTAAGATATCATCCATGATTTTTTTCTCATCTTCGGTTCTTGGATTATCATCTGTTAATATTACATAATCACTATTTTCTTCAGCGATATGTCCCATAATAGGTCTTTTAGTACGGTCTCTATCACCACCACAACCACAAATAGTTATTACTTTACCTTCTTTAAATTTATTAACAGTATCAAGAACATTTTTAATAGCATCTGGTGTATGTGCATAATCAACAAAGATACTATTATTTTTATATGGTATTATTTCCATACGTCCTTTGGGAGCTGATAAATCTTTATTAAGACTTAGTAACTCATTAATATCAATACCTAAATTTGTTAAGATTAATAAAGCCGTTAAATAATTATATACGTTATAATCACCAACCATATTGATATGGGTATTATAAAGATTATTATTGTATTTAAAACTAAAATCGGTTCCAGTATGACTATATTTTTCATTGGTTATTAGACAGTCACCATTATTTTTACTAATAATGATATTATGATTTTCTTCTTTAACAAATGTTAAATAACTTGGATCATCTCCGTTAATAACACTTATTTTTTTATTTCTTGTTAAATTAAATAATTTTTCTTTTGATTCTCTATAATCATTAAAATCTTTATGGAAATCAAGATGATCTTGTGTAAGGTTAGTAAAGCCAACAGCATCATACATAAGTCCTTTAATTCTATTAAGTTTTAAAGCATGACTAGATACTTCCATAACAACATATTTAATTCCATTTTCATATGCTTCCATTAACATGTCATATAATGTATCAATCTCTGGTGTAGTATTATTAAGTTCTCTTTTTTGATTTTTATAATAAAATCCTATTGTACCAATATATGCACAAGGTAGATTTAATTTATTTAACATTTGATATATTAAAAAACATGTTGTTGTTTTTCCATTTGTACCAGTTAGTCCAATTAATGTCATTGTACTTATTTTTTCATAATAATTATTATATAAATAATCTTCTAGATATTTTCTAGTATCAGGAACTATTTCTGTATCAACATCATAATTTCCATGCATAGCAACTATCTTAGTAGCTCCATTTTTAATTGCTTCTTCAATATAATCATGTCCATCATGATGCATATTTGATAAAGCGATAAACGTATCTCCTTTAGTAACTAATTTTGAATTTGTTTTAATATTAAGCATAATCACTCCTTATAGTTAGTATAACATAATTTGTTGTTTAAATTATTAATGATTTTGTTATAATAAACAGTGATGTCTATGAAAAAAAAGAAATTAGAAAAATTAGTAGTTTATTCATCAATAATTATTTTAGCTACATCTTCTATTGGTTATTGTTTAGTTAAAGCAAGAGATAGAGATTTTAGTAAATATGTTAATAATTTATCTAAAAATATTTTAGTAGATGATTATAATATTGTAGCTCATCGAGGTTTTTCATCACTTGAAGTAGAAAATACTAAAGAATCATTATCTTTAGCATCTTCTAAAGATTATGTTGATATGATAGAGTTTGATGTTCGCCTAACTAAAGATGGAAAAATAATTTTATCTCATAATGATTTATTGAATGTAACGGCATATGAATTATTAAAAGTTTCTAATTGTAATTATGATGAATTAGTTAATAAAACATTAACTTATTCTCCTGTTATTTCTTTTGTTTATCCATGGGATAGTAAAGAAGATAATTTTGTTACTAAACGAAATAATAATTTATTAAATAAAAAATATCATTTAATAGGTTTATCTGATGCAATAGAGTCTTGTGGAGATAAATTAATACTTTTAGATATTAAATTTAATAATGATTATGAAAGATTAATAAATGAATTAATTATTGAATTGAAAAATATTGATACAAGTAATATTCTTTTTCAAAGTTTAGATATTAAAGGTATTAAGTATTTAAAAGATAAAACATCATTAAAAACTCAAATATTAATTAGTCGAAAAGAAGATTTAAAATATATTAATGAGTTTGATTTTATTGGAATTAATTTTAATTTAATAACATATGATTTAATTAAAGAATTAATAGATAGTAATAAAAAAGTAATGATATGGACAATAAATAATGTAAGTGATTTAGAAATAGTATTTAGTATTGTAGGGGATTATTATAAAGATCTTTATTATATAACTAATTATCCTGATTTAATTTTTACTAAACTTTATGAAAAAGAAGAAAAAGTAAAGAAGAAAGTTATATAATATAATAGAAAGAGGTTAGAATGGATGCTGCTTTAATTATATTAGAATCAATTTGTGTAATGTTTTTTTCAATGTCGGGAGCGATTGTTGCTATTGAAAAGAAAATGGATTTATTTGGTGTAGCTATAATGGGTTTAACAACAAGTATTGGTGGAGGTATTATAAGAGATTTAATTCTTGATATAACACCACCTATGTCTTTAAGAAATCCAAGAATTGCTATTATTGCTATTGTTACATCATTAATTTTCTTTATTCCTTATATTAGAAGAAAGATTCAAGAAGAAGAAAAAATATATAATTTTTTAATGTTTATAACTGATTCTATAGGATTAGGTTTATTTACAGTAATTGGTGTTGAAACAGCAATTAATAATGGTTTTAGTGATAATTATTTTTTACAAATTTTTGTAGGTGTAATCTCAGGAGTTGGTGGAGGCGTTCTTCGTGATGTTTTAGCTGGTAATAGACCTTATATTTTTATTAAACACTTTTATGCTAATGCTGCTTTAATTGGAGCTATTGTATGTGTTATTTTATGGAAATTTGTTGGTAGTCTTGCTGCCATGCTTATTGGTGCATCTATTATTTTTATTTTAAGAGTATTAGCAGCTCACTATCATTGGAGTCTTCCAAAAGCTTAATATATATAAATAAAATAGAAAAGTTTTATCTTTTCTATTTTTTTGTTATAATGACTATGGTGATAATATGAATAAATATGAAGAATTAGCAAGACGTATTCATAAAGAAGGACATTTATGCTCATATGCTGTTTATCATGCTTTTTGTGATGATTATGATATTAAAGATGATTTTCCTTCCCCTCGTAGTATTGATGGTAAATGTGGTGTTTTATTAACATGTCAAAAGATCTTAAAAGATTTAGGAAAAGAAGATTTAATTCCTATTTATGAAGAAAAATTTATTCAAGAATTTAAATATACTAAATGTTTAGATTTAATAAAAAATGGAAGAGTTTGTAATGACAATATTGGTATTGGTTCAAGAATATTAAGTGAAATGTTAGAAGATAATAAATAAAAAGAGGTATAAAATGAATCAAGGAATGAAATTGTTTGTTATTAGTATTGTTACTGTTATTGTTCTTGTAATTGTGGGTTCTTTTATATACGTAGGCATACTATTTAGTCAAGCTAAAAGATATAATGAAAGTATTGAAAGTAATAATATGATTATTGAAAAAGAAGTTCAATATATAAAAGATATTAATATTAATTTCAATGTATCAAATGTAAGATTAACTAAAAGTAATGATAATAATATTCATGTTAAATTATTTTCTGATAACCCTGATAATTATAAAGTAAATCAAGAAAATAATTCTTTAAATATCTTATTAGAAACAAAAGAAAAAAAGAGTTTATTTAAAAATGATCTTCTTTCTTTAATTGTTGTTTCCATACCAAATAATCTTGAAAGTAATATTTCTATTAAAGGTAATGTTGGTTATATCTATCTTGAAGAGTTTCCAAAATCTTATGTTAATTTAGATTTAGATGTAAGTGATATTATTGTACGAGATATTAATGAAATTGATGCTAAAGTAAATGTTGGGGATATAAATCTTTACAAAGTTAATAAAGCTTTAAATCTTGATTTAGATACTGGTGATGTAATTATTGATAAAATTACTTTAGATAATAATTCATATATTAAAGTTAAATTAGGAGATGTAACTATTGATCAAAATAAAGATTTCAAAATAGATGCTAAAACAGAAATAGGAAGTGTTAATGTAGCTGGTAGTAATAATGATTCTGATATAACTTTATTTATAGAAGTTGATGCAGGCGATATTGATGTTTTAAATATAAAATCATCTTATGAGAAAATTAGTGATATTGATTTATATCAACGAATTAAATTAGAAGAAGTAGATAATGTTGAAATTACAAAATATACAGATGCAGGTAAAGAGACCAAAATATATACAAGTAATGAAGATATCTTTTATTACTATAATATGATTGGTAATACTAAATTGGGAGATAGAATAGAAACATCTTGTGAAGATAATATTACAGTATATACTTTTAATGAAAAGGATTCTGGTAATATTCAATTTGAATTTCAATGTGACGCTTATATTTATAATGATTATAAACTTAAAGTAATTGAATAGTTTACGTAATAATTTAATTAAAATAAAAGAATTATTAAAAAATAATTCTTTTTTATGTTATTCTATATAGTAGGAGAAGGTATAAATGAATGATAGTAATATCAATAATGTTTCAGTAGATAATAGACCTAAAGAAATAATGTTTGCTTATAATAACATTAACAATGTTTTTGATGCTGTAAAAAGAGCAGCTGATCGAATTGGTATTAAAGTCCTTAATGAAGATATTAATACTTTTACTGTTGAATTAGAAGGCAAAGGTGGAATATTTAGTAAGGGTGATCCTATAACAATTAACCTAGAGAAAGTTAAAGACCTTCAAACAAAAATATATTTTGATGATCATTCTAAAAAAGGAACTCTAGCATCTAAAAATGAGACAGTTGAAAAAATGAAACTTATGATTAATCAATTATTACCAAAAATGAAGATGCCAGAAGAATCAAATGAAACTAATAATATGGTAAATGATTATAATCAAACTCCAATAGGTAATGATAATGAACAAGCTGCTTATAGTAATCAACAAATTGATAATTATAATAATCAATATAATAATCCAGTTCCTAATTATCAAAATGGTGAAGTACCAAATCAAGTTATGTATCAAGATACTAATATGACTGGCTATAATAATCAAGATGTTAGTAATCAGCAAGTGAATAATTATAACAATCAATATAATAATCCAGTTCCTGATTATCAAAATGGTGAAGTACCAAATCAAGTTATGTATCAAGATACTAATATGACTGGCTATAATAATCAAGATGTTAGTAATCAACAAATGGATAATTATAACAATCAATATAATAATCCAATTCCTAATTATCAAAATGGTGAAGTACCAAATCAAGTTATGTATCAAGATACTAATATGGCTGGTTATAATGATCAAGATATTAGTAATCAACAAGTGAATAATCAACAAAATGTTATGGATCCCGTTAATGATTTGATGATGGGTAATTATGGTGGTAGTGAAACTAAAACTATAACAAGTGCTCCTGCACAAAGTAGTGCTAAACAAAATAGTGACCCTCTTCTTGATTTTATGAATAATATGAATGTATAAGAAAAGTATTGAAAGATTTCAATACT
>Ga0247611_10000506_pt1 | contig 79413 bp, 68 predicted proteins | sample 177DNAGHGhighgp2_FD_192422 | JGI IMG/M metagenome (GOLD analysis project Ga0247611, IMG submission 192422) | Sheep rumen microbial communities from Palmerston North, Manawatu-Wanganui, New Zealand - 1770 DNA GHGhigh gp2 | ecosystem: Host-associated > Mammals > Digestive system > Stomach > Rumen... | reverse complement strand
AGGACTATCTCGGGAGAGGCAGGGGAAAGGCCGGGGATTTGAATGATCCAGTGTATAACCGTAAGGTAAGGGACCGGGTGATGGGGATTATTCCGCGTGATTTGCAGGAGTTCTGGTCCGACTCCGACTCTGACAGGGCCAAACTTGCGAAGCTGTATGCTGCCTATAACTGGGGTGCGGGAAATCTCCGTGGTTTCCTGAGGAAGAAACGGGATGCCGGTATTGATATCAGCAATCCTGACAATTGGGTTGATGACTTGAATCCTGAGACGCGGAGATATGTGAAGTATCTTGCCTTTGACGAGGATATACCTGATTCTACTGTGTATACGAATGCGGCATTTGAGAAGGCGGCGGCTGAACGTGGTTATGCAAATGGTGGCAATCTATTTCGCGCAGGAGGACCTGGAAGCATAACCGGGATTTCGCCGATTAATATGCTTGTTCCGTTTATCGATAAAGCTATTGAAAAAGTTTCGAATGGGGATACGGCGGAAAACGTTGCGAAATTCTATCACGACAATGCAGATAAGATTCCGCCTGTTTTACATAGAACGATATATGACACGATAAAAGATTCCGCATTTGAATACAATCCGCTATCTGAGATTAAATATAACTTCTTTCCGAACCTGTATCACAATTTGAGAGGCAAGGTCGATGCTTTTGACAACTTGTTCCTTATGTCTCCGGAACAGCAGGAGCGGCAGTTATCGTCACTTGGGGCCGTTAAGGTTGATACATCTGATGGATATGGGCTTGTAAATGATGCGGTAACGAGATATCGAGAACGTACTGGAAGAGATGTTCCGATGTATCAGATAGGAGAAGATGAAATAACCAGGGACAAACTAATTCCGCTTAACAACGATATTCTTGCCCGATATTTCCCGACTGTCAATAAGGTGTATCGCGTTGTGCATGATCGTAAGGCTGGTGACATTGAATATGAATATCCCTTTGACCAGGTTTCGATGGGAGATATTGGTGCTGCGCCTTTTAGGTTATACAGGGATTCTGACGGCAACATATATTATAAAAGATGGGATTTCTTTGACCATGGTAGTTCTTCCAGAGGTGATCTGGACCCTGACAGGCAATATTATATAACGAAGCCCTTGTCATCCGCTTCTGAGCAATATGGCGACTTGCTTGATATGGCGGGCAATCCATTCGTAAAGACTACGGGTTACACAAAAGTACCTGATATACAAGAGGCTTTAGAGACGTTAAATGGCGTAGCAGAAGAGCGTGCAAACGCCGGATATCCAGATGTCGACCCTTTTTACAACGGAATTCTGGAGCGAGTAAAATCTGGCGAGTTTGATGTAAAAGCTACTGGTGGTAAAATCCACATCAAGCCCGAGAACCGTGGAAAGTTCACTGCCCTGAAAAAACGCACTGGTCATTCTGCTAGTTGGTTTAAGGCTCATGGTACTCCCGCTCAGAAGAAGATGGCAGTGTTTGAATTGAACGCGAAGAAATGGAAGCACGGAGATGGCGGTCCTATTGACAGATATTCTCCGGAACAGATCCGTGCCGCCATTGCAAAACTCAAGGAGGCAAAGAAGTAAAACACAAATCCTTTTCTCCTATAACTAAACCACTTGTCTCCGTTAATTCGGCGGAGACTTTTCTTATGTTTGTCTGTGTATAACAAAGACAAACTATGTTTTATTCAGCATATCATCTGTATGTCATTTCGTTCACCGTAGGCCGTGAATCTGGACTTGCGTTGGTTTCTGCTGAAAACGAGAAAGCTGCGTTCCAATATCTTCGCAACCAGGGGAACCGCAATGGATTTGACGGCAAGAAATATGTCCTTATCGAGATGCGGGACCTCGGTCTTACCGCGACATGCAAGGTGGGTCTGCTTTCTGAATCCTATGTGAATTCTGTAATCGCATTCAACGCCATCGTTTCTGTTGCAGAAAAGATTTTGCGTGGTGAGAAAGGTGATAAGGGCGATCAAGGTGAAAAGGGAGACAAAGGAGATAAGGGCGATACCGGTGAGAAAGGTGATAAAGGCGACAAGGGCGATATTGGCGAGACTGGTCCCCAAGGTGAGAAGGGCGATACCGGAGAGAAAGGAGACAAGGGTGATACTGGAGATCAGGGCTTGAGGGGATACAGCGCTTACGAAGTAGCTGTTCGCGACGGATACGAAGGAAGTATTCAGGAATGGCTCGAATCTCTGAAAGGAACAGGTCTTGACACTGTGACAACGCAGGGTGACGGAACGATCAGGATGATTCTTACCAGCGGAGATATCATTGTCATCGACCTGAATCATTCGCATCCGGGAATGCTTCCGGAGGTATCTGCTGGAGACAACGGGAAAGTTCTTCGCGTCGTTTCTGGGTATTGGTCCGTTTCTCCTACGGTTGAGGAACCCGCTCACGATTCGACGATAACCATTCGCATGAATGGCGCTACGCTTGATTCGTTTACGACGAATGCCAGAAACGCGAAGACGATAGATCTTGGATCCATTCAAACCGGAAATCTCGTGACCAGTATTTCGTCTTCATCTACAGATGCCCAGTATCCTTCCGCAAAATGCATGTACGACATTATTGGTGATGTCGAAGCACTAATCAACGCGTTATAATGGCTACTATAGTTTTATATCCGTTCGGTCAGGGATTGCCTATTGGCGGTCCGTCTTACATAATGGCATGGAATGGCCTGAGCGTTCCTGTTGAGGAAGAGATACCTGCCGGTGTTGTCGTTACATACGATTCTGTAAATTATACCGGAGCACTTGCCGCATCCACGTCGACGAAGGGCAAGATGTTTCTTGTGGCCAACTCGGATAGTCCTGAGACGAAAGACATTTATGTTACTGTTTCGTCGAATAATGGAACATATTCCTGGATGAAGGTCGGAAATACCGACATAGACATTTCCGGATATGCGACAGAAACATGGGTTGAGGCCCGTGACGTTGACCTTACTGTCGCAGAATACGAAGCGCTGGTCGCAAATGACGAAGTCGATCCAGACAAGAGGTACTTTGTTGACGAAGACTGATGATATACAGGGATTCAAAGCCGAAATCCGCCATCATAACAAAAAAGAAGGACAGGGATTTCGTTTATTGGGGAAGGCGTCTTAAGTGGGAGAAGGCGGCATGCTGCTATTCTTCTGGCGCTTGGAGGGATGATCTCCCGTGGAAGAACGAATACGGATGGAAGAATATTTAGAAGACTATGGCAAAGACAAGCACGAACAACATTCAGAATCTTGACGACGACTGGGGAAATGATCCGGACGTGAACTTACCTTACAGTGGTGAGGCGGTTCAGACATTCATTAAGTCGTATCTCAGGAATGTAACTGCGGCGGCGTATTTCGATCCTACCAACTACACGATGTATTTCTTCGCTAGTCAGGAGGACCGTGATTCGTTCATAAACGACACTTCGCAGACCGCGCTGCCTATATTCGCGTGTCCCATGAGCTTTTCGTCTACGCTTTACAGGGTGGACATTACGAACAATACGGGCAGTACGGTGATCAATACCGCCACTAATGCCGGTACGCTCAATCTGTCCACCACGTTCAAGGTGCAGACGAAATCCATAACCGATCCGGCATGGAGCGATACGCAGACGGGATGTTTCGTCACGATTTACATAGACCGTGGTCTTACTGGAAACTATGTTCCGCTTACCGAGCGGATACTGTATCCCGCCGGATCCACCGTCGCGATGGATGTCTTTTCATATCTTGTGAACGGCACGAACCGTGTCAAGTTCCAGTTCGAGGCGGAAGATGGAACGGTTACGCAGGCCCTTGTCTATACCGTGAATCTCGCCGAACTCTATGTCGAGTTGTTTGACAACTACTGGTATATCCCAGTCATCGAGAACGACGAGGCTAGCAGGACACTAGGCGGCTTCCGTATTGCCGGTGCCGGATACAAGGTACTTCATATCGGCATATTCAATTCCGACGGTACAAGGGCTGTTGCTGAAGACCTCACCACAAATATCGGCACTACGAATATCTATGCGAACAGACCTTATTACTATCAGATCGCTTTCGGCAATCCGATACTTGACCTGCAAACTGGCGTATATACCGCCAAGGTCTTTGTATCGACTACGGCACTGGAGTCGGAATCGATAGAATATCAGTTCATGTTCGTGGCGGCGGAGGATGCGAATACTGCGAAACTCGTGTGTGTGAACAATGTCGCCGACAAGATATTCAATTATTCTTCCGCGAACGTATGTTCCTACGCTGTTTACAATGGTACAGCGAGCCGGACGAATCTCACCGCCACATTCTACCAGAAGTATGGCGGATCTGTCGTGAATACGGAAACGCAGCCTCTTGTCAATATCCCTACAAGCTCTGAGCAGACTCTTGCCTATTCGGTGTTATGGCCAGATATTCAGGGTGATGACTATTCAGTAGAATTCGTCCTTACGCTCGACACGGCTCATGATGGCGCAGAAATCCCCATAGACAACTCAACCGTGTTCCCGCCGACGAGAGATTATGACTTCTACATGCTTGCCGCAAACAGGAACAACAGCCAGTCGAACAAGGACAAGTTTGTGAATCTTGTGAACGATTCCGAACTTCAGGCGACATGGACTGAGATAGATTTCGCGAATGGCGTGGATGGCTGGACAATGGACGATAACAATCGCGCTTGCCTGAGGGTGCCAGCGAAGACTCGCGTGAGACTTCCCTATTCAGCGTTCAATCTGCTTTCCGGCGACAATCAGACATTCGAGATATGTTATAGGATTGCGAATGTTGCAGATTACGACGAGAACGTCATAACAATTTCTCCTAACCCCACAGATGCTGGGTTCAAGGGAATACGGATCAAGCCTACGAATATAACTGTCCATTCGCTCGCCGATTCGAGTTCCGACAACGACGCGAAGCGTGGCGTGAGTCTCTGCGATGACGAGGCTGTCCACTTCGCCCTTACGATAAGCCGCAACTACGAGGGCAACAGAAACAAGAACATAGTCAAGGGCTATGTCTATGACGGCTGCAAGAACTTCATGTTCGACTATTCCGGTTCTCAGGACTGGGCTGGATTCAATGGCGACCTCGTCATAGGTTCGGATTACTCTGACGTGTTCATCTATTTCATCCGTCACTATCCTACGGCTTTGAGCGACGCGCAGATACAGGTCAACTATATCAATTCGCTCCAGACCATTCAGGAACGCGAACGGACAGATGCGAGATTCGCCTCTGTCGTTGATGCTGGTGGAACACTTATCGATTACGAAGCCGTCAAGAACAACGGGTTCAACTATTTCGTAATCAACATGACGCAGGGTGAAGGAATACCTTCTGCTGCGAATCACTGGGAAAAAGACACCAAGGGCGTGTCCACTATCGAGATGCATTACGGCGAGCACCCGGAGTGGGACTGGAAGATAGAAGGCGTGGAAACGATGGGTCAGGGTACTACTTCCATGAACTACTACAGGTGGAATATTCGCTGGAGAATAGACAAGTCGAATTCAAAGGATGCGGATCACGCCAAGAAGACGCTCGTATCCTATGTCACGAGCCGCACGAAAGTCGGCAACAAGTACCAGTACGAGTGGAGCACTCCGTCATGGTCAAAGACGGTATATTTCGACGGTGGAGCCAATGGGAGCGACCAGAACCATCCTGCCGTTATGCGCATCACGGCGAAGATCAATTCCGCGTCTTCCATGCATTCTCATAAGATGGGCGCTACGAGAGCCTATACGGAACTGCATGATGCAATCGGTCTTGAGAACGAGGCTCAGCACGATGCGGATCCGAAACCTGTCGTCGCCGTCTATCAGTATCCCGCGTTCGGCTTCGAATACAGGAATGTCGATGGCGTTGAGTCTTATACCTTCATCGGCATGTTCACAATCGGACCCGACAAGGGCGACAAGCCCACGTTCGGTTTCGATACCGTCAAGGGTTCGCTCATTTCTCTTGAGGGAACGGACCACAACCAGCCGGTAGCCACGTTCTCCGTTCCTTACGATGCGGGGACTGGTGCCGGAAGCGTGAACTACTTCTACACGCAGGAAGGTATCGCTATCAACAACGGTAACGGCACATATCAGACCGGTCTTGAAGTTGGCAACTGTCACGGCAAGGAGATAGACAAGGAAGCTGGCGCAGCAGACGAAGAGGCTGTGCGGGCTATTCTCATCAGCGAGCTCAAACCCGCGTATGACCTTGTGTGGCACAACTCGACGCTCATCTTCCCGATAGCGCTTAACGACCCTACTTGGGGAGGAGCGAATGCAGCCGCTGTCCTTGCAAACATCAATGCCAATGTCGGGGCGTTCCAGGAAACGCAGTTCGCTGGTGATCCGCGAATGAACTACGGCGGAATGCAGTTCTGGATAGAGGGTGAATACATCCTTTACTGGTATGATTCAACCGTCGGAGCGTATGTCGCAGGCGACAACCTCGGACTTCCTACCGGAAGTACGCTCGATGAGCAGAACGAGAACTACAAGGCTGCGAGAAGGGCTGCGTTCATGGCTCAGGCTGAGAACTTCTGGGACATTCAGGACGCGTTGTACCATTTCGACTTCGTTCTCCTTTTCGGCGCGACGGACAACTTCGCAAAGAACACTTATCCGTACAAGATGGCTACGCTTGAAAACGGCGGCAGATGGAAATGGAGACAGGACGACTTGGATACGCTGTTCGACATCGACAACATGGGCGCCGATACGAAGCCGTACTTCATCGAGTTCATGGATGCGAATGGGACGACCCCGTTCTTCGCCGGTGGTAGAAGTCTGTTCTGGAACCTCATCTACGAGTGCTACTGGACCGATTATGTAAGCACCGTGACCGGCGTTCCTACGCGTGGTGGAAGAACGATCGGGCAGAACATCATTCAGGCGATGACGCAGCTTTCTGGTTCCAACAATCCGTATGATGGGTTTATCAATTACATCAAGCAGCGTTTCTGGGACAATGCGCAGAATTATTTCCCCGTCAGCGCATACAACATAGACGGCTCGTTCAAGTACGAGGATGCTTGGCTCACCGGGCGTACAGAGGCTCTTCCCCAGGGCCTTGGCGACCATTTCTCCGCCGAGCGTCTGTGGGTGAAGCGTCGTGCTATCTATATGCTTTCGCTGTTCCAATATGGCGCTTTCGGGAATTATGCCGCAACATATCTCGGAAGAATCGAATTCCGTCCTGAAAGCATAGATTACGCACCGACTCCCGTCATGTGGATGTATCCCGCCCTGCTTACTGGTGCCGGCGGCATCTATACAGGAGCGAGGACGGCGAATGGCGTAACGCGTCAGATAGTGTATACCGGTCAGTACGGAGAAACCACTTTCTATCTCGAGGCAACGAACTACATGACTGGTCTCGGGAACTGGAAGACTTGGCGCCTTGCCTCTGGCTATGTTTCCGAAATCGGCGTTGTCGGCGAGAAGCTGATCAATTTCGTTATCGGCGGCGAAAGCGGCGTCACGACGAACATTCCGGGCATATCCTTCTCGAACAACAAGTGCCTCGAGACCATTGATGCCCGCAATGCGTCAAGTATCGCGTCGGTGTCTGGTCTGTCCAATTGCCCTCGTCTACGCACCATACTTCTTACCGGCACGTCCATTCAGTCCGTTGACATTCCGATCGGAAGTAAGGTTGAGACGATCACGCTTCCCGCTCATCTCACTCGTATCGTTCTTCGAGGCCTAAAGCATATTTCTACGTTCTCCATTGACGGCTATTCCGATATCCAGACTGTACATATCGAGGATACGGACATAGATCCGTTCGCGTTGCTTGCAAATGCATATGACGCATCCGATAGTCTGACTTACATAAGGATCATATGGGATGGCATCTATGTCGCCCAGACACATGCCGAGGCATACATGCTTCCTTCGATTGCTGATCCGAGATATAAGGGACTTGCCGCCGATGGTATAACGGTTCTTGACGAGCCGTTCGTCGAGGGTACGGTAGATATATCTTCGCTTACCATCCACGACACGCAGCGTGACAAGCTCGATCTCGATTACGAGCACGAGGAAGACTACGGCTCCTCGTACAAGAAGGCGCTCGCCAGGTATTTCAATACGCAGTTATATGTGATTTACGATCCTACCAATATCTATATCACATTTGCAGATCCCGACATGGAGGCGCTTTGTCTTGCTCAGGGGTGGAGTTCTGACGGAGTTGGAATTACTTTGGCGGACGCGTCGGCGGTGACGAACGCTCAACTTATAAACATTACATCTACTGTTAATTCTACTGTCGTTTCGTTTGATGAGTTGAAATATTTCACCGGGATTACAGAATTATCAAGAAAAACATATAGTGGGGCTGATGGAACCTTCCATGATTGGACGGAACTTACGACATTCGCCATCCCTCCTAACACTACGAGCATTGTTCAACATTGTGCAACCAACGCCCCGCTATCTCAAGTGAATATTACAGACCTTGAGAAATGGTTAGAAATCAATTATGCCGGGGGTGAGTCAAATCCTCTCCGAATTGCTCATCACCTTTACCTTAATGGAGAGGAGGTTACGAAAATAGAGATTCCGGCTTCAGTAACCAGTCTGCGGTCGTATGCTTTACAAGGCGCAACATCGATAGAAGAGTTGACAATACATGACGACTTTTCGACTTTTGGAAATTATGCCTTCCAAAATTGTACTTCTATTTCAAGGGTGAATATCCCGAGCATTGAAAAATGGTGTAGTGTTAATATTGAAGGTGGCACTGGTAAAAATGGTGGGCACCCTTTTCATTTTGCGGATTCTAATATAAACTGCGATCTTTATGTGAATGGAGAGCCAGTTACCGAGGTTAATCCAGATGTGTTGCCTTCTGGATTAACGACAATAAGTTCTTTTAGATTTTATCGTTGTTCGTCACTGATCTCCATCGTTATTCCTAATGGTGTTACGACTATCGGTTTCGAAGCGGTTAGGTATTGTTCGTCTTTGATTAGTGTTGATTTGCCATCGACATTAACATCTATTGGTAATTATGCTTTTTGCAATTCCGCTAATAATCTTTCAGTAATATGCAGGGCAGTCACTCCGCCGACTATGGGAACCATTGTTTTCCAAAATATTTATAGAATCTATGTCCCGACAGAATCGGTTGATACTTATAAATCTGCATCTGGATGGAGTGGTTTTGCTTCAAAAATATACGCAATTCAAGAATAACCGATTATGAGTATAGCAACAGCAATAGCTTCGGCCCAAGGAAAGGTAGCATCGGCGTACGACGCTTGTGATAATAAGGGCGCCACTATGCCGACGCCCGCGAACCAGAATCTTTCTAATCTTGCTTCTACCATTTTATCGATCCCGACTGATAGTGGTGGAAATATGGTAGTTGCTAATCCATCTGTGCCATCCGGTATTACTCCAACTATCCTGACTGGGTTACAAGTAGATAATGATTATTATGCAATTCCTGTCACAACTCTTTCTACCGTACAACCGCAGGGTGGGTTTGAGCCAAATATAGTATATGATCTTGGGACCATTACCGGGAATGTCACTTTCGCATTGGCTTCTCCTACTGACAATACGATTCCAAATCCGTATCATTGGACTTTTGAAACAGGTAGCACTGCTCCCACGATCACTTGGCCAAATGGACTTACATGGGCTGGAGGTTCGGCGCCAACCATAGGAGCGAGCAAGCATTATGAGGTTTTGGTCCGTAATGGCTATGCGAGCGCACTGGAATTTTAGGCTATGGTTACAATGCTCGATAATTGGTTGACTCTTCGAATGATGTCCGCTCCAAGTGGCGGCGTCAGTAATATCGTCTATGAGCTTTATAACCATACTTGCGACGGAACGGCTGCGACGGCTATCAATACCGGGATATATCTTTTTAATCAAACCACCTTCCCTTATGGATGGACGATAGAATTGGATTTCTATTTCACGGCGCATGTTAGTCAGGGTTCTGTTATCCGTTGCAGAAATGCCGGATCTCCTTACAATGGAATAAATACACGAAACAAGACGAGTTCCGGCCAAATGGAAGCTCAGGTGAATGGTGTTGCCGCTACATTAAATTTCTCCATGGGAGATAGGATTAAGGTGTTTTTTGATTATACCCTGCCGTCTAATGTCTGTACGGTTACGGTAAATAATATCACGAAAGGTACGACAAGCAGCAACTCTAACAGCATGTCTGGTAAAACCGTAAAGCCTCCGCTTGTGGTAGGTGGAGAAAATAATAACGATACTGCGAATTTTACATGGAAATCCGGTCGTTTCCCCAAATGCTACATAACCTCTCTTGTCGTTACCAAAAAAACATCATAAGATGTGTAGCACAATGGCAAGACTTGGGAATCAAAAGTAGATAATAATGTGTGGACGTCAGGTGTTTATAGGTGGAATGAGATATAATTGTTGAATAATGTCAGAAAAGAATAAAGCAAAGCAATTGCTTAACAAGATTTTGAAAGGAAGACCACAACCTTCTTCTCCAAGGGCAGGATACAAGGCAAGTGGTTCAAGATATGAGAAAGGTGGAAAGGTTTCCAGAAAGAAATCTGTATAAATTGTTGCTTATAGTGCTGAAAGTGATTCCTATGCTTTTAGCGCTATCGGCAATGATTGGTATGTTTCTGGATTTCTTTGGCATTGATAGTTCTGTCTTCTCATTCATTGGCGGAGTGTCATTGTTACCGTTGTTATTCTTGTACCTTGCATCATATGTATTTCGCTTTTGCGAATATCATCGGATGTTCCTTCATTATGTGGTAGCGAATAATCTTATCACGTACGCTGACTATTATTTTGGATTGCCGATAGAGAATACAACCTTGTTTATGGTCCATATCTTTTTGATTGGTCTATTCTTGTTTCTCGTCCTTTATTTCTATCGAAAAGAGAAATGCTGCAAACAATAAAGAAGCTTCTTCTTGGAATCGTTGACGACATTGATGCCGACAATAGCAACGCCAGTGAAGAGGAGCAAATCAAAATTATCAAATGCCTCCAAAGATATACAAGGAAGGATAACAAGTGGAATAAGTATCAAGCATACACGTTCTTGAATATGAGCCGTGCAACATTCGACAGATATGTTCGCGAAGGCAAGATTCCGAGAGGTAAACCGGAAGCAGGAAGCAAGGAGCTGAAGTGGTCCGAACGCGAAATACGGAAACTTAAGAAAAATGGAATAAAGTGAGCATTATGTTGCTCGATTGATCTCTCGTAGAAGTTATTCTACGGGGGATTTTTCGTATTTGAGCATCATTGTTTTTCAGCTTGCCTACATGATAATTTTGCAGTAGTTGCGCAACAAGAAACTAAAGCAAATAACTGCAAAAAACTAAAGTATTATGGCAAGTGAAACAGTAGTCTATACCCCTGAGAACAATGGGGGTACTGTGCCCGCTTGGATGGCTATGAATAATGGCGGTCTATTTGGCGGCAACAATGGATGGGGAGGCGGCATCCTTGGATTCCTTCTTGGTCTCTTCTTCGGTAATGGTTGGGGCGGTTTTGGTGGCTTCGGCGGTGGCTGGGGCGGTAATAACGGAGCCGGTTTCATATCCAACCAGATTGACAACAACGCTGGTCGCGAACTCCTGATGAACGCGATCAACTCCAACGGCGAGGCTTCTCGTTCTGCAATCCAGAACCTTGCTACCATGCTTGGTCAGGATTACAATCAGGTGAGTGCAGCCGTTGCCGCTCTCCAGAGCGGTCTCTCCAATCTTGCTCTCCAGCAGGCTGTGAGCGTTCCGCAGCTCATCAACTCTATCCAGTCCGGCAACGCTACGCTGATGTCGAAACTTTGTGACTGCTGCTGCGAAAATCGTCTCCTGACCACTCAGCAGGGCTACGAGTCCCGCATCGCTACAATCGAGCAGACCAACACCCTGGCAGGTGCCATTACGGGAAGCGGTCAGCGCACAGCCGACTCAATCGCCGACCTCAAGACCACGATGGTCAAGGAGTTCTGTGATGCCCGTGAACGGGATATGCAGGAGAAGATTGACAGCCTCCTTACCGCCAATTCCACCCTTCGTTCCCAAATTGACAACGCAGCGCAGACCCAGGCTTTCGCCTCTATGCTCGCTCCCATCAACGCGAAGCTCATCGAAATCGAGAACCGGCAGCCCAACACCATTCCTGTCCAGTACCCGAATGTCGTTGCGATGAACGCCACCCCCTATGCTGGTTTCGGCGCTGGTTATGGCTACGGCTACGGTGTCCCTGGCGGTTCGTATTGGGGTTAAAGGGAGGAACGCGCTATGGCAGTCTGGCCCTATCAGTATGTGAACCAGCGCGGTATTCCGACCATCAAGGCGCAGAGCGTTACGGTTTCCGAAACGTCGGTTGACTTCAAGTTCAATCCGGACTGGAACAGCCGTCCTTTCCGCGGTCTCCTGCTTGTCTATCTCGCAGAAGAAATTCCCTCCGCAACGACCGCTACGCTTCCGATCCGCTTCTCTATGGCCGGAACCACCAGCAACGTGACGGTTGCCGGAGGTGCAAACCTCACGGTGGCAGATCTTCCCGGTGTCGGTGTTTACCTGTTCTACTATGATCGGTTCTCCGACATTCTTCAGCTGCTGAACACCTCGGCGGCGTAGAAGTAGATTAGGAGTTCATTGACATACTGACTTGAGATTCGTAGTCGGAAAGGTACATCCAGCGGTATCCTTTATGAGTTTTTCTCTTCCCGGAACAACACATAGATATCATCGGTGCTGAGAATCCTTCTGAAGTAGCTGCGTTAATATGACTGTACTTTTTTATAGACCCGTCCGAGGAAATCCGAACGACTGGTTTTAATGTGCTTTCAATTAACTTCCCTCTATGGCTTAACGATTGTCTCATTTGTGAGACGGGGTTGAGCATATTTCCAGAGCGGTTCGTCCAACGGAGATTCGACGCTCGATTATTCTTGGTGTTTCCGTCAATGTGGTCAACCTCATTAAAAGCTTTTTCGTTCGGATTAGGAACAAAAGCTTCTGCGACAAGGCGATGAATGAAAAATACTTTTGTTCTCTTGTGAATAGATGCAATTAGTGTTGGATAACCGCCGTTTGTTGTCTTGTTCATTGTCGGCTTCAAGAGAAGCGGCTTAACCTTTCTCGGTTTTTCCCTTCCTTGATAGAAGATTTCCGTTCTTATGGACGCAACGCGACCTTCGGACGAAAACACATAGATGCCTTCGTATCCCGGCACATCTCGCCATTCTTCTCCCGGCAGAGCGATGCTCTGGATAAATTCTTCTTTTGTCATATTGTCAACATTTACATTATGTCAACGATTAAGAAAAGGGAAAGAGGCGTTGACGAACCTCTTGTCAGTAGGTCATGACTCCTACCTATTCCCTATCACAAATATAACAAATAAAATCGAATTAATAATGTTTCAAGCGATGACGCAGGGAGCAACGCTCTTCATCCTGCACAAGAACGAGCCGAAGGTTGAGGTGGGCAGAGTTGTTTCTGTCAATACTCATCTTCCTCAGTATAATCCAAATCAGCCACAGGCTATGTTCAATGGTATGGTTACTGACTTGACTGTTTCCGTCGGAAGTGATACGATACCTTTCCTTGGATTGCCCGCATCCGCTTCTACGGCGAATTTTGCGGACAAGGGCTTATTCATCAGTGAAGACCAGGGACTTGTCGTGAATGAGATTACGACGCTTCGGGATAACAGCAAGCGGATCATAGATAGTTACGAGACCAACAAAGACCTGTTCGAAAAATATGAAGCGCTTCTTATCTCTTTGAACCCCGATAAACAACGTGAGGTCAAGAGCGCGAAGGAGCTGGCTGCTTTGAAGGATGAATTGTCCGAGATGAAGCGGATGCTCTCTGCCATCCTTGGAACCAAGACAAAGGAGGAATAAACTATGGGTCTTGTACACATCATGAAGCGTGGTGGCAGCGACTACCACGATTACAAGGACGCCCTGATGGAAGCCAAGAAATCTGTCAAGGCAGCGAAGAAAGCCATCGAATACATCTGCGAACTCACCGGCGACATGGAAGACGAGTACGGATACGGCGAACGCGGTTCCTATCGTCGAGATGAACGCGATGAGGACGAGATGCAGGAGCGTGGCATGCGCCGGATGCGTTAATCAACCGGGGCGGGGAAACTCGCCCCTTAATTGTTTTTGCTATGAGATTGGATTATTATGATATACTTCCCGATGGAATGGAGGCGTATCTTTCTCATTATGGCTGGCATTTTTCCAGGAAGATGTGTGAATGGGCGGTAGGAGGAATGCGCGACATGAGCGACAACGAAGTCAAGATGAAGTCAAAAGAGCAGGTTGATGCCATCATTAAGAAATACAACATCAACATTAAAAACAATTATGGCTATGATGTCGTTTATGTCTATCATATGTGTATCTCGGATTTCGTCGGCAGTTCTATCATTGATGAGGCTCATGCGGCAGCATATGTTAGAGACTTGTTGGATGATAGGGACGGGTATAATGGAATAGCATTTACACGTTTTTTCGCCGACTGTTCGGCAAAGGGCGTTCCGATTCTTTGGAACGAAATGATTTAGCCATGATTCATCGTGTCTTGGGGATTGGTCGCTGGACGGTAGATTTCCTGTTCTGCACTAAACGATATGATATTGAAGGCGTCCTTGCCTGCTTGTATGATGCTTATGCTCCGAACGGTATCATGGAACAGGCGGAAGATCTGATGCTTTCCTGCGAGTACAACCGCGGATTCACCTATACCAATCAGGAAAGGAGAAGGGCTGTTGTCCTTATCGGCCCCACAAGTTCAGGTGACGAGTTCCAGAACACTTTCGTGCATGAAGTAAGGCATCTTGCTGATGCCATCGCAAAATCTCTTGGTGTCCCGCTTGACTCAGAGCGACCAGCATACATATCCGGAGACACCGCAAAGGCTTTGGCTGAAGTGATTTGCGAACTCGGATGCAGATGATTAGGAGGACTTGACGGTCCTCCTTTTTCGTGTAACTATTTCTGTTATAATAAATGAAACAAAAATGTTTTCATTTTACAAAACGGTTTATTATCTTTGCCGTAACCAAATGAGTTTTCTATGAAAATGTTCACTTTCGCCGCAAATGATATGCGGACAATCAATCAATTCGTGAATGATCACGGCATAAAAAAGGAGGACATCGTCAGTATATTCCCGTCTCCAGACGGCACGTTCCTGTTGTCATACTTTGGTGAGGAATAGAAATGCAGGAGCTCGACGAAGGACTTGTTTATTACTGTAGGAGCTGCCACTCCCTCTGCATCGTAGTCGACGACTCGCTTGCATTCGAGGGATGGGACGGCTCCTACTGCGGTAAATGCCGTTCAACGAACATAGGTATATGCACGATGGACGAGTGGCTCGCCGAGGAGGAACGAAGGGAAAAGAAGCGGAAGGAGATTGAATGGAACAAATTGTAAGGCGAGATGGACAAATCTTCTATGGACGAATTCGATGCCTGGATGCAGATGAGGCATATTGCCGATTTAGAAGTGACTACCACGCTTCCATCGGACGCCAAGCCTTTCTGCGCCTCAACCGTCTCGGACAACGAAGAGAGAGAGTTCACGGATTCGGTTTCGATTTTGCCAAACGAATTGGATATAACGATTTCAAAAGATACGGAACAGTACTTTACCACCTGGCTGGAAAGATGGGAATATCTTATCTCAGAGTATTCGGCATCAACGACTATGTTGCAGTACCAGACGAAGAATTCGAACGATGGTTCGACTGGGCCCTCTCCAGAGGAAGTGGAGCCATGAAACTGAAACGAAGACTTAAGAAAAGAAAATAACATATCATTCTAAAGAGTAAGACTATGGAAGAAAAGAAAAAACCCGGACAGCCCAAATTGTCCTATGATGAACTCGCCAAGAGATTCGGCGAACTGCACCTCCAGTATCAGAAGCTCGTCGCCGAATATCAGAAGGCGATGGAAGCTCTGAACAATCGCGATTTCGATTACACTTCGTTCTTCTTGAGCATGTTGTTCAAGGTGATGGAGCATCCCGAGATGTACAACGACAAGTTCGTCGAGTGGACCAGCAAGCACATCGAAGACGCTCTGTATTCCTTTGACAAGGCGATGAACCAGGCGCAATCCGAGGAGAAACCCGATGAAGCCGAATAACTTCATAGCACAGAAATGCACAGAAACCTCATTCTTTCGTGCGCTTCTTGAATTCTTCCCATCGCTGAAACTGTCTTCACGAGAGAAGGATGTTGCGGCTCGGATACTAATCCAGTATTTCAAGCTGAAGGAGAGCATTCCGGATCCAGAAGTTCTTCGCGAAGTGCTTTGGTCCCAGAACTCGAGAAAGGATATGCGCGAATCGCTCGGTATGTCGCAGGCTCATTTCCAGATGATTCTCGGAAAGCTTCGTTCTTCCGAGTTTCTGGTCGACGGGCATATCAACAGCGTCTATATTCCGCACATGACGGAAGACCCGAGGTTCATGTTGTGCATCGTTTTTGACTGGTCGTCCAAGTCCAATCCCATCAACAATGGGTAGGAACCGTAAGGAATACGAGAGATACAGGAAGATATCCTCACGCCATGATGTATCTGAGGAAGAAGTGAAGAGAATCCTCGCATCCTTTTTTGAGGTTGTTTTTGCCGATGCGAGGTCTCTTCCCTTCGATAATCCGAGGAAGATATTCTCGAAGGACAAGTTCGAAGAATATGTCAAGGTGAGGCACATTCCATTCATTGGAAGGATTGGACCGGTTTACAGCAACTATCTGAAGTGGAGAGCCAATGTGTCGCAGCAAATAGAAATGGCTCCCAGGAGCTCTTACCGGAGCAGGAGAACACAGAGTGACATCGAATCCACGGCTGCTGCCATCCTCTCCGGTGAGACTCCTCCTCCACTGAAGAAGAAACGAGGAAAAGAAATGTATGAACGCGTCTGGCTTGTCGGGCAGGATGGAAAGAAATCAGCCCGACAGGTCATTCCGAAAAAGTAATAGGGCAAGAGGCAGATTGGATATGCTAAAGAATGGTCTTAAATAGGAGTAACCCCTACATTGAGATGACTTCAATGACCAATAATAGTCTCGGAAGGACGTGTGGATTCAAATTCCACCTTGTCCTATTTTTATTAACAACAGTGCCGGAAAAACGCTGATGCGAATTACCGAAGCGGGGGAAACGGATCCATACTGTAAGAGCTATACAAAAATACACTATCCGCACCGGCACTTTTTAACAGAATTTAATTATGGCATTCAAGATTAAGAAAGTTCGTCCGCTTTTTACGGGCGTCATTACCACCGCAAGGAAGTATGTTGGCCAGCAGTATACTTCCGAGGGCAGTCTCATCATTGACACGAGAAAACTTGACGGAGCGCTCAACCCGTATCAGGTCGTGTATTCTGTCGGCGGTACTGTCCGCGATGTCAAGGAAGGTGATGTCGTTAAGATTAACTTCAGCAGGTATGCACTCGCACAGCATAGGCCCGGTAAGATTGATGAAGCCGAGAATGTTCAGTCCGATGACTTGAAGTGGGCATATGAGATTCCGAAGATAACGATTGATGGCATCGACTATCTTTTCATTCAGGATCGTGACATTGAATATATCGTTGAAGATTATGAAGTCGACGAAGGAGGACTCCTACAGTGAAATGGAGAAGAGGATTGATGACCTTATTGACGATAACATTCGGCTTTCCAATGAAGTTGTCAGTTTAAGGAAGATTATTTCTGCTTCTTCTTATGGCGCTGTTGTCTTAGACCCGTTGAAAACATTTTGCCTTGCGCCGACTACCATTTCTTCTTCTGCTGCTCCGATGAAATCTTCGATATCCGCGAAGAAGGATTGCTATGATAAGCGAGAGGGTGAATATAACAAGAGCGAACGATGAAATATAGCGAAGCGGCAAGCCATATCTTCAGGATATGGGATTTGATTACGGACTACAAAGACGAGATCCCGCAAGAATTATATATTGAAGTTTCTCGCGAGTGTTCTTTGTTTGCACAGGAGTTGATGGAAATCTATAATGCAAATGTGCCCCAAGGGATATAATTCTTTAACTATTGAGCAGATAGAAGAAGCGGCAAAACAAGTTTTCTCTGCAACTAAGTATCCGAGGAAGATTGGTGACGGGTTGTGGGAGGTTGCGCCCGGATTCATAGGCGGAGAAAGACTTTTGCAGATGTTTGACGAAGCCATAAGAAAGCAATTACATGAAACTGATTGAATTTGACGGAATGGAGTTCAAGATTGCTGACGAGGCTCTCCTTGTCAGGCCAATCCGTGAGCTATTCCAGAAGGATAAGTCAAAAAAGAAGGAGGAATTCTGGAAGCAGATTTCCTATCTGTGGTTCATGTGCGACCCGCGAAGTTCGTACATGTATCTCGTGGATGACGATGCGCGGTCGTCAGAGATCAAGGCCCAGGAAGGGCTCGGCAAGGACTGGGAACCTTCCGAACTTCTGAAGGAGGCGATGACTGTTTATCGTAAGCAGGCTGTTACCACCGCCTCCATCCTTCTTGAAAGTATGCGTAAGGGTATCGAGCAGCTCCGCAAGTTCTTCAACGAGTTCGACTTATTTGCCCTTGATAAGAACGACAGACCCATTTATCAGGTTTCCACTATGACTGCTGCACTTAAGCAGGTCCCGGAATTAGCCAAGGCGCTTATCGAAGCCGAAAAGGAACTGGCAAAAGACTTTGAAACAGATGACAAAGCAAGAGGCAACGCATCCAAAGCGGTTGGTGAGGACGTTTAGCGCATAAGTAATTGATAATATGCAAGTTAAGTTAAAGAAACTCGGCAAGAACATTGAAACTCCGCAATACGCTACCGAGCAATCTGCCGGAATGGATTTGCGTGCTGTTCTGGACGAGCCGGTAACTCTTCGAAGTCTCGAAAGGAAAGTCGTGATGACTGATTTGTCGATTGCTCTCCCTCGTGGTTTCGAAGCACAGGTAAGACCGAGAAGCGGACTCGCTGCAAAACACGGGATTACTGTTTTAAATACGCCTGGAACCATTGATGCTGATTACCGTGGTAACATCGGAGTTATACTTGTCAATCTTTCTACAGAGCCGTTTACAATCAATAACGGAGATAGGATAGCACAACTTATCGTTTCCAAATATGAGAGAGTTGAATGGGTTGAAATTGATGATCTTGATGAAACGGAAAGGGGTAGTGGAGGTTTCGGTAGCACAGGGCTATGAGTGTCATAATTCCAACAAATAAGTTTCAGACTCCAATCACGACAGAATGGTTGGAGTCTTTTCCGTCGGAGGTGCAGGAGCAATTCTTGGACTTCATTGATACTGTGCCGATGCTCAAGTACATGATACGCGAGGATAGGCCAATGGCAAAAGATTTACCAAGAGATGATAAAGGCAGAATCATTGTTGATATCACGCATCCGCACATCCTGGAGGATATGGATTATTTCCGCCCTGCTGCGAAGTTCTATCAGGAGAATGGATGCTACACTTTTCTCAAGCCGAATTCAAATCCTAATAGCGAGTTTGGTAAGTGGTTCAATGAAGAAGTGAGACGATGCAGGGACGGATATATCCGCGAGTCTGACGGCGAATGGATTCCAGGCTTGCTGTATTACTTCCTGAATTATTCGCCCATAATGCTGAACAGGAAGTCTGGCACCTCTGGCATCTATCTTCGCGTTGAGGATTTTCCGGATTTCTGGGAAGGTATATATTATCGTTATCATTATCGTGATCAGGCGCGAATGCGAAGTTTGCACTGCATGGAACTCGCGCGAAGAGGATGTTCCAAGTCTTTCTCCACCGCAAGCGATATGACGCACAATCTTCTCCTTGGCGAGAATGGCGAGAACAAGCGCCGCGTCACCACAATTCTTACCGCCTACCTGAAGGAATATCTTGCAGAAAAGGACGGAACGCTATCGAAGTTCACTCCGATGGTCGACTTCTGCGCCGCCAACACGGAATTCCCGAGGTTGATGGTAAAGCGCTCTCAGGCGGAGATGATATGGACAATGGGCTACAAGAACAGCAACGGAAACATAAAAGGATCATTAAACTCCGTCATGGCGTTGTCCGTAAAAGACGACGAGGGAAAGATCCGAGGCAAGCGTGGCTTTATCTATTTTGAGGAGATGGGTTCGTATAAGAACTTCAAGGAAGTCTGGAACAATGTGCGAGATTCCGTGAAGGAAGGTTCCAACGTATTCGCGCAGTTGATAGCTGTTGGTACTGCTGGTGACAAAGAGTCAGATTTTTCCGGTATCAAGACGATGCTGTACAATCCGGACGCTTATGAGGTATACGCCCTCGACAACGTGTATGACAAGACCGGCAAGGGAACGCAGAAGTTCGCCTATTTCTTCCCGTCGTATATCTCTCGCGCTGGATGCATGGACAAGGACGGAAACTCCGATGTCGTTGCCGCCCTGATGGAAATACTAATGGAGCGATACATGGTAAAGCAGGGTGGCGATGCCGCTTCTCTTCTCTCCCGTATAGCCCAGATGCCTATCACACCCGCGGAAGCGATCTTGAAGGTAAAGTCGAACTTCTTCCCCGTAGTGATGCTCAATGAGCGTCTACGGCAACTGGATATGGACCCTCGCGCTTATGATGATGTGTATGTCGGAACGCTCGTGGATGTTGGCGGCAACGTGCAGTTCCGGGCTACAGATGATGTTCCTATCAGGAAATGGCCCGTAGACAATACCGAGCAGGGTGCGCTAGAAATATTTGAGATGCCTTGTTCTGGAACAATTCCGACACATCGGTATATCATAGGTGTTGACCCGGTTGATAATGATCAGGCGGAATCATCATCTTTGTTCTCATGCTTCGTCTTTGACTTGTTTACGGATTCCATAGTCGCGGAATATACTGGACGTAAACCATTCGCAAATGACAATTATGAGATAGTAAGGCTGCTCTGTATATTCTATAACGCTACTTGTCTGTACGAGTCAAATAAGAAGGGCTTGTTCTCGTATTTTGCAACGAAGAGATGCACTTGGATGCTTGCAGACTGTCCTGATTATCTTCGCGAAAGGCAACTGGTCAAATATAGTATGTTCGGTTCCGCAATTAAGGGAGTCACCGTCAACGCCGGAGTCAACTTCTTCGCAAACGGACTCATCAAAGACTGGCTGAACAAGACATATACCGTCGATGTAAAGGACGAACGAGGCGAAATCCATCAGGAGGAAGTCCCGCAACTGTATCGACTTCGTAACCGTGCGCTTCTCCAGGAACTGATTTCATATGCCCCAGAAGTCAATACGGACCGTGTTTCCGCTCTTGCACAAGTGATGCTATATCGGGAACACTTCATCGTCTTGTATGGCGGGTCGCCGAGCGCCAACGAACAGACTTTCGACGAAGTATCAGATGACGATTTCTTCGACAAGGACTGGAAACGACATCTTGAGAAGTTGGGCCCGCAATATAAATCAGCTTTCGACCTGTAAGCGTTTCATTTATCTGTGTAGTTCGTGGTGGATTAAAGAATAAATTCGCCATGTAAACTGTGCAGATTTATGGATTTAGGAGCAACATTCCCCAATCAGAAGTTGCCATTCAAGTCGAAAGGCGAGAAATGGCGCCGTCAGTGTATTGACTGGGGATGTAATAGGACATATTTCAATTACTCTCCGGTGAGAAAAAGCGCCGTCAGCATGAAAATCAACTACGATTTGCTGAATGGCGTCATTCACATGGAGGACATAGCCGCAGTGCTGAATCCTGGGAACATCGCTTCTGCGTTCATTCCGGACAAGATTCAGCATTATCCGATCATCAACTCCAAGATAAACACGCTCCGTGGTGAAGAAGCCGCACGCGTTTTCGACTGGCATGTCATCGTCACCAACCCTTATTCCATCTCTCAGATAGAGGAAGACAAGAAGCAGGAGTTTTTCCAGATGGTGCAGGGTATCGTCGAAGACCAGTCCATAGATGATCAGCAGGCTCAGAAGCAGATTCAGGAAGGCCAGGAATACTACGACTATAACTGGCAGGACCTGCGTGAGATTCGTGCGAACGAACTCATCCATCATTACTCCAAGGAGCTCAATTTCAAACAGACTTTCAATGATGGTTTTGTTGACGCTTGTCTTGGCAGTGAGATATATCAGTGCGGCATTGCGGGTGGAGAACCGTTCCTGAAACGGCTCAACCCCATCAAACTTCGCATCTTCGGCAGCGGTTATTCCAATCGTGTCGAGGATGCGGATGTCATTATATACGAAGACTACATTTCTCGCGGAAAGATCGTCGAGCTCTATTATGATGAGCTGAGCCCGAGCGATATCAAGAAACTTTCCGATGACCTTCCGGAATTCGGAGGGGCATCTCCTACTACAGCCGAGGGCGCTATCAATGATGCGTATCCTTTCGTCGGTAGAATTACCGGTGAGAACGGCATCTGGGTCGAGGGAAATAATCTCGAGTTCGTCTACGATGCGTTCCCGGAACTGAGCGGAACGATAGGTTCCGACCTTCTTCCGTATGATGTCGCCGGAAATGTCCGCGTCATCCATGTCTGGTGGAAATCCAAGAGAAAGATATACAAGGTCAAGTCCTTCGACCCCGTAACCGGCGAGGAAGTCTTCGATTTCTATCCCGAGACCTATATCCCTGACAAAGATGCCGGAGAGGAAGCTACGGTGCTCTGGGTGAACGAAGCGTGGGAAGGCACGAAGATCGGCGAGGATATTTATGTTGGAATGCGTCCCTGTCTTGTCCAGCATAATTCAATTTCCAATCCGTCTAGATGCCACTTCGGTATCGTCGGCACTATCTACAACCTCAATGAGTCCAAGCCGTATTCCCTGATAGACATGATGAAGCCGTATAATTACATGTACGACGCCATCCATGCGAAACTCGTGGACCTTATTGCCACGAACTGGGGCAAGTTGCTCGAGATGGACCTCGCTATGAAGCCAAAGAACTGGGAGGTTGAGAAGTGGCTTTACTTCGCCCGGTCCAACAAGGTTCTCATCAAGGACTCCTTCAATGAAGGCAACAAGGGCGCGGCTACCGGTAAACTTGCTGGTGGTCTGAACAATGCGAGCAAGGGATATATCGATGCCGACTGGGGCCAGTCAATCCAGAATTACATTGAACTGCTCCAGTGGACCAAAGATTCCATGTCAGATCTGGTTGGTATCAATCGTCAGCGGGAGGGCAATACTTATAACCGAGAAACGGTTGGCGGCATCGAGCGTGCCGTCCTTCAGTCCTCCTATATCACGGACTGGCTTTTCCAGAAGCACGATGACACGAAACGGCGCGTCATCGAGTGCTTCATCGAATATGCGAAGGCGGCTCTCCGTGGAAGGAGCAAGAAGTTCCAGTATATCCTTTCCGACTACTCCCGTAAGATTATGGAGATAGACGGCGACGAGTTCTGCGAGTCCGATTATGGTCTCGTGGTTGACAACTCTCAGGATACGCAAAAACTGTCATCCCAGATTGAGACCATTGCGCAGGCGATGGCACAGAATGGTGCGCGATTCTCTGCACTCCTTCGCATGTATTCTTCCACTTCCATGCAGGAGAAAGTGCGAATTCTGGAGAAATCCGAGAAAGATATTCAGCAGCAGCAACAGGAAGCCCAGCAGCAGCAGATGCAGATCGAGCAGCAGAAGATTCAGGCTGACCAGCAGGCTAAGATGGCTGAGATGCAGCAGAAGGATACGATCAACCAGCGTGACAATGAGACCAAGATCCGTGTTGCGGAAATCAACTCCCAGGCCGAGTATCTCCGTCTTGGTATTTATGCAGAGGAAAACGATGAACAGTTAGTCCATGAAAAACTTGATATCGAAAGAGAGAAACTTGCTGAATCTATCAGACAGTTCGATAGAGAGTTACGAGCCAAGGATGACGAGCGAAAAGATAAGAAGGAAATCGAGCTTAAAAAGATCGAGGCCCAGAAGCAAATCGCACGGACAAGAGGAACAGGAACAAAGAAATAGATAAGATATGAAATACTTTACCAAAGCACAGATTGAGGAAATCCGCAAGCAGCTCGCCACAATGGGAGTTCGCGACACGGACCTTCCTGTTGCTCATGAACTTGACGGTGACGAGATTGTCGCCATCGTTCAGGAGGGCATCAACAAGAAGATTGGTGTTCGGAAACTCATCCATGACTATCTTCCTGAAGATATCGCATCCGGGCAGGATGGCAAGTCCGCTTATCAGATTTGGCTTGACGAAGGCCATACTGGGACTGAATCTGATTTCCTTGCGTCACTGAAGGGACAGAAAGGCGACACCGGTGCAACTGGCGCAACTGGTCCTGCTGGTGCCAATGGTGCTGCCGGTCCTCAGGGTCCTGCTGGTCCTACTGGGCCACAGGGTCCAAAAGGTGATCCTGGTGATTCTTCTCAGTATGAACTGCCTACCGCTACGGCTTCTCGTCTAGGCGGTATCCGTGTTGGTGGCGGTCTCGATATATTACCTGATGGTACACTGTCTGTTACGAGTACATTCAATCTTCAGCCCGCTACATCTGATAGGCTTGGTGGAATGTTCCTTGGCTATCAGGAAACCGGCAGTAATGACTATGCTGTTCGACTTGATGGCGAAGGTAGAGCGTATGTTGTTGTCCCCGGAGGTACCGGTCCCGGTGGCTCGAGTTATCTCCGTCAACTTCTTGACGTAAAGAATGACGGTTTGAAAGTTCTTCGTGCTGACGGTAGTGCCGTTCAGGACGGAGACAGCCTCGTCTATAGTTCTTCCGCTTCCAAGTGGGTGGCTAAACTTGTTACAGGTGGAGGCGGCGGTGGCGTTTCCGGCTATATCGGTACTACGCCCGTTCGTGCTACTTCTGAAGCTCAGGCCCTTACCGGTATCCAGTCGTTCCAGTTGTCAAGTTCGAAGTCTCTTGTAGAATGGGATAACATCAATGAGGCTTGGCATTTCATTGGAAATGTTTATGCTGATGGCTGGATCGCTGCTGGCGGTATCGGCTCTGGTGGCTCTGGCGGAGGTGGCGGTTCTTATACTCCTGGCGCTGGTATTGATATTACAAGTGGGCAGATATCGCTTAAGTATGCAACAACTTCTACTCCGGGTGGCATTATCGTAGGTAGTGGATTAAGCATTACCAATGGCGTGCTTTCGGTTGCGGGAAGTGGACCCGTCTCTGAAATCGATCCGATTTTTACCGCGAGCCCCGCGTATGGCATTACCACGAGCGATATTTCGAGATGGAATGCAGCTGGCGGTTCCGTTGAAATCAGCAATCTTCTCCCTGCTTCTCAGGGCGTTCGTGTTGCCACTATCAGAATTGGTGGAACTGGCGGAACGTCTTACGATATTATCGCCCCTGTTGGCGGAGGTGATACTCCTTCAGTTGAAACGGATCCTGTATTTGCAGCTTCTGCCGCTTATGGAATTACATCGTCTGATATTACTAACTGGAACAGCAAGACTTCAAATGTAGGAACGATAACTGGTATCAGGATGAATGGTGCAGTTGTCGGTTCTTCTGGTCTTGTTGATCTTGGCACTGTCATGACTGATGATGATGCCGCTTATGGTATAACCTCATCTGATATTTCCAATTGGAATTCGAAGACGAGTAACATTGGCACAATTACCGGCGTTTCCGTAAACGGGACGTCGATTGGTACATCCGGGAATGTTGATATCGATATTTATCAGCTTTCTCTTGCCGCCGGTGCGTTCACTGCTGGGAATTACAATCCCGCCTCTGGGACTGCAAGTTTCAATATCCCTACTAATGCAGCCCATATTGGATATGATGACAGCGCGTCTTATTCCAGCGGTACTATAGGTCATTTCATCAAGAACCTTTCAGATATATACGTTACGAAGGGAACAACGCAGACCATTACCGGCGCAAAGACTTTCTCTACCAACGATGTTACGCTTAGTTCCGTAGATCTGTTACCGGCATCTAACAATACCTCCGCGCTTGGTAGTTCTTCGAAGCGATTCTCTGATGTCTATGGCGTTGATGCAGATTTCTCTACAAGCGTTACAATTGGCGGCGTTACGCTCACATACGACAATGGCGCCCTGCACGTCAATGGTAATCTGTATGCCGACGGTTGGATTGCGGCTGGTGGAACTCAGTAATTAACATAAAGGACGAATAACTATGGCACATACATCAACACGGATATATATCGATACCAGTACCAATCCGGATACCGGTATCAGTATCAATGACGCACAGGTTGTTCTGCCCGACAACAGCAATGATATCGGGAATCTTGAACGGAGTTCCAATATAAACAAGTGGGCAAAGTATAAGCCTATTCGGTATTATACCATGAGCGGAAACACAAAGGTCCCATATCTTGGTATTCTTACTGATGCAATGCGCAAAGGAACTGTAATAGACAATAATGCCGGTATCTATTACGGACTTCAGTTGTCTGATGTACAAATTACGCAAGACACCGCTACTTGGGATAATATCCACGATTCTGATTTCACATATCTTCCGCCTCGTGGCTTTTCTCAGGGAGAAGCATTCCGTTTTCATGACTGGGACGGATACAGTTCTAATGCCGTTCCTAATCCTTACGCCTCCTTTAATTCTGCTGGGACTATTACTGGTTACTATGATTCCGTAAACGGGATTACCGGGATCACAGTCGGATATTCCGAATCAAATCAAACCGGTGTCGACTTGTCTGATATTCTGATTGCCAGCGAGAATAAGCAGGCGGCGTTGGCCGAAATGTATCCGTGCATAATCATTGACGGATATATTACCGCTCTTGGTTTCGAAGATGATCCCAATCATGCTCCTCGCCCTTTGTATTATCAGAATTCCTATACGAGCGGAACATGGATGGTTGATATGACCAAATTGGTTTATAGTAATCATCCGACAGCTTCTCCTTGGACAAGTGCGCAGACTGGTCTTACTGCAACTATCGTCCTTCTCAGGTCTTCATCTTCTAGCGGCATTGCTCTTGACAGACTTGGTACGCAGGATCTTTCTCAGTATTGGATCGACTGCTCAGACAGTATCCTTTCCAGTTATACTCCTATTGCTTTACCTGGCGCTATCGGAGTGAATGTGAATCTTATTACCAGCGTCACTGGCCTTGTTCTTACGCCTTCTGGTGCAACATGTAGTAATAATGTTGTGACTGCCACATTTGATGTTGAGAGACTTGGAACTACTGAACGTGGTTCCGGTACTCTTACTGCAAATATACTTGTTGGCGGTTCTGCGGTCGACTCTTGTCAAAAACCCGTTTTGGTTCCTACTAACGCTTCTTCCGTGTCCGTAACAATGACCTGCGGAGAAGGCAATGACTTTGAAAATATTCCTTCATTTATCAGCGGCCAGAGTTATACGATACAACTTGATGTTACTGCGACTCCTGGTAATAATAGAAGGTTCGGCACATTCACATTTACGGCAAGTTAATTATCTGAGATATGAAATCATCTAAAATGTTTTTGCTCGTCGGAGCTCTGTTTATTTATGGTCTTATGACTGTCGTTACATGTGCCGCAGTTTGGGCTGTTGAAACAAAACACATTCTTGATGTCATTGCCGGTCTTCTTTTCGTGGCTAACGGTTATGTCATTTATCGCGCTGCAAAGTCTATCGAAAAGACCATAAAAGAAAACGGTGGAATAAAGTAAGTTATATGAAGTATTTCGAAATCAAAGCGCTCGTGGACATTCTTGCTGGTATCAAACTGTGCAAGATTCCCGATTCTGATGTCAAGGGTGGCATTCTTATGAACTATCTCGCACTCCGCAAGATTGTCAAGGATGTTGAGGCAGACAAGCAGGAGCTTGTCATGAAGTTTCAGGAGGACTGGAAGGAAGAACGCAATGCCGTAATTGAACTTCGCAAGAAAAAGCAGCCCATCGAAGGCCATGACGATTACCTCAAGGCGGTTGATGAAACCAATCTTATCCTTGAGAAAATGGATGAGACTGAAATGGAAGTGTCAATTAAGTCTGTGAAAATGGACAAGTTCGTCGCTTCTATCCAGGGCGAGGAAATCAACCTCGAGCAGATCGCCATCCTTGTTGACTGCGGGATACTTGAAGAATAACATTAAAACTGTTCTATATGGAAAAGTTGGACATCTTTAGAATTATCGTTGACATCATAGCCGTCATCATTGCTGGTGGCTGGCTCGTCAGGATACTGACAGTGAAGTCACGCGTCAAGCAGGGTAAGGCTGAAGCCGACAAGACCGTCGAGGAGGCCAAGAATGCCCAGATCGAGAATATCCGCAAGATGATTGATGAAGTCTATCAGTCTACCATCAACAGCCTGAAGGACGACATCAAGGACTTGCGTGAAGATGTCTCTGCGGTCAAGGATGAAAACGAAGCGTTAAAAAAAGAGGTGGCGGAGCTCCGCGATGAGAACAGCCGGTTGCGGAAAGAAAATGAAGAACTTCGTGATGCAGTCCGCGAGATTCGCCCCGATGTGGTCCCGAGCCGGAGAAGCATCAATGCATCCAATCAGGCCCGCAATGACAAGGGCCAGTTCACGAAAGCGGAGGAGTAATGGCTGATTTCAAGTATTTCTCGCTGAAGGAGCTATGCTCGTCCGATGTTGCTACGAGTAGAAGGATAGATAATTTTCCGTCCTTCTCCGTTGTTGAACACTTGACGGAGCTCACAAGCAAGATATTGGAGCCGCTTCGTATTGCCTGGGGTAGTCCGCTTAAGGTTACTTCTGGGTATAGGTGTGATGCCCTGAATCGTGCTGTCGGAGGCGTTTCTACATCGGCTCACCGTCTTGGATATGCTGTCGATATTCAGCCCACTAATGGTAAAATTGACGAGTTCGGAAAGTTTGTAAAAGATTGGCTCATTAAAAACAGAATCAAATTTGATCAGGTTCTATTTGAGACACAAGGAAGAACAAAGTGGGTACATATCGGATTGTATTCTTCTACAGGAAGCCAGAGATGTGAAACGAAGAATCTTATTGTAAGGTGAGCGAGATTTGGAAAGATATAGTTGGATACGAAGGTAAATACCAGATTAGTAGTCTTGGTAATATAAGAAGCCTTCGGTACAATGGCGGTAATCATATTAGGAATCTCGTTCCTAATGATAATGGCCATGGATATCTTTCCATTGCCTTGTGCGATGGAGAGGGGAAACGAAAATTGTTTTATATACATCGTTTGGTTGCCGATGCTTTTTTGGATAATACCGATAATCTTCCTCAGGTCAATCATCTTGATCACGATAGAAAGAATAATAGCGTAGATAATCTTGAGTGGTGTAGTGTCCGCGATAATCTGCTTTATGGGACAACGCATTCTCGTTCAGTCGAAACTTTAAGAGCAACTTATCCGAGTAGGAAGGCTGTCGCGCAATATGACTCTTTAGGCAATCTTGTTGAAATTTATGGCTCTGCAAGAGAAGCCGCAAGGAAGACTGGGTTGAATTCGTCAAGTATATCTCGTTGTTGTAATAATAAGATGAAGACTACTGGCGGATATGGTTTTGCGTTTTATTCTTCTGTGATGGCATGAACTACTGGGTGATTACAAGTGATGAGAGATGCTTCGGGCCATACGAAGATTACGCCGCCGCATACGAATTTGCATCTGTCAATTTAGGTTTTGAAGGATGGACAATAGCCTGCACTTAGGGAAGCCGGGGAGAGGCATTAGTATTTTATTAGTGTTTATTTTATTGTGTTCGTTTCAGGCTCTCCCCGGTTGTTCCCCTGAGATCGCAGAAAAGATAAAGGTGGAGTATGTCTATCAAGATGTCCATCATCGTGATACGCTGATTACACGCGATTCTATTTACATCCGTGAATGGTTGAAAGGCGATACGGTCTATATTGAGAAGTACAAAGACAGATATGTCTTCCGTGATCGCTGGCGTGACAGCATAAGCATCCGCGAAGTTCATGATACGACTACCATAGAAAAGAAGGTCGAGCGCGAGTTGACAATCGGTCAGAAGATGAAGATTAACTCTTTCTGGTGGCTTCTTGCTGGTCTTATTCTAAGCCTTCTATGGATATTTAGAAAATACTGGTTGCCTATTCTAAAAATCATTAAATAATTTGAATAACATGAAAAAAGTAATTGAACGAATAGTCGAGAGCCCCGGTGCTCCGAATGAGAACGATCTGTGGCTTAATGGGACCGAGCTAAAGAAATTCCAGAATGGGGAATGGGTTAATATTTCTGGAGGCGATTCTCCTGTCGATTTCCCACAGGCCGATTGGGAACAGAGTGACCCGAATGCGCCTGATTATATTAAGAACAAACCCGAATCTCTTACGGCAGATGATATCTTAGATGCCGTTGCCCAGAAAGAATATCTTACATTTGAAGCAGTCGGAGATTCGACACCTGTTTATTTTGTTGCTGAAACATATGAAGATGATGAAGAGGATGAATATGAAGTCAATAGAACAATTGAGGTCTCAACTGATTGTATAAACTGGACAACAAAAAAATCTAGTGAAGATGAAACTTTGCTTGCAACACTTAACACTGGCGAAAAGCTTTATATACGAGGAAAAAATAAATCATACGGAGAAGATTATGATGACGAGTATTATGCGTCGTATTTTAAGACGAATAAAGCTGTATATGTATATGGTAATATTATGTCACTTATTTGCGGCGAAGATTTTTTAGTAAGTCATAACTCTTTTAGCACCGAATCATGTACATTTGCAAAACTATTTCATGGCGTTGGACAATACTTATATTTTCGTAATGACAAAAGACTTGTTTTGCCGTTAAAGGATTTGGATGCCATGGCTTATGCCAAAATGTTTGCTGGTTGCACTCACATTACATATGTACCTACGCTCCCTGCCAAGTATGCTCGTTCTTATTGTTATCACGGTATGTTTGAGGGATGCACTGGTTTGACGGAAGTGCCTAATCTTAACTCTGATTATGCCTTTAATGGTTGTTATAAGGAAATGTTTAAGAATTGTACAAATCTCAAGTGGGGACCCAAGGAATTAAAAGCCAAGCAAGTCAATAACGAAGCATATTATGGCATGTTTGAAGGATGTACAAGTCTACATACGGCTCCGAAGATTTTGGCTGAATCATTTTCTAATAACTCAGCTGCAAGAATGTTTTATGGATGTTCTAGTATTCACTCTATTGAATGTCATGTTAAAACTAAAACACCTACGAGCACTGGGAATTGGCTATATGGCGTCGCGAGTTGGGGCTATATAACCGTGCCTAAGGACTCAGAAATATGGGAAGCTGATTCACCGAGTGGTGTCCCTAGCGGATGGAATCTCAATAAGATACTTGAATAACTTTGCAAGCTATTTATTGTTATTTCCTATGGGCAAGTATCATAATAAGCCGATTGTCTATGATGGAATTAAATTCATCTCGACTAAGGAAGGAAATTATTACTTGTATCTGAAACAGTTACAGGAGAACGGCGAGATATCCAACCTTCGTATGCAGGTGCCGTATGAGATCATTCCTGCCGTATGGGGAGAACGGACTGTCCAGCTGAAGACGAAGACCAAGCAGGTCAAGTATTCTATTCAGAAGGCGACTCACTATCTTGCTGATTTTGTGTATGTTGAGACGAAAACAGGCAAGGAGCACGTGGTTGATGTAAAAGGGAAGACGGCCCCTCTGACAGAAGGATTTCGTCTTAAGTGGAAACTGATGCAGGCTGTTCACGGAATAACTGTTGAAATCGTTCGGATGTAACTGATTCATTTTACAATAAATAACATTCTTAATTACCGCCAAGCGAAATGCTTATGGCGGTAATTTCATTATCGCCTTTCGATAAATTTGTGCAAACCAAATGGAGAACAAAATGGAAGAATTTACTTTTGATTTTGCAAGCGGACTTCTCTCTCCGGAGGAAGCCGAGAAGCTCTTTGATGAGACGAAACCTTTGCAGGAAATTAATGAAGAACCTGCGGAGGAAGAACAGGAACAGAAAGAAACGCCGACCGAGGAGAACGAAAGTTCTTCGGAGAAAGTAGGTCAGGAAGAGGAACACGAGGAAAATGCCATCAGTCCCCAGGGTGATGGTTCTTCTCCATCCATCTATTCTTCCATAGCCACTGCTCTGAAGAATGATGGCATCTTTCCCGAGTTCAGCGACGAAGAATTATCTTCGGTCACTACGCCGGAAGCATTCGGCGAGCTCTTCGAAAAGGCCATTCAGTCCAAGATGGACGAAAGGCAGAAAAGGATTGACCAGGCTCTTGGGAACGGAGTCGCTCCTGACACGGTGAAGATGTACGAGCAGACGCTCGCCTATCTCGGCTCCGTGAACGATGAAGCGATTTCCGACGAGGGCGAACAGGGAGAGAACCTGCGTAAGCAGCTTATCTTCAACGACCTTCTCAACCGTGGCTATTCGCAGGAAAAGGCAACGAAGGAAGTGGAGAAGTCCTTCAAGTCCGGAAGCGACATCGAGGATGCGAAAGATGCTCTTGAGGCCCTGCGTACCTTCTATCAGAATGGCTATGACAAGATCCAGAAGGAAGCGAAGGAAAAGACTGAGAACATGAAGAAGGCTCGTCAGCAGGATGAGGCGAAGTTCCGTAAGATGATTCTTGAAGATGACATTGTTCTTGGCGAAACCAAACTGGACAAGAAGACGAGACAGAGCGTTTTCGATGCAGTATCTAAACCGGTGTACAAGGACCCTGATACGGGTCAGTTGCTCACGCAGGTTCAGAAGTTCCAGAAGGAGAATCCGATGGAATTCCTCAAGCAGATCGGGATGTGGTTCGTCCTGACCAACGGCGGAAAGGATTTCAGCGGTCTGTCCAAACAGCAGGTAATCGCCGAGAAGAACAAGGGCATCCGTGAACTTGAAAGAAAGATTAACTCTTCGGCTTTCGATTCCGATGGTTCACTGAAGTACATGTCCGGCACGGGTATCAGCAATGAGAACCTGCTGGATGGTGGATGGAAAGTGGACATGGGATAGAAGCCGGAGGCCATTAGAAAAACTTTTGTTTAACCAAACTTTATAGCATTATGCCAGGACCTTTAACAAACGCTATGACTGGTATCACCGCTTGGCGCGGAACCGTTACGAAGGACAATCACCTTTATAACATCTTCCGCTCCAACCCTCAGATGGCCAGTGACATCATGGTTGTCCTCATGAGTCAGATGCAGCTTCCGACTCTCGACACCTATCTGTCCCGCGAGGTTCCCGTGCGTCAGTACGACGACGACTCCGATCTCTTCTGGAACATCGCGTCCAACTCCCGCCGGGCTATCCCGCTCGTCGAAGCCCGTCGTTGTGACGGCACCAAGGTTGATCCGAGCATCAGCACCGACAATGTCGGCGTCGGCTTCGAACCTTTCTATCTCGTTTTCCAGACCGACTGGTTTGCTCTCGGCGAAGTTCTGTGGGGCAACTACAACGAAGATTATCCCGTTATCGTGAAGGAGGCTGGTCACGCCGAAGGCACCAACACCGTTTATCTTGTCGAGCCGTTCGGTGCTCACATGGCCAACGGTATTCCCGTCGAGCGTCTGCTTGCCGGTGAGCGCTTCAGCTGGGCTTACGCTCCTATCGAGAAGGACTTCTCCCGCAAGGTCGGTGATGTCCGCTTCTCCGCCCCCGTTTCCATGCGTCAGGGTTGGAGCCGCGTCCGTCTTCAGCACAAGATCGGTGGTCGTGAACTCGGTAAGCGTCTCGCCTGCCGCATCCCTATCACCAAGGAAGTCAACGGCAAGATTCAGCGCACCACTGTTGATCGCTGGATTTACAACGTGACTTGGGAAATCGAGAAGACCTGGGCCGAGTACAAGAACAATGCTCTTGACCGCGGTGTCTCCACCCGCTTCGAGAATGGTGAGATTTCCAACTTCGGTATCTCCGGTCTGCCTAATGAGCAGGGCTTCGGCTTCCGCCAGCAGCAGGCTCAGGGTAACATGATGTATTACAACAAGTTCTCCATCGACCTCATGACGGATGCCCTGATGGGTCTTTCCGCTGGTCGTCTGGACTTCAAGAACCGCAAGTTCGTCGTTCGTACCGGTGAGCATGGTGCCGATCAGTTCTCCAAGGCCGCGAAGCGTGAGATGTCTGGCTGGATGCCTATCTATTCTGCTTCCGCCCCGTCCTACATCACCAAGGGCCCGGAGACCAACTTCACAAACGGCAACGCCGCTACCATCGCCGACCTTCAGGTCACGAAGTGGGTTTCTTCCAACGGTCTTGAGGTCACCGTCATGATCGATTCCAGCAAGGACGATCTCCAGACCAACAAGATCATGCATCCGCTGGGCGGTACTGCCGAGTCCTATCGTTACGACATCTTCTATGCCGGTGACGAGGACCAGCCGAATGTGCAGAAGTGCGTGGTGAAGGGCATGCCGGAACTTCGTGGTTATCAGTGGGGTCCGTTCGCCAACCCGTTCACGGGCGAGACGAACAACAACTTCGCTTCCTACGACGAGGATTCCGCGGTGGTCCACTACAAGGCTACGCTCGGTCTGGTCGTTCTCGATCCGACCCGTTGCGTCTCCCTCATCCCCGCTATCCTTCAGGCTTAATCTGTAACAATAGGAGAAGATAATTATGGAAAGAAAAACTGCAAAAGCTAAAGAAGAAATGAGCGAAGTCAAGGTCAATCCGCTGCGGAACGAACGCATCTATGTCAGATGGGTCCCGAAGGACAACGGGCTCGAGAAAAGCCATGTTGCCTACGGCTCCCGTGTTGACGGTGCTTATTCCGTGTTCGTGGTTCCTGTTCTCCGTTCCACCGGCAAGTACAAGAATGTGCTTACTGACGCGGAGAAGGATTTCCTTGAAGAAGCCCTTGGCCTTGACTACAACGCTCTGTCCGTCTATAAGAAGGAGAACAACTTCTGGGACGACTACAAGGTCCGCATCGACAATGCGAAGGAGGGCCTGCACTTGAACCTCGCTGATCCCGAGGATTACATCAAGTATAAGGTTCTTCTTGCCAACAGCGACCTTATCGCCCCTTCTGTTCAGGAGCGCATCGACAGACCTAAGAACACTTATCAGTTCGAACTGGTCCGTGAAAACGAGGAAGACTCCATCGAGACCGCCAAGATGGATGCGAAGATGCAGAGCTACAAGGAATTCATGAAAGTCGAGAACGACCTTGACACCATGCGTGTCCTCGTCGAACTTCTTGACGCCCGCCCTTACTCGCCAAACGAGAAGGCTGTGTTCCTCAAGTCCCGTATCAGTTCGCTCATCGAAAACGACCCGAAGAAGTTCCTCGCTCAGATTACCGATCCTCTCCTTCACGCCAAGGTCCTCATCCGTCGCGGTACGGAAATCGGCGTTCTTTCAAAGCGTGGCGACCACTACTATTTGAAGTCCGACAATTCCCCGCTGTGCGATATGGGTGAAGACCCGACGCTGTCCATCGCCGCCAAGTATCTTAACCTTCCGTCCCATCAGGATATCAAGTTCATCCTCGAGAGCGAGGTCGGAAAGAACCGTAATGCCAAATGAAGAACTGCGAAGAATGGGAGAACGGGTTTGACCTATTGTACCAGAACATAACCAGCAATCAGGCTCCCGGTCATAACTCCTATGAAAAGAGTGTTTTTCTTACCGAAGCTGAGTTCGCTGTCGTCATTGGTCTGTACAACGGAAGCATCAAGCATTCTTTCGAGGAGACCGAGGAGCTGACGAGTTATCTCGCCAATCTTGTCTGTCAGGAAGACTGCAATGTCGCTTCCGATGCTCCCAAGATCGTAGACAATTCAAAGGTGTACGAACTGCCCGAAGACCTCCTGTTCATTACGCTCGAGATGTGCAAGATATCCGTGGATGGTTGCGGCGAGAAATCGGCGATTGTGACTCCGGTGACACAGGACGAATTTTGGCGTACATACCGCAACCCGTTCAGGAAGCAGAATACCGAAAAGGTTCTCCGTCTTGCCTACGGTGCATCCGATGAAATTGGAAGCAGCCTGTATTCTTCCCGATACTCCGAACTCGTCAGCGACTACGAGATCGGGAAGTATACGGTGCGGTACATCAAGAAACCTGAACCTATCATCCTGTGTGACTTGGAAGACGGACTTACCATCGAAGGCGAAAGCGAGGCCAAGACCTGCAAGCTCAACGAGCATCTCCATCAGGCGATTCTCGAGGAGGCTGTCAGAAGGGCCAAGGCAGTTTGGCTTTCCTAACTAATCGAAACCAATAAATAACTCATAAGCTTATGGCAAATTTCAACACTTACCAGACTCGCAACCTTTATGTTGTGAAGGATTTCCTTGCTTCCGGTGAGCCTGATTCCGCTGGGGAGCTGGCGATGGGCACCGCTGCTACTGGCGAGGTTTTCTTCAAGTATTTCAACGGTGACGGTCAGCTCACTCGCACGGATATTATTTATCCGAAGAACATCGTCAGCCTGAAGAAAACTGCCGCTGCGGACATGGACATCAAGCTGAAGAAGCATACGCTTGCCATCGATACCACCAAGGTCACCCTTGCGAATCTCGTCGGCAAGACCCTGTCCTGCATCATCACTTTCCATCAGGTCGGTTCCTACGACATGAACGACACGTTCCGCGTTGTCGCCACCGTCGTCGGTAACTCCACCAACACTGCCAATGCCACCGCCTTCCACAAGGCTCTTGCTGAGGCTATCGCCCTTGTCCTGCCGAAGCGCGACTTCCCGATTGCCCGCGTGTTCAGCAACGGCTCCGAAGTCACTCCGGCTATCGCCAAGGCTGGTTCTGCCACTGGTGCCGCTGCCGGTGTCGTCCTCGTGGAGACTCCCCAATCGTATCGCCGTGGCCTGAAGAGCAACGAGCAGTATCCGTTCTCCGTAGCTTTCGTCCTGCACGACGGCAACCTCGACGACATCGCTTGGGGCACCGACACCGTTGCCGACAGTGATGTTAGTGGCTACACCGTTATCCCCAGCGTCTATGGCATCGCCGATCTCGAGGCGTTCACCATGGGCGAGCGTGGCGATGACAAGCGCGGTTATGCGTATCCGATGAACTATGAGCCGACTCCGCTCGTCGACCTGACCAAGAAGTACGACCTGGTCTCCGTCGAGTATTTCTGGCAGGGTTCCGCCGAGAACGTCCAGAAGAGCCCGCGAATGATTCAGTTCGCTTGCGAGGTCTCCGGTTCCGGTTCCCAGGCCACCAGCGATGCGGATGGCATCTACGATGCCCTCGCCGCTGCGATGGCTGGCGTCGCCTCTTCCTAATCGAAAGGGTTAACGTAACATAATATGATGACTGGGGCGGGAGAGATCTCGCCCCTTCTTTTATAGAAGAGATGGTACTCGTAGTTATACCGTATCTCGCCAAGGACGCACAGGGTACGGAACTCGAACTCGCAGTTGCCGGGTGGAGGAAGCATTTCAAGGAAGAATTCAAAATAGTTGTTGTCGGGGATTATCATCCGATAGTCGATACCGGTGATGACATAACCTTCATCAACTGCCCGAGGGTCAAGTGGCCTGGGAAAGGAAACTACTGGGCGCATATCGATCATGTGAATAAGTTCAGGACGGTATTCAACGCCTATCCAAAAACGGATGGATTCATATATACCTGTGATGATATTTACGCAGTGAGGGATTTCACGCTGGAAGATGTCAAGAAGCCGAAGGTCAGAAAAATGCAGATAGAAGGTTCGTTCACTTCTGCAAATGCATGGGTTGTAGACAATTACAGAACGAAGAAAATCTTGATGGGTCGTAGACTTCCCACGATGAACTGGGTTTGTCACCTGCCTGTATGGTACGAGTGGGATAAGTTGTTTGACATCTATGACGAGTATGACTGTGATACCAAGAGCCGCGTTGTTGAACAGTTGTACTTCAATACTTATTTTGCTGATTCTGACTATGTTGTAATTGAAGAGGAGCCGAATGATTATCAGTATAAGGTATGGGAGCGGAAAGAAGATATGGAAACTTTGAAGGATATGATAGAAAAGAAGATTTGGATATCCAATTCCTTCAGGGGATGGAAGCCAGAAATGGAGTCTATCCTTCGCGAACATTACGGCTTGTAAAGCAACATCTTTATTCTATGTAAGTAAAGGAGTTTGGGTTGAAATCCACTCTCCTTTTCTTTTTACATTTGGACAAATAAATGTGTTATGGTTACTTTCAACGAGCTGCGAATATCCGATGATTACAGTTGCCTTCTGATTGACTGCGAGATAGAGCGTGTCGATATCTACAAGAACATGTATATCAAGTCGGTATATCTCGAATATTATAAGAATGCGAATGCCGCTTCAATGCCGTCCAGCAAGGCTGTCTGCATCTATGAGAATACGAATGACGACAACAAGGTAAGGGCTGTCCGCCTTTCTGTTGCCGAGTCTGCGCTTGGAAGAATGAATATGGGGACATCCACTTTTAGGAATGGCCTGTTCTATGTCATCGTCAACTGTGACGGAACACTCCCTCATTCTATTCCTAACTATCCATGCGGATACGACGATCAGGTGAAGATTGGCGCCATTCTCGACTGGAAGGCGTTCTATAATACAGGGATGTCCTATGTGAACTCTCTGTTCAACGGCTGTAATCCCTGCCCGGATCTTACGGGCTTCGAACACTTCGCCGTTCTCTGGGAGGCGCTGAAGATGGCCCTGTCCACTTGTGACTGGAACCTCGTTTCCGACCTTTGGGACAAGTTCCTTCTTTCTCCCGACAATCCGTTTGTTCAGACAAGCGCTCGTCCTTCTGGTTGTGGTTGTAGATAGTTGAATTATGTTACAGGTAATTGACGAGGGTAGGGCCCTTGATACGACAACCAAATATTTCGATATCCTGAAGAACACAGGATACATCAAGCCGGGAATGATGTCCCGCTTCATGCTTTACCTGTTTCTTATCGATTTCGTTGACAGCACGCACCGGTTCTTCTCCGAGGAAGATTATAGCGCAGTAGATAACGCGTTGCGTAAACTGTTCTCCAATGGTGGATGTCTGCTTCCTTATTCCGTGTTCTGCACGAACAAGGTTACGATTGGTCGTAACGAATATATGGGCGTGCTTAAGAATAGGATTACGGAGGACTATGCGGTTGACGAGAATGGTAATGCTATTCCGAACAAGGATAGATATACTCAGGACGATTACATAAGAGTAATTTAGTATGGCTACATTTGGAGAAATCACATATGCGGTCCTCGATTTACTCAAGGAAAAGGCAGATGATGCGCACTTCACCGAGGAGCATGTCATCTTCTTCGCATCGCATATTCGGAATCTGTTGCTCGAGCGGAAGTACAAGAACTCGCGCAACCAGACATTCACTCCGATGTCTGACGAGAACCTTCAGGACATTTGCCTTACGCTTGAGCCGACGGAGATGCTACCGTCTGGATGCACTGGTCTTTGGCTTCATTCCATCGAGGAAATTCCAGACACCATCAATGTCTCCAACACGACGCTCTCTACTATCAGCGATATGATTCAGTCCACCGTGACTTTCATTCCGCCGGAGAGAATGCCGTATGTCGGATACAATAAGTGGTTGAAGAATATCATCTATGCCGCCAAGAGCAATGACGGGCACCTGTACATAACCGGCAACCATCCCCAGTTCATGTATCTGGAAAAGGTCAGAATGACTGCTGTATTTTCCGACCCGAGAAAGGCGGCGGAGTTGTCCTGTGACGGTGATGGGAGCGGCAAGTGCAATATCCTTGAGATGAAGTTCCCGCTTGAGAGTGCGCTTATTCCTTCCTGCATTGAACTCACCGTTCAGGAGATGATGGGTTCCAGATATGCACCGGAAGACAAGCAGAACGATGCGAAGGATGGACTGGCTGACGCGGCTGTAACGCAGCAGAGACATCCGAGACCTGTCGAGAACAGCACTTACAAACCGAGACAGGAGGCTGAAGAATGAGATTGGCATTCAGCGGACAGGCAAGATATCCTGACATGACCGACGGCTACGAAGTGTATGTCAGAAGGACGAGAAAGAATGAACCGGTAAACCTACATACATATACGGCTATCGTCAAGGAATATTGCAGTCTGCTCGCTGAAGATTTGAAAAAGGAAGGTGCCGTAGACCTTCCGTGCGGATTGGGAACGGTTGCAGCGGTGACGATACGGAAAAGCCCGCAGTATCGTGGAGACAAGTTTGTCGGATACGGAGGCTTCAACTGGGAAAAAGGACATTTTGATGGAGAGCCGGAAGCGTTCAGCATTACCTATCTTCCAAGAAGGGACAAGAACAAAAACTTGAGATGCTACGGCTTCGTCGCGAACCGAAGACTGTTTAAGAAGATGAAGGAACTGTATCGGTCTTATGACTGTCCGTGGGTTCCGATTGAATATGGAAAAGAAATGATATGAACCAGACAACCAACATACGAAGAATCCTTGACAGGGTGATGCGTCATCCGATGATGCGAGACATCCCTTTCGAGACTGCCGTCGAATATGCAATTGACTTCATCGAGCTGATGGGGACTCCGGCGCTGTATGACGAGAAGACGGCAATCGTTGATGTCCATAATTGGCGCGGTCAGTTGCCCTGTGATTTCGTTGAGATGATCCAGGTAAGAATGGCTGGTCGTCAGCACGCAAAACGCTGGCTCGACTGTTGCCGAAAGCCCGGATTCTTCGGTCCGGTCTATCGCTATTCCGGTCATTCGTTTCATATGTCCGATATCAAGCCGGATGCTTTGCTCACGGGTGAACTCACTTATAAGACGCAGGGAATGGTCATCTTCACCTCCACGAAGGATGTTGATGTCGAAGTTGCATATCGCGGTTTCGCTGTTGACGAGGAGGGCTATCCGCTTCTTCCCGACAACGCGTCTTTCCTTCGCGGACTTGAGAACTACATTAAACTACAGTGGTTCACTATCCAGTTCGATATGGGGAAGATATCGCAGCAGGTGTTCGCCAATGCGCAGCAGGAATATTGCTGGTCCGTTGGTGATGCCCAGAATGAATTCTCCCGTCTCGATCTCGACAAGGCGGAAACGCTGTTCAATTCGTTCAAGACCTTGCTTCCGAGAAACAACCAGCACTGGAAGGCGTTCTTCGACAACGGTGCAAAGGAATACTGGAAAAGACATTAGGGTATGAAACAGAAGGCATTCGTCTTACAGAACAAAGGCATGAACCGCGACCTGTCCATTTCAAAGGCAGGCGAGTCTTCTGCGTATGAGAATCATAATATCCGCATCATTGCCCGCGATCACGACACTCTTCTATCTGTGACCAACGAGCGCGGGACTAAGGAGATTCCGCTTCCGGAACTTCCTGGTAAAGTTGTCGGCTGGAATGTTCTGAAGAATCACATCATCCTTTTCCTTCACGACGATGCAGTGAAGACGAATACTGGCGAATAAAAGATTAGACATATGTCCATTGCAAGCATACGGTTATCAAAATACAGCGTCGTTGTCAATAAAAATGAACAGGCCCAGATCAAGGCCGAAGTAATTACTGATACCGGCGCTGTAGACAAGAGTGTCGTCGAGGTCATAGTCGAAGACAAGGATGTCGTTCGCTATGTTGGCGGTTCCGTAGCCAAGTATAAGGATTACTATGATACGGTTATAACTATCAAAGGTGTATCCGCCGGTTCTACTACTGTTCGTGTCTATTCGGTTGTAGATCGCAGTAAATATGCGATATTGAATGTCAATGTCGTTGCCAATGACGAGGTTCCTGGAGAAAACTATCACATCCCTTATACTATCTTTCTTGCGCCGGAAGAAGTAACGGTTCAGAAGAACCAGCTGTTCTGCGTCCGCGCAAGGGGTATGGGTGGCGATTACAAGAGCGAACTCGTCAAGTCACAGAACTATCGTGGTCGTTGGGAATTCGTTCCTGACGAGCAGTCCGTAAATAAACTCACGCTTGAATACAAGCAGGAGTTTGGAGGAACGAATACGATAACATGGTTCAAGGCTCACTCTGCCGGTACATATCATATAAAGGTCTACAATCCTACATACCCGGAATTCGGCATCGCAACCTGCACCGTCCATGTCGTCAATCAGAAAACAGAAGATGAAGGTCTTCGGCTTGTTTGTGGAAATGACAGCATCGAGTTCTATTATAACGACGATATTTCGATTTACGAATCTACAGCGATAAGGAAGAATCCGTTCAAGACGAGTTTAGTCGTTTACGACAATGACGAATTCGAACAGATTGAAGACCATACGACGGATATAGGCTGGATTATTCCTGAGACAAGAGTCGTATCCTTTATCAATTCAGAGAAAGATTTTGTCCGTATAGCCCGCGGCTATGATTACGGCATCGTCCCGGTTACCTTTTACCTCAAGTCCAATCCGTATATCTATTATCCGGTCTGGGTCGAGGTCCTTGGCGGTTACTACGAGAAATATATTTCTCCTGTCAATCCCGAGCCTACTGATGTTGTCGAGATAGAATTATCCGAGAACGTCAAGGTTGTCCAGAAGGGCGGAGCGGATGGAGTCGTTCTTGCTTTCGGAAAGAATTCCAATGGCGATGTTGGCGGGCGCATCAAAGTTCAGAGACTTGATGGAACCACTACCGCGAATGTCTCCGTTTTCAGCGATACAACCGAGAACGGAAAGTATCGTATATACATCCGTGCTAATGCTGATGTTCCTGACGGCGTCATATACTACAATGTCTATTGTGAGGAATTTCCGAACGTAACGAGACTTCTGACCGTTCACGTCGTTGAAGACCCGACGGATTATCTCGTGCCCATCAATAAGGCTGTTACCGGAATCAAGCTTGACAGGAATACGCTCAGTCTTGGCGTCGGAGCCAAGGCGCATCTTGGTTACACCATTTATCCGAACGGCGCATATATTCAGGATGTATCTTGGTCGAGTTCGAATTCTGATATCGTTACCGTTGACCAGAATGGCAATGTTGTCGGTGTTGGCAAGGGTAATGCGCTCGTCACAGTAACTACGGTAGACGGTGGATATACAGACACCTGTCAGGTTTCTGTCGGGGGTTACATCCAGGTGACTAATCTTTCTGTTTCTCCGAAGAGCCTTAACCTCGTAAAGAATACTTCCGCAAAACTGACGGCAAGTATCACTCCGAGTAATGCTACTGATAAGACCGTGACTTGGACAAGTCAGGACTCGTCTATAGCGATTGTCGATGCGAATGGTAATGTCACCGGTATCAGCGCCGGGTACACTACCATTACCGCGTCGGTTGACGGTGGTGTCATTAAGGATGTTGTAACCGTTGCCGTGTTTGACGACGAGTCGGATATCCCGTCCACGAACCCGAATCATCCTGAATTGAATGTCAGGTCGATAAGTCTGTCCAGCAGCAATGTAAGAATGCAGGTCGGAACCTCCCGCAATCTTGTTGCCACCGTCACTTACGAGGATGGCCATCGGACTATCGCCGCCGAGATGTCCTTGTGGTCCTCGTCTGATACGAGCATTGTATCTGTCGGAGAAGACGGACACATTCAGGCGCTTGCGGTTGGTGTCGCTGTCATAACGGTTCGTGCGAAGGATAATCCTACCGTTAATGCCAGATGCACCGTTACTGTCGTGAACAGCGGTTCTGATATCGATCAAGATACGGAAGAGAAAGAATCTGTCGATTATATCTACAGGATAGATTACGATGGCGATTCCTTCAAGGCGGACATGCTCTTCTCCGGGAATCTCGGGTTCTCTCTTGACCATCCTATTGAGTCCGTTGTCTATTACGAGACTGAAGACATCCAGAAGATATACTGGGTGGACGGCATTCATCCGCTTCGTTTCATGAATTTCATGGCTGAATCAGGATCTGAAGAAAGAGTAAGGTGGGCAGATGGTACTTACTTCGATTCAAATAGAAGCGTCAATTTTGGCGTTGAGGTAGATGTATCGAAGAGCAATTCCGGAAATACAAGAGCGAATGGCGTTGTCCAGTATCTCATGACCTATTATAACAAGCATGGTCAGGAGTCCGGATACGTTTGGATTTCCGATTTGATTTACCTGTCTCCTGTTAATACCGGTGGTTCTGCTGACGGTACGAACATGAATGCTGTTACGCTTCGTCTTTCCAATCTTGACACAAGGTTCGATCACTTCAGAATTTATTCCGTGTTCCGTAGTGCGCTTGACGGGAAGACTGTATCGTATATCGTATTTGATGGGACAACGAATGTGGGCGAGGTTATTGTCATTGATGACAATTCTCATCTTGTGTCTATAGATTCTTCGCGTCTTCTTTATCTTGGAAGCCAGTTTGTAAGAGCTTCTACACTTACGCACAAGGATCAGACGTTGTTCCTTGGCGATATTCAGTCTGTAGGAAAAGAATATTACAACGATCTTGAGACAATCATAAAGGCGACGATGTTCGCCGATGTCGAGAAGGGATTTGCGAATGATTGTATCCGATTCGTGTATTCCGACGGTAGCACTAATAAGCCAGACATTCCATATGATTCCGGAGAAAACTATGTCTACAATAGCCAGCTGGTAGATTCATCGTCCAAGATTACAACATTCAAGGGCGGTGAAAAATATCGTTTTGGTTTAAGCTTCAGGCGTGGCGACGGAACGATGACCGAAGCCTTCTGGATTGGCGACAAGGTAAACGATAAGTATCCTGTCATAGATGGGAACAAGATTCATCGTGTGGTTGTCGAGTGTTCGCTCCCGGCACAGCTGGTTTCTTTCATTAAAGAAATTGGCTTTACTACGGCAAATCTTATGATTGCTGAGGCCACGAATGCCGACAGATCCGTAAAGGCTCAGGGCATCATTAACCCTACGGTTTTCAATGTTTGGGACAGATTTAAGAATCGCACTTACTCCTCGTCTTCTTGGATAAGCCGTCCTAGGCAGTCTGATTATGCGTGGAAGCATTTCCAGCCGATCAACAAGTCTACCGTGTCTACCGGTGAGATCCAGTGTAACTACTGGACTACCGATGAAGATCCGAATCCATATTATCGTATAAAAAATTATGGCTCTGACAATTCTTCGTATGACGAAGTTTTTGACAGCGGGCTTGATTTCGATTATTTCGTTATACTGTATAAGATCGCAACGCGAGGTGCGGTATACCAAAATTATGGGAGTTTTATTCTTGTTACTGCAAAATTAATCTCCTTTACCCCTGAGGCGATTAGTGAATTAAACAATTACGATTTTTATTCGCAGCAATTCGTACTTGCGTTACAGGAACTTGCTTCTGAAATTTTGCGATGGTCTCCTCTTGGAATTCAAAAGGACATATCGAGAACATATACTGTTCCTTCCGGCAATTTCGCAATTACAATTTATACGACAACTTGCGATTATGGGAAATATCGTGGAAATGATACAAAGAATCATCTCCATAATTGTATAGCTTCCAAGTTGCTTGAATATTCTATTCCATCTCAGTATATAGTTCCGCTTGATCAAGATGGTCTTTTCTATCAGTGGTGCGTTGCAACGCACGACAATATGGAAACTGACTATTTTTTCCAATATAATACCGGTCTTGTCGCTAATACTGATTCTAGGGCTGCTCTTAATATCAGGCGCGGACAGACTGATAGATGGTACTCTGTGTCAGATGTTGATGTTTCTTCTTCGCCGGATTATGCTCCTTCATATTATAAGAAGCATTTGATGTTCATCGACGAGAATACAATCACGCTTAACTCGCCCGAATTTGACCATGAGGCGATGCTTCTTGATAACGCCGATAAGTACAAGCTTCGTATAGTTGGCGTGGCTAAAATATCTAGCGTAATATCTGATTACACCGTTGATGCTTCTCCCGGTAAATTGGTTGGCGAAAACCTTGTTAATCAGAAATTCGGTGTTCCGAACGGAATTCTTTCTTGGCCACTGTGGAGGGAATATGGTATTACCGAGCGAAATGAATCCGATGATGCTCCCGAGTTCCATCATTCTACAAAGAACAGGCGGCTTTGGGATTCTATTGATTATATCCGCGATGGAAGCATTCGTCGTTATTGGTTGCACATGTGGCACCATCCGGGAAGCATTACGACATTTGTTTCCAATGATCAGAATCAGGATGGAAGTTTCACTCAGGTTGATGAGACATATTCTGAGCTTCATTCCAAGACATTTGCCAACTTAAAGTATTCTAATGTCACATGGTATAATAACCTCAATGTGACGAACAATACTTATGACCTGGAGTCCGTTAGGCTTTTCAATTATACTTCAAGCCAGTATGTTGGTCTTAAGGTCGGTGGTGAGACGAGATATTATGACGGCGTTGTGAACGAATCGCTTTCGATGCCGTCCAAGCTTCGTTATCCGATACTTTATTCTTCTGGTTCATTCGCTACCGCTGATGATCAGGATTTTATCATTGTTGATGATAATCAGGAGAATACGATGTTCTCCGACATCCCTGTTCAGATAACTTATTCGTCAAGTCCGCATCTTGTCATGAGCCTTCCGACGAATATTCTGAATGGATATGTCCAGACAATCTTGCCCCGTTTTTCAAGTCATGTGAATGAATCCGTAATACTGCCTACTCGTACTTCTGATATTACTGGCTGTGTTCTTCCTTGGGCGAAGAAGAGCGAAGATGCGTTTTATCCTTTCAAGGATTATTCCGTTAACCAGGGGACATTTGCGCTTTCTGGTAATCCTATCACGAATACGGCGAGAACGATTGGTGAAGACGATAGTTATCTGTACATCGGGGAAATATATTACCCGTTCGATGATGACACCAGATACGGAGGGACGACGGAGTCTGCTGTTCAGAACAATCGCTTTATCATAGCCGGTCCTCAACATCTTGTATCCGATATGACCGCCGACGGCATCAGCGATATCTTGATTGGAAACCAGGGTGATACTTATTTCCAGAGATGGGACTGTCTGAAAACAAAGCCGTATTCTACCGGTGCTGTTAACAATGTCGTCGACATCACATCTGTTATGATCGAGACACATGTGAACATTGACGGAAGAACTGACTTGCAGCGTGGCGTGAGTCATTTGGCGTCCATTGATGCCGAGAAGTTCGGGCAGATTAATCCGGTCTATTCCCAGCACAATAATTTCATTGTGCAGCGGGATCTGGATTCTGATTTCAATCTCGATTCTTATCGCTCTTCCATTACATGGTCGCTTGAAAAGCACGACTCTGAAGACATTGACGAATGGTCTCATGTTACACTTGCAAGCACGCTGAAGCTTGATGGCGACAAAGGTATTTGCAGAGCCCTTCGCAGAATGGGCAATAGTATAATCGCTTTCCAGGATCGCGGCATATCCGAGATTCTGTTCAACTCCAGAACCCAGCTTTCCACGCAGGATGGAGTTCCTGTTGAGATTGCGAACTCTGGCAAGGTTGACGGCAAACGTTATATCACGAACAAGTACGGCTGCGTGAACAAGTGGTCTATCATCGAAGGCAAGAATGCATTGTATTTCGTTGATAATATCAACAAGGCATTCTGCTCATTCAATGGTCAGGCCATTGACAATCTGTCCACGCGTCTCGGATTCGGTGCTTGGTTCCGCGAGATAAACAATATTGAGCCTTGGGCTCCGAGCAAATTCAATAATATTGTATCGTATTACGATAAGGTTCACTCGGATATCTATCTTGTCCGCAAGAATGACGATAAGCCTTGTCTCGTTTACAATGAAACGCTCGGTGCATTCACCAGTTTCTTCGATTATCGGGAGGTCCCGATGATCACGAATGTCGAAGACCGACTCGTGTCGTTCCGGGACAATAAACTCTGGCTTCAGAACGAGGGCTTATATTGTAACTTCTTCGGGAAGCAGTACGATTACTGGACACAGTATCGCGTCACTCCTGATCCGTTCGGTGACAAGATTTGGACGAACATTGATTACAGGGCAGACTTCTTCGAAGTGCTTGACGACAATGCCGAGCCCATTGTTTCCGAAACTGAACTCATCAATGGAGACATCGATGACACCTATAAGGAGTGGGAGACATTCACGGACTTCAAGGTCTGGGATGAATATCAGGATACCGGCTTTACGCTGTTTGCTCACGAACAGTTTAATCGTGATGATGTCCGTAAGAAGTTCCGCATCTGGAGACTGGTTATCCCGAGAGCTCTGAAGGAAGGAACGAACAAGCATGGTATGGACCGAATTCGTAATCCTTGGATTAACCTGCTTTTCCGCAAGAACGATGTTGACGGTAAGTACCTGATGCAGTTACATGATATAGTTGTTAAATATTTTGAATAATGGCAACTTGGTGGGATAATATGTACAATCAGTCTTTTGTCGGGTCGTATCAAGACGCGGCAAGAAGGCGAGCGCAATTAGCTGAGGCTTACGCAGCCAATGATAATGATTCTTGGTATGGGCGTGAAGATCAGTATAATGCCGAGGATTCTGCCCTTCGCGCACAGCAAGGCCAGGCTGTTGCCGGTGGCATTGTTGCTGGTCTTACTGGCGCAACAACTCTTCTGTCAAATGCATTCAAAGATGCTCAGATTCGTGACACCACGATGCAGGAGAATCAGATTGCTGATCTCCGTAATGCCGGTAATATCAATTATAACAACTATGATCAGCTTGCGAATGACTATGCTCAGACCAATTTCAATCCGCAGTTCAATTATCAGGATATCCGCGGAATGACTACTGGTCAGCAGGTAGGTTCTGTTGCGACTTCAACGCTGTCCGGGGCAATGACCGGATTGCAAATTGGTGGACCTTGGGGTGCGTTGGCTGGAGGTGTTATCGGTCTCGGTACTGGTCTTGGCGGAGTTCTTACTGGAAACTCCGCAGCAAAGACAAGGCAGGAGACATTGCAGATTGATTCCGACTTTGCTGCTGACGCTTCACGGCAGAACTTTGCAGCAGCTCACGAGCGGATTGGAGACAACATCCATAGGCAGAATGCGGTCAATGCCGTTGCCAATGGCGGTCCGATCAGAAGACAGCAGAGCATCAAGGAATATGCTGACAAGGTTCTTGGACAGAAAGCGGTTCAGAGAGAAAGGAAACCTTCCAATGTCCAGCGAATAATGACAAATGGTGGATGTGTTTATCGAGTAAAAGTTAAATAAGATATGTCGAAGTTTGATACCCATGGCGGATATTTTGCGCCGAAAGATTATCTGAGAGTCAACGAGGGCGGTTCCCACGAGGAGAACCCCAACGGTGGCGTTCAGATTGGAGTTGACCCTGAAGGCAATCCGAATCTCCTTGAAGAAGGTGAACCGGTGTACAAGGACTATGTTTACTCCGATAACATTGAAGCCGAGGAACAGTTTCTTGTAGACAACAATCTTCCGAAGAAGTATACAGGAAAGCTGTATTCCAAGATAGCCGATGATTTGTTCTCAGAGGCAGAGGAGAGACCGCTTGATCCGATTTCTCGTAACGGTCTTGAAGCTCTTCTTGGTAGACTTGCAGATGCTCAGGAAAGTCAGAAGCAAGCGAAGGAACAGAGAGACTTGGAAGATGAGCTGGCTCAGCTTTCACCGGAAGAACTTGACCAGTTGGAAGCGATGCTTGCTCAGGGAGAACAGGAACAGATTGCTCCGGAACAGGCACCGATGGAAGCTTCTCCTGAACAGATGATGGGGCCTGCTGAATCTATTCCGACAGAAGGAATGCCAATGATGGCTAATGGTGGATTTCTTCGCGTATTTGGTGATGGCACTCCAGGTCGAGTTGTCCCCGGAGATCCGGGTGTTAAACCGCAAGGTTCTTCTGTAGGCGGCGGTGGACGAGAGGTTTTTTCTTTTGACAACCTGAATTATGGCGACAATTATGTGGCACCAGAGGTCCCTTCGCTTCTTGAAATGGCTCTTGGTTCTGACAATAAAGTTGTACGGGCTATTGATGATGCACAGGAATGGTGGGATAATTCAACTGTTGGGAAAGTTGCCAGTTTCTTAATTCCGGAAGATGCGACTCAGGCATTTGGTTCTCCGCTCATGCGACAGGCTGGTAGAGTCACTGGCCCGATTGGAAGAAGTGTATGGCGTGGCTTGAAAAAGATAGGTAATGCGATTAAGAATGCACCCGGTAAACTCGTTGAGGCTTCTGGTAGAAAGACAATGCTTCAGGAGGCACGCGCCGTCGTAGATGAAGCGAAAGCCGCCTCAAGCGCAGCTAGAAATACCGCGAATGCTATTGCAGATGAAGTAAAGATTGCAAGAGCTAATCTTGCCGCAGATCCTAATAACAAAGCACTCCAGCAAACGCTTGCAGAACTTGAGGCGAGATCAGCAAGGGCGGATGTCGACGCACTGAAAGCATCAGCGAAGACAACTCGTGCTCAAGTTGAGGCAGCTAATAAGACCATTGGTGCATTTACCGGTGGACCGATGTATAACCGGGCCGCTCTTGAGGAAGAGATAGCCGGACTTGAGAAGATTTATAAGGAGAAGTCCGCGTTGGCTGCGGCAGAGGGTGCCACCGATGAGGTTAAAGCAGCGGCAGAAGTTGCTGCAAAAGAACTCGAGAAAGCCAAGAGCGCCAAGAATAAATGGTGGAATCATGGCGAGTGGCAGTATAAGATGCCTATTGTTGGTAGCGGTATCGGATATGGTGTGCATGCTGTTGAGGAGGAAAAGCACGATAATGCAAAACATAGAATTCTCGCTAATGGCGGAAATCTTTTTTGGCCAGGAGGATATAAATCTCCTTTTAGCTATGGGGTTCTTCGTAATTTCCCGATGACGCTTGGAACATCCGATGTTGTGCCTCCTGTTTTTACTATTGGTAATGGCGCTATCGGTTCCGGTATTCTTCGTTCGAACACTATCCTGGAACCATCTTATGTTTTTGCAGATGCGCCATCATCTCCGTCTGTCAGTGGTGTTGCGACAAGCAATCAAGATGGGATTCATAATGCATTTGTGATAAATGATGAGAACCATTCTTCGGAAGTGCTCGCTCCGTCTTATGTATATGCGGATGGTCCTGCTGGCTATAATTTTCCTAATCAGGTAATAAATACTCGTCCTGATGGATTAAAAATAACTCCTCATCCGATTTCTGATATTACATCTTCCGCAGCAGAAGATGACAAGTCGACTTCTGATCCCAACAATCTTCTTCCTACCCGGCCTCGTTATGCCGGGGCTATCGGCTCTGGCCTGCTTGGTTTGTACAATGTATTTCAGCAGCCCGATAGATATACGGTCCCGCACATCAACCCGCAGTTGCCTGAAGGAAGGATTAATCTTCAGAATCAGGTATATAACCCCATTGATCAGAATATGATAGCTAATGCCCAGATCGCACAGGGCAATGCTACCAATCGTGCTTTGCGTAATTCTGGTCTTGGTCCGTCTTCTGCTGCTGCAATCCTTGCTGCTGATAACAATACTACTGGTAATCTTGGCACTGGGTTCATCCAGGCGTGGGAGGCGAATAATCAGAGACGGAATGCTGTAACGGCTGCTAATAATCAGGCGGAAGCGCAACGGGCTCAGTTTGATTACACGGTTGATGCCGCAAGAAAGCAAGCACTTAATGACGCTGCGGTTCGGAACACACAAAACGACCTGATGGTTCAAAGGCTTAATTATGAAGCAGAGGGAGATAAATATAATTCTATCAGTAATCAGATCAGCAATGGTCTACAGGCTCTTTCTGGAATAGGGCAAGAGAATTTTGCCATGAACCAGATTAATACGAATCCGGCATTCCTTGGTTATAGAACGGGTGTTAATGGCGGTATATTTTATAATCCATTAACTGGTAGAATGGAGGCGATATCCACGATTCCAGAAAAAAATACCGAAGCCAAAGTAACCACCGCAACTGCATTAAAACCTGTTCCTGCATTTAATGTTGGTTCTGTCCCTAAGTATAGCAGCGATCCTTTCATGGGATATAATAAAGGGTTGGATCTCACTTTCAGACCGTTAGTCCCGTTCAAGAAGAAAAATAACTAAAAGATATGCCTAAGTTTTTAGTTACAAGCGGCTCTTATTTTCAGCCGTATACATATGATGAGTTGGCTAAGCCCATTATGCAGACCGTTGAGGCTCATAATGCAGCACAGGACTCTTATGATACTTTAGTTGCAGAGACCGAGGCTCTTCGCCAATATATCATGCGAGAGCCAGATGATTCTGAAGCGAGGAGAATGTATGATTCTTATACCGAGAAGCTCACTAACCTTCAGAATAATTTATGGGAGCGCGGATACAATGCCGGAACAAGGCGCGACCTTGCATTGGCCAGGGCCGGATACGCCAGTGATATAACAAGACTTGGAACCGCTATCAAGGCCCGTCAGGATTTGAGCAATGAATATTGGAAGACAAAGCACGAGCATCCTGATATGGTTATGGCAGAAGACCCTGGAACCGCAGCCCTCGACAAGTTTCTTGCGAACGATAGGTTTGGCAGGGATTATTATTCATATAGTGGAACTGCATTTGCCGGCGAGGTTGCCGCAGATGCAAAGGCCAGAATGGATGAGATGCTTAACAATCCAGAGATTCTTGACAAATATCCTCAGCTCAAGGGATATATTCCTATCCTGAAAAAAGAAGGATTTACAAGTGGTCAGGTTGAGGCGGCAACGCTTGCTGTCAGAGCTGCATATAATGGCGATACGCGACTTTTGGATAAACTTGATCCAGCGTCTTCTATTCTCGCCAGTGTCCTTTCTTCGAATCTTAATTCTACCGGAGCGTTTGGCAAGGTCGACAAGTCCGAATTCGATAGGCTTATTGATTATGGAAAGAAAGGTCTTTCCAGTGCAATTGGCAAATCCGACGTCCAATTCTTGCAGGATCTTGATTGGGCGCAGCAGCAGAAGATTGATCTCGAAGACATGCGATATAAGCACAATCTTGATGTTGCAAGGGTTAAAGCTGCCGCGAAGGGTGGTTCCGGTAATGGCAATTCCGTATACGCTCCGAACATTATCAGGCATCGCGGAAATTCTCTCAGAGGACCTTCCGACAAGAATGGATACAACGAGTTCGAAGATAAAAACAAGGTCTATGAGGCATTAAATACGCTGAATGAATTAAAGAAGACGAGTGGTTTTTATAATGAAGACGGCTCATTCGTTGACGCAGTGGACCAGGCGCTTGATGTTTTGGTTGACAGTAAGTACTTTGGTGAGCTAAGCGGCGGGAAAGATAATTATATTACAAAGACCGATCTTGACCCGGTTCTTGCGCAACTAAAGAGTGATATTGACAAGTCCGTTAGCAATGAACATATTTATCAGTTTAGTGTACTTCCTTCTGCCACTTCGAACATCGCGCGTACAGTCTTCAAGCCGAATATAGGAGAATTGTCAGGCAAGAGAAATGCCAAGGTAGCCGAGAGTGTTGCGAAATATTCTGACGGATCGGCTGTAAAGGCAAGCGAACTCAAGGCTCTTCTTGAATCCGACAATCTTCTCATTGGCTTTGATGCGAGAACCGGGAAAATCGTAGTACAGAGAGACGCTTCTGATAATTCGCAGGATGTCGGCAAGTATAATGATAGAATGGTTTATCTTGATCCGAAGACCGTGTTGTATGGAACAACCGCCTATGTTAATGCGGCGCAACTCCAGCACATGTTTGACTCCGCACTCCCGGATGGCGTTCCGCAGGAGGAACAGAATAAGATAGATAATCTTATTGCATCAATGACCACCTATGGAGACACTATCGATCTTCGTTACTTCGCAGACATCCTTATGCAAAACTACGGACCGATGGTGAAAAACGGGAACAATGTAGACCGTGCGGTTTATAATGCATTGGTCAGGTCATTTGCTCTTGGTTTGTTTGACAGCGCAAATACGCCTTGGTCTCCTAATCCATACAAGGAGGGTTGGTCGGCTAAATCCGGTGGAGACAATATGGATACTTCCGGCTATGATTATGATGATGAGGACGAATATTATATTGAATAATTGATATGGCAAATACAGAACAGGGACTCCGTGGATTGACTTTTGAATCCGCTATCGCTCCGAACCCGGGACTTGCAAACAGGCTTAACGATCTTCGTGAAACCGGAGATCCGCGATTCGGGCGATATGAAGACGAACCCGCCAAACGGTTCAGGCAGAGAATGCGCGAAATAGACGAGGAGGGTGAGCTTCTTAATCAGATGCTTAATTGGACGCCTTCCCGAAACGAGCGGATGCAGTCGCAGTATCAGGGGTATCTCGAGACCAATCCATCTGAAGATATCGGTCTTGAAGCCGCGTCGGTTGGTTTTGGCGAATCGCGTTTTGACAGGCGGTTTACCAGCCCGTCTCAACTCAACGACATTGAAGATGCTCGTGCTCGTCAGCAGTCAACGCTTGGTGTATATGGAAACTCCATTGCTAAGATGGGAATTCTCGCCGCCACAACTGCTGCTGATTCCTGGGTTGGACTTCCTGCTGGAATCATTAATCTCGCAGTTGAGTCTTCGAGCGGGAATATTCATTCCGGGCGCGACTTCCTGAATGCGCTTGTCAGTAATCCTGTTTCTGCTTATCTCCAGGGGATCAATGAGAAATCAGAGGAAATATTCAGGAACAACCAGACGTCTGAAGAGCGTAACCGTCCGTGGTGGGAAAATATGTTCACCGCGAATTTTATTGGTGATACCCTCATCAAGAATGCCGGTTTTACTATTGGCGCTGTTGTCGGGGCTAAGGCATCAGTTAATGTTCTTGGTAAATTAACCGGCGCAAAAGAAGCGCGTGATGCGTTCAAGGGTCTTGCCGCGGAGCTCGGTCTTGAAGGCAAGAGTGCCAGTGAAGTTGTAGAAATCTTGGCGAAAGGCTCTACAAGTCTTGAAAAAGAAGCTGCCGTCAAAGCGCTTGCCGAAAGTGCGAAGCAGTTGAAAAACTATGAACTTGGCCTACAGATTGCCGGTGGTCTTCTCGCCGGTACTGGTGAAGCTCGTATTGAGGCCCTGAACGGTGTGTCTGAATTCGAAAAGTCATTGGAAGACATGTACGGTGATTTGGACATGGAGCGAGCTAAGGCAATCCGTCGCATCCAGAGAACGATGGATAAGAACGGTCTTGATATCAATACTCCGGAAGGTAAGGCATATTACGACGAGCAGAAGGCGCTGGTCGACGAGAATTACTATGACCTTAAAGAGCAGATAGCCCATGACAAGGCGATGGTCGCAAATACAATCTTTGCGCTGAACGTTCCGCTTTTGACCGCCGGTGATATGATTCAATGGGGCAAGGCCATGCTTGGTGGATATGCTATCGACAGAAATCTCGTAAAGGGCATCAAGAAAGTCACTGAGAATGCTGCGCTCAAGGGCGCCGCGAAAACCCCGGAAGAACTTATAAAAGCGACCAGGTACGCGTCAAAGGGCACGAAGTTCACGGATTTCCTTGGTAAGGTTGGTGCCGGTTCTAGGAATGTCCTTGTCGAAATGCAGGAAGAAATGAATCAGTCATTCTTTAGCGCAACCGCCAAGGCAAAAGCCATGGGAGATACGACTGAATTCATGGAGAGGCTTTATGACCCTATTGCTGTTGCTGATACCGTTTCGTGGCTCGATGCCGCCAAGGAGGGAATGCGTCAGTCTTGGCTTAACAAGGATGACTGGGTGGAGGGATTCGCTGGTGGCTTCATGGGCTTCTTGGGTCTTCCTTCTATATCTGTCAAGGTGAATGAAAACGGAAAGCGCACTCCGAAACTCACAATGGAAGGTGGTATCTGGTCACCTATTCGCGAGCAGAACGACATGTATGATCGCAGGAATAAGCTTGTCGAGAATCTTAATAACAAACTTTCATCCCCGAGTTTTCTGAATTATTATTATGGCAAGATCGGGAATGCGCATTTTGACTCCATTAAGGAAAGCGCTGTCAAGCAAGGTGACCAGAACTTATACAAGAAAGCCGATCATGCGCAGCTCGTTAATGACGCGATGATGTTTGAGAGAGCTGGAAGATTGCAGGATTTCATAGACATTATTGATTCATTCAGCACTGTTTCCGATGATACGATTGAGCAGATAAAAAAGCTGTTCCCGGCTAGCGACGATGTTCAGAAAATGACGACTTCCGGCATGAGAAATCTCATAAATAAGAATGTCGAGAAGATGAAGCGTCAGCTTGATGATTACATTAAGGTGGCTGATGACATAAAGACTGTGTATGGGAACATGCTGCCTGACGCACAAATCGCCGAAATGACGTGGCAGACCACCCATCTTAACGAAATTGAGCACGATCTTAAGGACATACTCGCGCATCCGGAAACCAGCGCGATGCTCTCTGCTTATAGAACTTCGCATGCGGACCAAACGAAGGACCTGACAGATTATGACATCATCGGTTCTCCAGCATACTTCACTTGGCTAAAGAATAAGTACAAGGACAAGAAGGACACGACAAACAAGTCCGAGCTCGAAGTTGCACTGAAAGATGCCGGTGATGGCATATATGACATGAAGGAGCGCGGAAAGTATATTGATAATATTTCCATGCTTTCCAATGACCCGGAGTTAATTCAGAAGCGTATGACAAGAATTCGCCGTCAGCAGGAAGAACTGCGGCGTATATCCCAAGCTGTCAAAGCTGTTCAGACGCTTTCTACAACTGAAAAGTTATCCGAGTTTGTCAATGCTATGGATGAACTCGGAGACGTCCCGAACGAAACGCTTGCTGATATCAAGAGAGAAGCTGACAGAGGAAACAAGGTTGCCGATGAATACCTGAAGGTTCGCGATATTGACAAGGCGCTCGAAAAGCACGTTAGGGAAATCGCCGAAAAATCTGGTGCCACAGAAGAAGATATCAAGCAGGCTCTTGCCGCATGGAAATATTTCATGCATAATTCCGATACCGCATTTGACCTGACTTCGAAACATTCTGCCAAGGATATTGCTCCGGGTATTGCCGGCGAAAAAGCCGTCGCGCTTATGGACGAAGCTGTTGAGGCGGCGGCTAAAAAACTTAAGACATACGGTAAATTCAAACAGCGTACTATCTCCAAGAAAAAACCAGGACAGCAGGAAGAGCCAGGAGAGGGTAATACCAAGTTCAAGACAACCGGTAATACGCTCACTCAGAAGAAGTTTGAAGAAATCTGTAACGACCTCAAGAAAAACGCAAGGATGGGCCACGATGTTCTTGGTGGCGCAAACATATTGAAGGTTAACCTTGACAAGGCAGATGTCTATTTCGACGGCGTACCCGCGACTGGCATTATCTATCTGTATTATCCGGGAGCTGTTATGCAGAAGGGCGGTAGGGAATACATGCTTCCCGTTGCCTACGACATGAAGGGAAACGAGATAGATCCAGAAGACGTCGCCAAACTTCAGAATGAAGAAGGTCTTGGTCTTACCGAATGGCTTAACGGCAATAATGTTCCAGCCGGAGGTTGGACACCATTGAATGTGAATTTCCCGCAGAAAATAGCTCAGTTCCTTCCTATCGGGAATAAGACAAAGCCGTCGAAGCCAAAGCCCGAGACCAAGAAGAAAGAAGGTAAGGACGCCGGCAAGAAGACTAATCCGCACAAGTTCATTGCTCCGAACATGGATATGGCAATGCTTGGTTCTGATGGTCAGGCTGTCGCGGAAGTTTTGAAAAGTCTTCCCGAAGATTCCGAGCTGCATTTCGGTATGGAAAACGAAGACGGTCCCGTCTATATTCTTGCTGGCGATTCTAATATAAAGATCGGAACACTTCCGGAAGAAGTTGAAGGAGGAGAGACGTATTCCGGTCTTGCAGAATTAAAGGAACTTATCAAGACAGAATATCTTGAAACTGGCAGCAAGAAGAATGCTGATGGTATGTGGATTTCCGAGAAGTATGTTAATCATCTTCGCGAAAAGCAGGACTCCGGCTTTGTAACTACCGAAAGCAACGTTCCAATTGACGAGATTCCTGGATTTGATGGTCTCAAGGAGCCTGTGATCATGTTCGTAAACGACGAAAAGGGTGGTCAGGAATACTATTTCAGCAATAATTCAGTCGACATAAGCCAGGTTCAATTCAGAATGGGCGCCAGTAACCAGATAAAGCCCGGCTTTGCCTATCTCCTTGTTCCCTCCGGAAAGAATAAGTTTATTCCGGTCATGCTGTATACGCAGAATGTAAACAATGATACGCTCGATTTGAATAATCCTGAGGTCATTGCATCCGGATTCGGAAAGCGTGTAAGCGACGCTATCGATAAGATTGTTGCAGCCGTTACAAACAGCAACGAGAAAGAAAAGATTCGACTTTTCAAGCTTTGGGCCTGGGCGTCTAAAACCGAGTCTTCGCTGAACTCGCTCCAGAACTTGCTATATTTCCGTTCGAAGGGAAAGATTAAGACACAATTCTTTATAAAGGAACTGTGTGCTGAGCACCAGGGGTGGTTCACCAATGATGACGTTGTGATGGTAATCAACACCCACTATGAAGATAGCGGTGAAGATAACCCCGTCATGATTGTTCGCGGCAAGACAAAACCAGATGGCAGCGAATATACGCTTCGCGAACAGATTATCGACGCGATGAATGACCTTGAATTCGAGACCGAATCCGGCGAAATCCACAAGGGCCCCATTGCGCAGATAAGTCCGGCTCATTTTAGCGAAGAATCCGACGAGCTATCCGAAAGAATTCGCGAACTTGTTGACGCCAAAATGTTGTTGACCGACGTTAAGGATTTCGATTTGAGCATGCCGTCCTATATCATGGATTACTGGTCTGTTGCTCAGAAGAAGTTCTTGCGCCCCGCTCATCCCGCCGCTGGTTCCGGCAGGGGAACTGTTAAGGTGACGAACAGAAAGACCAAAGGCAAGGGTTCCGAAAAGATTGCAACCATGGAGATTGGCGGAAGGGAGATTCAATTTAATCTTTCTACCGGCGAAGCAAAGATTGGCTCCGGGAAATGGTTTAGTCCAATTACTTCAACGAAATCTATTGATGCCGAAATCAAGAAACTTGGCTTTAAGGATGCCAGGGATTTTGTTCGCACAGCTCGCGCCATTGCAATCATTGCCGATAAGTATGGTAATAGCACTACTGGCGATGGGCGTATCGGCGATAGAGTTCTTCTTAAAGACTTCACCAAGAACAAAGACGAGGGTTTTGTCATTACAGATAATGGCGGAAGGTTTATGACCGCAGACGAGCTCGCTAAATTCAAGAATGAATTGAAGAGCGAAAAGTCCAAGAAAACGACCAGAAAGAAATCCGCCGAGGCTGAACGCGTCAATGAGGCGAGGAAAGAAATCGAGAAGGGGCAGGAAGGGGCAAAAGACGAGGAGCCCGACAATGAAGACGAATTCGAACAGGAGGCTGATTCGAATTTCCGCTCGAGACAGCGCGAAGTCGAAAAGATGAAGAAGATCCATACCGTTAGGCAGGCTATCGAACATCTGAAGAAACATGCCCCGCAGTATTCTGAATTTCTTGATAAGATTTCTGGAATTAGTTTTTATGATGACGTCCTTGTTGAGCTTGCTGACCTTACCGGCGCGAAGTCTTCTCGCGGCGGTTCAACCATTGGAACAAACAAGTTCCGTTTCAATGAGGCTCAAAGTATATTTACCGATTCTATCGTTATTGGTAAAGACTCGCTTGGATATCAGACGCTTATGCATGAGATAGTCCATGCATTCACTGTTGTTGCCTTGCGGTATGACAGGAATTTGTATGAGGACATAAAGTCCGAAATGAACTATCTCCAGGACAGTATTGGTAACAAGCGTCTTTCTCGCGTACTTGGCGCATACGAGTCTGCGTATGCATTCGAGAATCCGTTTGAATTCATTGCCGAGTTTTTCAGTAATCCGAAACTCCAGAAGCTTGCCAAGGAAGTCAAAACTCCCGAGGAGATTGACAATAAGAAACCAAGTGTCTTTGCGCGGATAGTCAGCTTCATAGCTAACAAACTCAAGTCTTTATTCAAAAAGAAGACTGGCTCATATTATACCGACCTGAAGGATAAGCTAATGTCTGTCGTGGACAGGCAGGTCGAATTGCAGGAAACCGGCAAGGTTACATTCAAGACTGGCGAGGAATTTGAAAAAGCGAAACGGATTGCCTCTGGCGCCTCCGTCGATGGTGTGGCCATGTCGACCAAGATACCGACTGTCGAAGAAAACTATAATTACGCCTACGATTGGACTCTTTTCAATGATGGTAATCTTGTTCCTACCAAGGGAAGGTTTACTGGTCCAGGGAAGTATCTTTCGCTTTCTCAACTTGTAGCAGCCAATGACCGGTATTCTTCGCTTATTGGGATGAGGCGCTTCGTAAATTCGAATAATCTTTACGAGTATAATTCAGGAACGGAGTCATCCTTGTTTGGCGTTCGCGACGAGAATTCTGGGGTCTTTGTCGTGGTTCGCGCCCTTCCCGCCGGAGGAAGTGATTATTCCGCCCTGATACGTACCGCTTCCGAAAGCGAGGTTCCTATGATAATAGGCTCAACTTCTGATAACGTTGATTTTTATAAAGCCTTTGGCTTTCATCCCGTACATAGCGGCTCCGTTGATGGAAAGGTATTTATGGCGAATAAGTCGTTTACTGATGCTGATTTATATAAGCTCGGGACCACTTATCGTCCATTTGCCGATGTGCTTGATAGCAATGATGAATTCACAAGATTGCGGAGAGAAGCTTATTCGGATCAAGATTGGAATAAGTTCTCCGAAATGGAGAAATATCACGCAAGAAAGTGTATCGGTATTTAGCGGCAAATAAATCAATTGCAGTTGTAAACCGATTGTCTTAAATATGTACCTTTCGCTTCAGATTAAAAACTGAATTAGTATGCCTTGTCTTATTGTTCATCCGGCTATTATCAAGTTACACTCCGACCTCAAGAGCGAAACTTTAGCCAGTGTCAAGAATATGGTAGGTATCTGGCAGGAGCGTGAGATGGCTAATGGTAATCCAAATGTCGATCTCGAATCCGTTCCCGATATTGATACGCTTCGTAATCTTTATTCTGAAATCCGTGGTGCTGATAATATGCACATCGCCTTGCCGAAGGTGGATTTTGAACAACTACTTGATGGTAAGGAATTACCGAAATCCCTTGTCGATCTTGGCAACCGTCTCGGAATTAACATTGCAATTAATCGCAGAAGTCACACAATCGACTTGACTACAAGTGGGGCTACCGCTGAAGACTTCAGACTATTCAAGGCGCTTGCCGTAGACTTGGTTTATGCAAGTGATGCCGTTGCTGAAGATGCATTTGGATTATCTGCCAGAGAGCGTCTCCAGGCAATTATGGATTACGAAAAGAAAAACAGGCGTTCTGGGAACAAGAACGTGGACATCATGAACTACGAGTTGCAGCAGGCAAAACGTGTGTTGCGTGATAATTACGGTATCTCTGATGATGGCATAACCGAGGTTTATCGTAAAAAAGCGGCGGAGGAATTCAGTTCTACCGAGCGGATGGAGCGTATTTCTGAAATCGTTGACTGGTTCGATAGAATTCTTTCCAAAGAACACGAGGGTAAGCTGAATGAACTTGCAGAGCGAAGGGCTGAATTAAACAAAGCTATCGAGGAGAAGGATAAGAGTAAATATCTTGAATCTGCCGGTGTTGTCGAAACGCAGGATGCAAAGCAGCGTCTTCTGAATACAGAATTGTCCGACCTTGAACTTTCCGTGAGGGCAACGAAGTTCATTACGGATAATAAAATCAATACAGTCGCTGATGTTGTCCAGTATAACAGGGCGGCATTTGCCAGGGCATATAATCCAAGCAGCGCTGTCCTGAAAGAGATTGTTGGTCTCGTAAACAAACTTGGCCTCCAGTTTGGCATGGATGTCAGCACGACTCCGAGTGTTTCTTGGGAGACGGCGCTTGCATCTTATGAGCGTGAACTCGGCGAGATCCAGGAAAAGCTCGATTCCTACGACAGGATGTCCGCGTTAAGGGAGATAGGCCCGCAGGCTATCTTCGAAGAAATACAGCAGAAGTTTGCAGACCTTGCATCTCTTGCCGATACGAGCGACGCCGGGTTCATTGATGCATTACGCGCTGCCTTCCCCGACACCTCGAAAAATTTCATCAAGAAGAATCTTGCATGGTATCGAGACCAGGTAAAGAAGGTTGTCGATAATTTCCCGGTTCTTCGAGAGGAGGCGTGTCGCGAACTTGAGACATCTGAACATGTTCATATAGATATCCATCTCGACCTTACTGTTGACAGGAAGAACGACCGCAAGAATGACGAGGAGAACAGTGAAGGCGAAGAGGAAGGAGACGTCAGTGGCATTGAAAACCAGTACAAGGAAACCTGGATGTACGAGTATGATACAACAAGTAACTGGGATAAAATGTCTGCGCAGGTCCGCCATATGCTCTACAGGTGTCCGCTTGGAAAACGCAGGACGAGATTCGGAACTGAATATACCGTTCCTGTAATGCAGGTCATAAACACCCTTATCCAGGAGATGCAGGGCGTAACTACCAGCAGGGAGATGGACCTGATGCTGGAATACATGGAGAAGGATTATCCGTGGATATCCTATATTCGCCAGCAAATTTCCCAGGACAGTAAACTGAAGTCCCAGCTATTCCGTTCTATCCGTAGGTATACGCAGCAACTTGGCATCCTGAAAAAGGATGAGGATAATCCGAGGGACTTTTCGAAGAACCGCCTGAATATCATCAATTCCGGGAATACGGTTGACAGTATAATGACTTCTGCAAAGAGGCAGATTGCTTCCGGTATTCCATCAAACAGGGGTATGTCCATATATAACGACAGAGAGCTTGACGAGAGAAACATCGACAAAGCCATCTCTGTCCTTGAGAAATATGTGGAATTCGACAGGTATAATAATCCCGTTTCGAAACTGTTTACAGCTGGTCCTTCCGAAGTCCGGGAACTGCTGAAGGAAAACCCTGATTTGATTAATGACCTGCATGCCGTTCTTACGGCTATGGGGTTTGTCATTACTCCTTCTGATATACGCGTAATTGCAGCCCGCGACGTTCGGCGTGGTGTCATTAGGCAGAACAATAACCTCGGCGTCCTTTGGGCTGAAGCCCATCATGCCCTTGAACTTATGAAGGGTAATGGTTACGAGACAACCGGCGACCTTCTTAATGAATACGAACATCTGTCTTCCGATAACCGGGCAATGTCGAGCTATACGAAGATTGCCAAGGTTCTTACGCTTGCCGACAGGGGCGCAGTTGAAGCAAGTAAGCGGGAAAACGGAAAGGTCCGTTATTCCTATGTCCTTCCGTCCGTTCTTGACGATCTGATCGTCGGGCTTCAGGGAAAGAAATTTTCCGTATCGAAATCCAAGAAAGCCGGTAAACGCGTCAATCTTACCACACGCGAGTATATCGAAAAGAAGTTTGGTAAGGACCCGAGATACTCCTACAAAACAGAAGATGGTAAAATCCATTATAGGAATCATGTTCTCGAGGCGCTTGCGTATGGAGAGTCCGGAATAACCGGAAGTGGTATAAGCTATGTCACTATCCTGAACGTGGATACGGGTAAGCGCGACAAGACGGAACAGAAGGACCTTACACAGACAGACCGTCTGAATATGCTCTGGTCCATGTATCATCAGGACCCCGACAAGGTTGAATATCTTAATGCCCAGGGCACATGGTATCCGATACCGCTTCCATCCGATTCCGGAAGAATGGCATATATACGTTTCACCGACGTTGGTGACGATATCAGAGATGACGCAATAAGGGAACAGATACTGAAGGAGCTCGAGCGCATGACGGACAATTCTTCCGATGCGCATCTTCCTAAAACATTCCGGGACAACAAGAATAGGTTCTGTACGTTTCCTATTCTAAACGATTCCGATATTGTTTCCCATCTTGACCCTTCGCATCTTGACGATTATTCCGTTCAGAAGCTTCTGGAAATGTACGTTACTGGAGAAGTGACGAGTCAGTTTGCGGACCTTGATGATATGCTTGACCATCTTGTTGCTGTTGTCAAGAAATCCATGGTCGAGAAGTTCAAGGAAGAGAATCCGGCTTTTTACGAGATGCGGAAAAACGAGGTAGGCGAGGCCAGGATTAATGGGTTTATCGTTGACCAGAGCGTTTTTCAAATGGGCATCAACGAAATCCTTAATGGTGATGCCGCATATTATTCCGCCTATAATAAGGGTTCAGATAATGAACAGAAGCGGAGTAAACAGTCCATTGTTCCGCTTGACCATCTCGATATCTATAACGAGGATTTTCTCAACTGGTATCGCGAGCGCCATGGTATTGCAGAAGACAAAGAGCTCGAAGAGGATGATATCGTTGAGCACGTCATATACATTGATGATCCGCAGATTCCCTCGCCTTCTTGGGATGACCTGAAGATGCTTTATGACGATGCGCTTGAAAATGGAATCATAGACCAAGAGACACATGACTCGTTCCTTTACGATAAAGACAAGGAAACCGGAGCGCTCGTCCCTAAGAAGATAAAATATACCGATGGTCAGGCGATTCGTTCTTTTGACTCGATGAAGGCAATCATGTATGCCATGGGCGAGATGAAGAAAGGCGATGATCTCGATCGTGCACTTGATCGGATTGCCTCCGGAAAGCAGCAACCCGGAGACAGCTACATTGTGCGTACCGCTCTGAAACCTTTCCTTAGTGGTCTTATCCCCATTGATGAAGGTAGTGACGAAGTGCGTTTGATGCCTGTCCAACATAAATTATCCGAGCAGATAATGACGGCGGCTCTTGTTCAGGCTTCAGCGACGAGACTTGGAAAGTCAAATGCGCTTATCGCTTTTTCTGAATTTATGGACGAAGAGCGCGTTGATGCGATTATCTTCACTTCCGGAGTCAAGGCTGGTCAGAATGGCGCCGTGAACTTCGGCGACATTGATGTTGAGTCGGCTTCCAAAGAAGAGATTATAGATAGGATTCGGGAAGAGATGGAACGGTATCGTGAGGCTACCGGCGGCATGAGCCTTGTCCATCAGATACCTCTCAGTCTCTGGGGCATCGTCGCTCAGAATCCCGATACCGGTTTTGATGACAAAATTCCAATCGGTGTCCAGTTGCAGAAGCTTATCGCGGCAGACCTTCTGGACACATTCCCGGTTCGTGATGCAGACGGAAATATGACTTATGAAAAAGCCCTGTATCCTGTTTATGGAATCGGAGATTTAACTCGTTATGAAATCATCGCATTGTATAATCGATTGATGACAGAGAAAATCCTTCGTGAATACGAGGATGTTACCGGAACGTTCGCCGACAAGAAAAAGCTTTCTGAGAAACTTCAGCAAGCATGTCGCAATTCGTCCCGTAATTCCGTATATCTTGAACGTGCATTTTCTCTTGATGAATATGGAAACTTCGTCATTCCCCTGTGCGACCTTGCCACGCTGAACATGTCTTCCGAGTTCTTGAACAGTATCGTGAAAAATGCCGTATCAAGGGTAACTGCTCCGGGCAAGTCGCTTGTATCAATGTCTGCTTTTGGTGTCGCAAATGACCTGAAGATTGAATTTGAACGTGACGAGAATGGTAGGCCAATCAGATATAAATCTATCGACTGCCTCCTTCCTGCATGGTCAAAACCCATCATTGACAAGTGTACTGACGAAAACGGCATCCTTGATTTTGAAAAAGTTTCCAAGGAGTCTCCGCGTCTTATGTATGCAATAGGCGTCCGTATTCCCACGCAGTTTAAAAACTTCGTTCTTCCGCTAAAGGTCGTTGGATTCCTTCCTCCTATTCTTGGCGACACGATCGTGACTGCTATCGATAGCGTTCTCTTGCAGGACTCTGACTTTGATAATGATAAGGTCCCGACTATCTTCCCGACATTTGAGGTCCAGGAAATGATTGACAACTGGGAGGATAAAGCTTATCAGGATTATAAGGAATACTGCGATAAATGGTATGACTTCGCAGCCATACACGGGGCGTTCAAGAATTTCATGAAGGAAGCCGAAGCCGCTGGTACTGAGCTTGCGGATTATGACTTCAAGAAATTCTATCACGAGGAGAGGGATAAGCCGTATTTCGAAAATAAATATCGCAGGAGCAATGCTCCGGAAGGAAAGCCGATGCCGTTTTATGAATACAAAGAGATAAATAAGCACAGATATCTCCGACCCGGTGGCGCCTTGCTTAAATATGTCGAGTTTGACCCCAGTAAGGATATCCGAAAGCAATCCAATGGTGCTATTGACAATGCGCTCATTAATGTAATGTTCGGCATGCTTACCGGTAGAGCTGTTTCTACCATGTCTCTTGCCGCTGGTGATACGGGCCCGTTCAAGAAAATCAAGAACGAGATTGAGAAATTGACTCCGAAGGGAAGATATGCAGATTATGATGGCCCCGCCGATATCGCATCACGAATTGCCCAGGAAACCAGGAACAATGATGGTAAACAGATGATTTCCGTCTTTGCGAACGCAGAGGCAATGCAGGCAATACTTCAGCATACGGATGTTGGATTAGTTCCCGGGACTGGGGCGATTATAAATGGGCGCCAGCTGGAAAGCCTTCACGATGTTACGGTTGAACTTTCTGAATTGGCTGCTGCGAATGCTGATATCGCCAAGAACCCCAAGAGTGCGCTGCAATATATTTCGCGTTATATAGGTACATCCGTTGGTGCTGCCGCTGATAACTCGAAAGATCCTATGCTTGCGGTGATGAATATCAATCTCCGCACTGCCCCTGTTGTCTCGCTGATGCTTCAGCTTGGCTATACGATGGAAGAAGTCGCGCTATTCCTGAACATTCCTTCCATTCGTCACTATACTGATACCGGTGATTTCGGTGATTATTACGAAAAGAGAGAGCAGATTGAACTTCTTCAGGAACTTCCTGGTGGTCTTGAGCAAATGAAGGCCGCGATAATGGCTGGTGATAAGTTCAACGACATGACTCCTGAACTTCAGGAATATTGCCAGACCGCTCTTGGCGTTTTCCTTTATCTCGAAGAAATTGGTGAAAAGCTTCGTATGCTTTCCTCGCTTGCCCGTGGCGATTCTGGCGGAACGAGACCACATGGACCAATCGAAAATAATCTTGTCCGTCTTCTTAACTACGAGTTATTCGAGGAGTCGGAAAACAACGATCCTACTTTCGAAAACTGGAGACAGGTCGTTCAGTATAGCTATGAACAAGACGCTTCGCTGGATGAGGTCCTTGGCGCGAAGAACCCTCTCGCCCAGGCGTATATAACTTATGGCGTTGTCGGCGCATTCCGTGAACTTGAACAGTATTATCCGGGAATTGGCGATCCGAATTTCAGAAAGCAACTCAAGGATATTATCAAGAAATACTATGGTGGCAGGGCAACCGTCACGAACGTTAAGAATGTCCTGTTCGCGCTGTATAATTATATCGAGTCTTCTTATGACTGTATGTGCAAGGACGGAATGTCCTTTGAGGAATCCCGTAATTACTATCTGAATATCTTCCCGGAAGAAGCGGCGGAGATTGTATCAAATTACGAGAGTATTTCCAATTCTCTTCTGTTCCGCAGGTTGAGGCTTTACTCTGCGCTTGAGTCGGATGAGGACCCGTTTATCTCGCTTGATTATGATGGGACAATGCTTCCCGAAGTTCGAGACGAAATATCTGCTGTGTGGCAGCAGTTGTTCTATGCGAAAGACGAGAATGGAAATCCTAACATGGAGCTTCGCGAACTGGCCCTCGACCTGTTTAAGTATTGCTATTTCCGTAATGGGTTCAGATTCGGAAATGGAACGTTTGCCCATCTCGCCCCCGCTGAAGCGCGTCTTCTTTTCTCTGGTTATGCCGAGATGCTGGACGATATGCAAGCGAATCCGAGGGTTATCGATAGCTCAAGATTTGAGCAGCAATTCGTTCGCAATAATCTTTATGACTATCATTTTTGCGAGACCGTTCCGCCTGCTAATCGCAGGCCCGACAACTGGATTGTTAATGGTGTCGCAGCCGACAGCCTGAAGATAAAGCATTATAGCAAAATGGATGAAGCCCATCAGGATGCCATGCAGTGGTATTTCCCTGATCCCGAATCCGATGCTCCGAGAAACGCTTTCTTGATTACGAACAAAACCAAGGATGGTATTGAATATTACTATTATATAAAGGTAGCCGAAGATGATGTCAACGGCGTGTCTACTTACGCAAGGACCACTCCGCTTGGTTGGAAAGATAAGTCTGTTGAATACTCCGCAAAAGAAAGCGGGCTGTCTATGCTTAGCGCTTTTGACCAGGATATGGTGGCAGCCGCCATTCGCGGCAAGAAGGGAAAGAAGAAATCAAATCAGGAGAAAAAGAATTATGATGAGGCTCGCAGGAAGTCTTCAACTTCCGGTAATTCTTCCGAAGAGCCAAACGAAGCACCTGATGATACCGAGACTTACAAGGGTTTCAAGACGTATTTCTTTACTGACGCAGGATACAAGGAAGCATTAAGCGAATATCCGTCCATTGCCAAGAGCAAGAAGTTTAAGGATGCCCGAGCTTCTTGGCTTAAATCAAACAAGTCTTCTGGGAAGTCGAAGGAAACTGCCAAGTCTAAGCAGCAGGTAGAGAAGGAGAAGAAAGGTGGAAATAAGTCCAAAGACAAATTCAAGATTTTAGACTCTGTATCCCAAAATGGAACCATTGCGGCTGAAGAAGCTGCATGCGCTCAGGAGTTTGGAACTTACACGATCTGTATAACGGATAATGAGTCTGGCCAACTTGGTAAAATGGTGAAACAGGTTGCCCCCGAGACAAGGTTGGCTTCCGTTCGTTATGATCCTACCAACGCTTATGATATTGCAAACGAAATTGCAAGGAAGCTTAGCCGTCGCACCAATAAGTCAATTGTTCTGAACCTTACTGGTTCCAGAATGAATACACTGTCCAAGTATACGACACAGGATGACCTTGATGGTTATGTGCTTCGTGTATATAAAGCCCTGAAAGACAGAGGTATCTTTGTTTCGAAAGTCGTATCGACGGCTCAGCCCGGCGTTGCGCTTGCATCCGCAAGAGCCGCAATTAAACTTGGCTATTCGCTCGAGATTCATCCTACTTCCGACTATAAGGTTCAGGGTGATAAAGGTAAGGCCGTCTCCGATAAGGATGCATTCCTTTCCAACCTTGACTCCACAAAGGCAAAGAAGGATGGTCGCATCTACGACAAGGAAGATGGTCCGTTCCTTACCGCAATGAATCCCTGGACACGCTCTATTGCAGCGAAAGACAAGAAGACGATTTATCTCTTCCCTGATAATCCAGAAAGAAAATCCGGAATGAACAGGGTTGCATTCGCCACGAAATATGCCAAGAAATATGGCGGACTTCGTTTCCTTTCATATCCTGATTCCGGTCCCGATTCTATTCGTGGTCTCGTGAATGCATTCCCTATTTCTACCGTCGGAATGAATGGTATGACTGTCGCCCAGTTCAGGAAAGTTATCAACGATGAGATCAATGATATTATCAAGGCGCTCGAGAGTGGCGAATACAAGCGCGTTGTCCTTCCTTCCGAAGGCATTTTTGGTGATATTACTGAAAGCGATAATCCGAAACTGTATAAGGAGCTCGTCAAGCAGATTGAAAATCTTCGAGAAATGGTCGAAAAGATTGCCGATACCGATGTTAATGAAGAAGGTGATAATGAAGGCGAACGCGACGGTGATTTCCTTGTCGATACAAATGATATACTTGGCGGTAATCCCGATGAAATCCGTCCGCTGAAAATAGTTAATGGAACTATTGTCAGAAGTAATATCCATGTCATTGATGTTCCTGTGCTTTCATCCAAGTATGGAATAGATATCTATAATTCCGACGGAGACAAGGTTACTGAAGAAAGATTCTTCGTTGTTATACCGTTCGATGCCAATAGCCCCAGCGTCGATGCGTGGCCAAAGGCGAAACTATATACGAAGGACGGCGTAAGGATTACCGAAAATCTTTCGTTTACCCTGAAGGGCGAAAGTCAACATCACGATTTGCTTAAGGCGAAAACTCCAAACGGGAAGCAAGCCCTCGCCGTTGCAAGTGGTCTTAATCTGGAAGTTAACATTACCAGCAAAGTGCCATATAATATGAATGGCCTTATCACTTGGCTTGATGATAATAACCAACCTATCTGTAAATAATCTATGGGTGCCTACTGTACAATCTATCCGCAAGTAAGATCGAGGAAGACCGGCGAACTCGTGAATAGTCAGTTGTTCGCTGACCTCAAAAAGGCTGTCGGTTATAAGAATGCTCGCGAAATCTATCTTCGCGTAAGAAGCGCAGACTTTATTGATGAGCATGAAGAAGAGCTTTCTCGTGACGAGAACGGCGAATATACGTTTCGTTCATTGAAGTCTATTCCAGAACTTGCTCCGCTTCTTGGCGTAAGAGTTCGTCGCTCTTTTGCTTCTAAAGAAATTGATGCATATCAACCGGTTCCCGCTACGAGAGAAAATGTTCTTGATGCTGAGAAACGCGCCATGAAATATAATTCCTCTCTTCACGACGAGTTTGTTGCGTTGACCGAATTATATGAGGATAATGAAGGTAATGATATCGTTCAGGTTAAACTCGTTGAAAATAACCCGGAGAACCGGGAGAAAGCTTCGCGCATTTCCAGGAAACAGATTCTTGTCTCTCGTCTTGATAATGCCATGAAGCGCATCGGCATCAAAGAAGATGTCATCGATATCATAATGGATAAGATGGCGGAGAACGGAATTGACGAATATGATGCAGCTGTCTATATCGCAGAGAATCTTCAAGCATTGGTACGTAAGGCTAATGGAAGGACTGGCCTTGTCTATATGCCGGAAGAAATGTCCATCATAACGTTTGCCACTATACTTGATACGCCACTGATGAATCGGCTTCGCAGCGCCTTGTCTAAAAGAGGTATGGCGGAAAGCATCCTTGGCGAAGAGGGATACATGAGCCTGCCTGATGATTTTCGTGATGACGAAGCGTCTGTCATTGAAGCTGCAATTGGTAAGCTTATTGCGGATTATGTTCTCGACGATTCTGGCTCGAGCCCCGAGATTGCTAGTATTTCCGGACTTGTATCCAGAATCAGGGACCAGTTTAATGAGATTATCTCCAAGATCGGAGAAGATGAGATTTCTTCTTATATCAGGGATGCGAAGCGCTCTCCGATAACAAGTCAACTCGAAGACGAAATGACCGGAGAAACCACTATTGAGTTCAATCAGGAAACCGATACGCCAGAATTCAATAATCTTCGCGGTCGCATTGCCAAACAGCAGGATCTTCTTCACGATATCATTGAAACGAATGTTCGTCGGTTTAAGATTCTATCTGCTCGCGATACTGATTATGATAAGACTTTCGATAAAAGCCTTACATCTTCGCTTTATGCCAGATTCCAGGATGAAGAATATGAACTTGGTATCTATGACTTTGTAGACGCTACACTTACGCAGCTCGAAAAAGCCGAATCGGTTATTATGGAACTTCGCGATAATGGAAACCTTCCTCTCGAACAACGGGCAAAATCGCTGAAGAATATCAAAGACTTCATTGAATCTTATCGCATATCAATCGACGCTATTGCAAGAGCGGAATTCGCCGGCGTTATCAAGCCGAACCAAGAGCGTAAGGATATTCTGAATCAGGCGACATATATGATTGGAAGCTTGACAGCTGCTTATGAGCAACTGAAGAATCCTATTCTGGTTTCTTTTGTAAAACGGTTTGTCGGTGAAGGTTTAGAAATTCCTTTTGGAACTTGGAACGGTAAGAAAAAAGGTGACATTATTACTGCGGAAGAGCTTCTTGAACAAGCAGAAAAGGATATCACGGTATTCGATAGATGGCTTGATTCTATGGCTGAGTCTGGCGACATGATGCTTCGTATGCTTGACGCAACGGCAAAAAAGGCAAGAAGTGCCGCACGGCTCGAGACCATTGAATACAAGAAACGTCTTGATGCCGCTTATTTGAAATTAAAGCGAAGCGGAATAACCGACACTTCCTTTATGTTTGCCAGGGACCCGAATGGGCATAAGACAGGAAAGTACATATCCACAGACCAGGCAGAACGCCTTGATATAGCTCGTAAGAACTATTACAAGGAAGTCATGTCCATCAAGCGCGAACTTGATGCCAAACTCCCAAAGGGTTCAACAACCGAGTTGAATATTGTCCGCGTCAGAAAGGATTTCATTGAACGTTTGAAGGGTCAGGATTCCATCAATGGTGTCATTCGTGAGACCAAAGAGGCTCTTCGTGATAAGGTAAAACGTCGCAGTGATAACCCGGAAACTGATGGTCGTGGAGAAATTGAGGGTCAGGATGAAGGTGTCAAGAAGACCGTCCTAATGGACTTTACCGGTAAACAGGTCGAGATTCTTCCTATCATGTTCGTTAATTCGAAAGACGGAGAAAGTCTTGACGATATCTCCGAGGATGTTACTTCGTCCATGCTGATGTATGCTAATATGTCCTGCAATTTCAGCGCAATGAACAATGTCGTTGGTCTTCTCGAACTTGTGCGTGAAAAAATAAATGAACGCCCCGTTCTCCAAAGAGCCGGAACAAAACCGCTTGTCAATGTTCTTCAGGCTTTTGGCATTACCGTCGAGACGGATCTGACCAAATCCGGAGAGGCTACCAACATCGTAAGAAGAATGAATGATTGGTTCAGCTCCCAGGTTTATTCCAGATACATGAAGGACGAAGGAGAAATACTTGGAATGGATGTTGGAATGCTTGCAAATCTATCAAACGAAGTAACAGCGCTCAATCAGTTTGCGCTGAATATACTTTCCGGTATAAGCAACGTAATGACGGCATCGGCAATGAATCGAATAGAGTCTATCGCGGGTCAGTTTTTCTCCGTAAAGAACCTCGCGAAAGCAGATTCTATTTTCTGGTCTGCACTCCCTGATTTCCTTGGCGATGTCGGACAGCCCGTTAAGCATTCAAAGCTTGCGCTGTTCATGGAGAAATTCAATACCATGCAGGATTTTGAAAGTGATGTTCGTAGCCAGGAGTATGCCAAGTCGAGATTTGCAAGATTACTCAATTCGAATTCGTTATATGTCATTAATAACGCTGGCGAACTTTGGATTCAAAATCGTGCTGTTCTTGCTCTTAGCGAAGCGTATGGTTTAAGAGACAAGGATAATAATCCAATCAGTCTCTGGGATTCACAGGAAGTTGTTACGGATAAGAATGGGGTAAGCAGACTTGTGACAAAGCCCGGTATTAAAAAAGCCGACGGAACCGCCTTTGACGATAATGTTGATGTTATGAAATTCACAAACAAAGCTAAATCCATCAACCAGCGAATGAACGGTATTTACAATTATGAAGACCGTTGCGCTGCACAGGCTTATGCGTGGGGTAGAATTGGTTTGATGTTCCGAAAGTGGATCAAGCCGTCGCTTAATAGAAGATACAGTTCTCTGAATTATAACTTCGATGTTGAAGAATGGGAGGAGGGGTTCTATACAACTGCCGGTAGATTCTTTTCACAACTGGTCAAAGACCTTAGGCGTGGACAGTTTGATATTGTTACCAGCTATAAGAATCTTGATCCCAGGGAGCAAGCGAACCTAATGCGTTTCGCAGTTGAAGTTGGACAGTTTGTAAGTGTCTGCGCTGCATTCGCAATCTTAAAAGACGTGAAGAAAAAAGCGGATGACGATGATGATAATCTTGCGAAGTCCTGGTGGTTCAATCAGCTTCTTTATCAGACTCGTCGCCTTGAATCCGAAATCGGATCTCAGATGATAATCAATCCGCAAATGATTCAAGAGGCGTTCAATATCCTCAAATCTCCTGCTGCATGCGTCAATACTTGGGAAGGAGTGACGAATATGGCGCAGTTGATGATACCTTCGAATTATACGAAGATTCTTCAAACCGGACGATATAAAGGGCATAGCAAGGCGTATAAGTTGTTCTGGGATTCTCCACTTATTCCAATGCATCGAACGATTTATCGTGGTCTTCATCCGCAGAATAGCCTGCAATTTTATGACCTGTAAGTGAAACGCTTATATCCGTCAAAAGACACATTCCATTCGCTATCTTTATTACGAATGAATTGTTCATAATTGGTGTTTAGAGTTTGTTGAAAGGGAGACGCAGTGATGCATCTCCCCTTTGTTATACTTCTATCGTCACCGTTCCAAATTCGAATTCAATCTTGAGCGACACACCGTGAAAATGTCTTTCTGCGAATTGCAGAATGATGGGTTCCAACTTATCTCTCAATTCATCGAACTCATCAATTCCAATCAATGTATTATCCATTATATCCATTCCTCCTTACTTGTTTCAATCTCAGCCTGATGGAATGCTTCATTGTTCTGGTCATCATTGAATGTCATCGTACCATCATCGTTCAGCGTAGCTTCAGGCAATACATATCCGTTTTCCGCGGCCCATCTGATAAACCCGTCAATTGCCTTTCTCATCTCGTTGATGTTGAGGTCGGCGGTACTGCGAGTAATCTTGATAAACTCATTTGTTATCGGATCCTTCGTGCAGGTGATAAAGATATTCGGATTTGCCAGTTCCTTGAAGTAAACCTGCTTGGCGTACTCCTCAGAAACTCCGACATCCTGTGCAAGTATCCTACATAATACATGGATATATCTGTTCTGATTCAGAGTTCTGTTGGACTCATCAATCAGACAGACATTGTTCCGCTGATTCTTCAGGAGAGCATTGCATCGATTGATGAAACGTTTCCTGTTCTCTTTGTTTGTCAGATCGTAGTTCATTTCTCGTATTCCAAGATGTTCTCCAACAATTTCACAGGAATGTAGTGCGTTGCTGTTCCCATCCAGCGGTTACCGAATCCAGTTCTAGGATAATTGCGATGAGTCACATCGATCATCAGAATCTGTTCATCATATTGCTTACCGGGAACAATCTTCTTCCAAATCAAGTCGTTCATTTTATTGTAATGTAAAAAATTTTCCACCAGCAAAATTGAAATGCACCATATCAAATGTGCATCGAGAAATATCTTGAGGGAAAGGAATCGAATGCGATATGATTTTGTGCGGTCTGTCTAAATCCCACCAAAACATCTTTTTGAATCCCTGTTTTGCTTTCCCTTCTGTTTCGTAAGTGCATCCCGGATGGTACCACCAGCTACCATCGTTATGCTGTTCTAAAAACGAGTACATTTTGCAGAATGTTTTGCAGAATGATTTTTGCGGTTTCGTATTTATGTGACTGTCATGTGATTAAGCGGAGAACTCCACTGCTTTGCAAGCAGGGGGTCGCCGGTTCGAATCCGACTATCTCCACAACGTAAAGTCTTGACAGTCAAGTAATGAAACAAACTTGTTACTTGAATTGTCGAGACTTTTTCTTTTGTACATCTGTTCCAGGCTCATGTGACGCTATGCAGAATTGTTTGCAGACAAATTTATATATTTGCGGAAAGTATTCCAATATGGCCACGACAAGATTTTACCTGGATCTTCGCGGGAGGGCGAAGGACGGGAAAGGGAGCATCGTCATCACTATATACCACAACCGTACTACGGCAACGATACCTACTGGAATTCGTGTAGCCCCGAACGAATGGGACGGAAGTCACGTCATTCGTGTCGTGGGTTGTGACGCGATCAACGCCAAGCTTACTGAGAAGATTTCTTCCATTAACAGATCTATTGCATATCTATCAATAGATTCCAATAGATTCGATTCAATGACGGCGCCACAGGTCAAACAAGCGATAACGGAAAAGAAAGTCGTTAAGCCAGTTCATCTCGTTTCAGATTTGTTTTCGGAATATCTTGCGACCGATATCAAGGAAGGGACGAAGGAAATTTATCGTGCCACTCTCTCGAAAGTGCTTGCGTTCGGAGGTAAGACATTGAAGATGGAAGACATAAACCTTAAATGGTTGCATCAGTTTGAAAAGTTTCTATCAAAGACTCAGGGGGTGAATGGTCGGGCAATCTATCTCCGGAGTCTCCGGGCTGTGTGCAACTACGCACTGCACACCAACGTGATCTCCTCCTATCCGTTCCAGAACTTCTCCATCAGGCAGGAACCGACAAGGAAACGGAGCGTATCGGTGGAACTCTTCAGAAAGTTCCTCGACTATCCGACATCCGAAAGGAACGCGATGTTCCGCGATTACTTCCTCCTCATGTTCTATCTCATCGGAATCAACTCCAAGGACCTGCTACTTGGCCTTGAGAAACAAATAATAAACGGCAGGTTCGAGTATATCCGCGAGAAGACGCACAAGAAGTATTCGATCAGGATCGAACCGGAAGCCGAGGAACTCCTGAAAAGATACAAGGGCAGGAACTATCTCCTCAGGGCGATGGATGGATGCAAACACTATAAAAGTTTCGCCCACGAAATGAACGACCACCTGAAGATGATAGGCGAGGAAGTGGTGGAGATGGTCCCGGACCCCGAGGACCTGTTCGGTACACCACGACTAATAAAAACCGTCAAGCCCGTCATTCCGGGAATCTCCACATACTACGCACGCCATTGCTGGGCCACCTTCGCCTATGAAGCGGGTGTCCCGTTGGATGTCATCTCACAGGCGCTCGGGCATTCTTCGGGAAATAGGACTACCCTCATATATGTCAAATTCAATCAGCAAGCTGTCGACGATGCTAATCGAAGAGTTATCAATTATGTTAATGGCAATTAATACATTACGAACATTATTCAATTCTCTTTACAAGAATGAAATTTAGTTTTGTCCTTGGTGTCATCATTCGTCGGACCTTGAATTTGGCCCCAAAATCCTTTTTTAGTCCATGAGCCATTGATCTTACCATCGCCCATTGCTCATACGGAACAACGAGTTTCGTGTTCATATCCATATTTCTCATTATGGAGTACAATGATCCTTCGGTACTTTCAGTTGGTCTCATGTTCAGTATTTTTATTTAATTCTTGTTCGAATAATTTGAACCACCTAACTTCTCTTTCGTACATCAGCGGAAGAGTAAAGAAGTCTGCCTTTTTCTTGAAATAGAATATAATCGTTGAATGATCATAACCCATTGCCTTTGCAATATTGGTCAATGTGTATCCTTCTTCTTTCAACCTGCTTGCAATCATACATCGGAGAACAGTCAGTTCAAATGTTCGCTCCTTTCGGTTTTTTTCACCGACAATACTTTCAGCGATTGGAAGGATTTCTTTGTACCTATCCTTACAAGCCGGCAGTGTTTTATTCTGCTTGTTCAACCTTGTGATCACTTTGGAATAATATTCTTCCTCATCGCAAAAGTCATCACTACATAGTTGAAAAAGAATTTCATCAATCTCCTTGATGTCTTGCCAAGACAATCTCTCAATCAAATCAGCCTTCATTGTACCGTTTCAATTCTTCTGGAGTAATAAAATCCCACCCAAAATATTTTTGAATATTTGCAATCTGCTCATTGGTAGGCACATAACATACTTGGACACAAGCATAAAAACTATCTCTTGGTCCGAATGTAATGAATCCCTTCGGTTCATCAACCGCCGTAATAGTAGTTATTGATGTCGAATCTTTCACAATTTCCAATCTTATAATTGTACGCTGGTTCCATTTCGTCTGCCTCGTCATCCTCGTTGTTGAGCCATTCCTGATGTCTCCGGCAGGTCATTCGCAAGGGACAAGCCTCGCCGGAGCAGAGAAGGTAGTTAGTCTTTGCCATCTTGTATCAATTCATAAGTTATCCTAACCTTTTCTCCTTCCTTTGCCTCAAAGGGAAGGGTGTAGCACGCCAATTCACTTTCAACATAAATGTACTTTTCATCTCCTTTGGATACAACTTCTCCTTCAAATATTTTTTTCATTTCTTTGCCTCCTTCTCGTTCAAATAGCGGATTATCTCGTTGATTTTCTTCATCAGTTCCAGATTGGTCGGAACACTCTTGCCATAAACATTCCCGCACTGGTCTTTGATGTCGTAGGTTTCTATTTCTTCAATCATTTCTTTGCCTCCGTGATTCGTTTAATCAGTTCCTCCAATTCTGCCCGTAGTGCGGGTTTCGGTTGTGCGTCGCCGATGATTTCGGAGAGGCGAGATTCGACGATGGAAAGGATGTCTTTCTCGGCTTGTTTGTAGCCACGCTCGTATGCAATTCGGTAGTTTGCTCGGCGGTAGTTTAATTCCCTATCTTCGTCTCGCGGATAGGCTTCCAGGGCCATTTCTTCTGCTCTTGTCATCTTTCTTGGCTCGGCTATCTCTCGGAGTCTATCAAGATTAAATTTGCTCATTTCTCTCCCTCCTTGAGTTGCTTGATGAGTTCGTCGGCAAATAAAATTGCATTCTTGCATAAACCTTCAGCGGTGAACTCTCCGTATGTGACTCTTGGGTGTGCCATCATTCCAGCAAGTATATCCTTCGCTGCCTCTCTGCGGAATGCACCCCAATCTTTATTTAAGTCATGTACTGCTTGTGCATAACCTAAAAGATATGGTCCCGCTGGCATATCCGATGGAATTTTAGACAGGATGTCATTTTCATTTTCCATATTCAGTCCTCCTTTACGATGATAATGCGAACCTTGTCGCCTACCCCAATACCTTTTGGTTTAAGTGCGGCTATTCCTATACGGATAAAAGGAATATTATACGACGCCCCGTGAGAATCCAAATCGTCTTGAACAACGTAATGAATCGCCTCCTTCATCATCTGCTCTTTGCATAGACTGTAGCCCCACTCCACCGACTTTTCCTTTTCTGCATCAAAGTCCTCCTCGGACAAGATTACATTTCCATCCTTCATCATCTGCTCCTTCTGCCATTTCGCTCCGGCGATAAAGGCATCTACAATATGATTTGCAAAGTACACATCCTCATCTGCTCCACAATAATGAATCGTTGTATCAACAGGTACACCTTCTTGGTATTTTCTAACGGCTTCTTCAAGGTCATTCGGGACGTGCTTTTCCGATTCTTTGGTTTCTTTTTCTTCGTGCATATTAAAGTCAACGCAGTCCTTGGAAAATCTTTTAGGGTGATGGCACATCGGGATTCCCAATCGTTCATCTTCGTATCCGTATTTGCAAGTAGTACAATCTTTCATATTTCTTATTTCTTTAAGTGTTCCGCACCCCATTGGGCGAAGTGGCGGGCGTACATCATAAACTCACTTTTAGGGAGTACACCTTCAACAGATGGTTGATTAGATGGGGACAACCAATCTTTCCAACATTTCTCTATTTCTCCCCTCAACTCCTCGCAGACGGGTTCTTCAACTGGAATCACATCATCAAGCGACTTGCCGACATAGGACTTCTTGAACCATTCGGATTCTGCTATGTCCTTGTAGAGTTGGTTATAGTCCTTCTTGGGTTCTTCAAGGGTGTCGAGGAAGGAAAGGAGTTCTTCACAAACCTCACCTTTTCCAACAAAGTAATGTGTTCTATACTTCGGTTGGTCTGGAGTTACGGAGTTGCGATAATCCTTCCATCGCCGTTCAATCTCGGCCTTTATCTTGGCCAAAAGTTCTGCGTTTGTCATATCAAAATCAAATAAAAGGGCGCGTCCCTTGTTAGTGCACTCCTGGGCAATTACGCCGTGGTCTGTCTGCTTTCAACTGGATTAAGGTTTTGAGGTTTCCCGGTCGTACTCCCTCCAGCGAGTCAGCATCAGGGGCTCACT
>Ga0247611_10000505_pt1 | contig 79504 bp, 69 predicted proteins | sample 177DNAGHGhighgp2_FD_192422 | JGI IMG/M metagenome (GOLD analysis project Ga0247611, IMG submission 192422) | Sheep rumen microbial communities from Palmerston North, Manawatu-Wanganui, New Zealand - 1770 DNA GHGhigh gp2 | ecosystem: Host-associated > Mammals > Digestive system > Stomach > Rumen... | reverse complement strand
GTTGCCTACTTCTATAAGTGTATTTTTACTCCATTCGACAGTTTCAAACAAGTCGGATAAATAATCAAACATCTGATAATAAGATGTGACATCGCCCATTTTTCTCTCCTCATAAATTTCGATTTGTGCGAGAAGTATCGCACATTGCTTACAATACAAATTATACCTCAATCAGCCCTGCTTTACAATACACAATACGAAAAAACGGGAGCAACCCTGAGTTTAAGTTTTCTTCTTTCGTGGCATAGTTGATACTACCGCCGTGTCAGGGAGTATGAAGCGTAACACAGAATCGCATAAACAAGAAAAAGCGGTCATCCGATAATTGGTTGACTGCTTTTTCATACTGATAACGTGTTATTAAAATGCTTCGCTTATAGGCTTAGAACTTTTCACTGGCTTGCTTTTTCTCTATGCACTAAGCTCTTTATAAGTTCTGATGATAAGGAACAAAGCTACCGCAAAGGTCAGAATATCCGACACAGGCATTGAATACAGCACACCGTCAAGCCCGAAGAACATTGGCAGGAGAAGTGCAAAGCCCACACCGAACACGATCTCTCTAATCATGGAAAGCGCTGTCGATTCTACAGCCTTGCCCATAGCTTGCAGGAAGATAAAGCAAGCCTTGTTAATGCAAGCGAATATCATCATACAAAGGTAGATGCGGAAAGCGTGCACTGCAAAATCGGTATAATAGCTGCTCTCGTTCGCCGCTCCGAATATGCCGATAAGCTGACGTGGGAAGAACTCCACAAAGACAAGAGCCACCGCACCGACAGCCGCTTCTGCTATCAGTAGCTTTGTGAACAGCTCACGCACACGGCTTTTCAGCCCTGCGCCAATATTGAAGCCGACTACCGGGATACAACCTGCCGCCATACCGACTACGATTGAAATGACAATCTGAAAGAACTTCATTACGATGCCGACTACCGCCATAGGTATCTGAGCATACTGCTCTTGCCCGAAAATGCTGTCCATTGCACCGTATTTGCGTATCATATTATTGATCGCTGCCATTGCTGCCACAAGGGAGATCTGCGATAGAAAGCTGGTAAGACCGAGTGTCAGCGTTTTGCGGATAATAGTGCTTTCGGGCTTGAGATCTGCCTTTTCAGGCTTGACGAGCTTCATATTGCAGAGATACCATATCGCAAGCACCGCTGTCACGATTTGTCCGATGACAGTTGCAACCGCTGCTCCCATCATACCCCACCTGAAAGAAAAAATGAATATCGGATCAAGTATCATATTCAATACCGCACCTGCAAGTGTGGAGATCATGGCAAACTTCGGACTGCCGTCTGCACGGATAACAGGGTTCATAGCCTGACCGAACATATAGAACGGGATACCGAGCGAGATATAGAAGAAGTATTCCTTTGAGTGACGGAAGGTTTCTTCATTGACCGTTCCGCCAAACATTGCAATAATGCCGTCACTGAATATCAGGTACACGGCACAAAGGATCAGGCTGCTCACGAACGTCATAAAGACGGAGTTGCCGACACTTTTCTTTGCCTTATCCGGTTCGCTCTTTCCGAGACTGAGACTCACAAAGGTACAGCAGCCGTCACCGATCATAACGGCTATTGCAAGAGCTATGACAGTAAGTGGAAACACCACTGTATTTGCGGCGTTTCCGTAAGAGCCAAGATAGCTTGCATTTGCAATGAATATCTGGTCTACGATGTTGTAGAGCGCCCCGACAAGCAGAGAAATGATACAAGGCACGGCGTATTTTTTCATCAGTCTGCCCACAGGCTCACGCCCTAAGAATTGATTTGCGTTTTGTTCCATTTTGATTTCCTCCTAAAAAAACACAGCGTGAAGCTGAAAGCTGGAATTACGCTTAAAGCCACACGCTGTTTTTGATGATATGAAATTATATTTGTATTTTTTTATTTCTTCCTGAACTACCCTTACCGCATAGTCATGACCGACATCTTCCTTGAGCATAAAATGAAGTATTAAAAAATAAAACGAGCAGCAATAACCGGACTTACGCTGGATTGCTACTCGTTATATATTGATTATATCACATCTTCGGCTTTTTTGCAAAGGACATTTTGCACAAATATTACGCCTTTACAGCCTGAGTTTTTTCAGCTTTTGTTCCATACCGTCCTCACCGCCAAATGCGAATCCCTGGGCATGAAATCCTACTTTTCAGCAGGCTCCCACTTGCACCTTACGGGCGAAACGATAGAGCCGTCTTTCTTCATTGCCGCCATAGTTTTGTCAACGACCTTGCGGTCAAGACCTGTCAGCTCGGCGATCTTGCCTGCGTTCAGCGGCTCGCCAGCCTTTTTCATTGCCTCTAAGATCTGTTCTTTCTCTGCCATTCGTATGACCTCCTTTTTATATTTGGTAATTCTATTGTAACTGAAAAACGTCTATACCGCCATTCTCAATATGCTCTTTTATCAGCAGCAGTGTCCTGTACTCCCTCTGATTCCATGCAAGCTCGCCTACATTGTCCAGCATCGCCCGATTCTTTGCTATCGCTTCATCGAGGGTGTACAGCACGGTTCGCATTCCATATCGCTTTTCCTGTTCACTGAGCTGTATTTCTCCACGCTCAGAGGACACCTCGCAGAAATACAGCCTGCTGATCTGGCGAAATATCCTGCCCTCGTGATAACTCTTGAAATCTCTGCGTATTTCCTCGATATACCCAAACGGACGAATCGTGTCGGGCATAACGTTGTAACCTGTTTCCTCCCTGATTTCACGAATAAGGGTGTCTGAATCTGATTCGCCCTCGTCCTGACCTCCGCCGGGGAGACTGACCTCGCCTTTGTTGTCATCGAGCAGCAACAGCTTGTCTCCAATAAAAACGATACCCCGTACAGCGACTCTTGTCCATACGTCCATATCTTCATCGTAGTCTTTCGCATCTAACAACAGTAATCGCTCCATAATGACCTCCAAAACTACCAATAATTATACCAGAGTTTTCCCTATAAAGTCAATCGACTAAACAGAAAACGCCTGATTCTTCGTTGAAATCGACAGACTAACGGCGCAATAAAGCCGTACGGCTCACTAGTATTAATTATGCATTAATATTGTGCCGTACGGCTAAATTTATAATTCCATGATGATTCTCAGCGTTATGATTTGGTAGTTCACTTGCTACGTTTGAATATACTATTTCTAATATTTACTTATTTTTTTCGCTTCCTACTTTTTTTACGATTGCAAGTACTGCCGAACATATAACCATAAACAAGCCTATAGTAATAAACAAAAAGCCTAAATCAACATGTATAAAGTAAACGTTATTAGTTTTGAAATTATGTAAGTCATACATTGTTTTAAATAATGCTACAGCAGCTGTTATCAAAACGACCTTGTACTTTTCCATAAGTATAAACACTATACAAACCAAAGCTAGAATAGCAACAATTGCTCCAGCCTTAATCTTACCGTGGTTAATTATATAATATATATTCTCCTTATTTCCTGAGATGTCAATCTGGCAAAAAGGATGAACTCCTCCCATAACAGCTAACAACGAACCAACAACGCCGATAAACATGACAGCTTTTTCAGCCATCGGTTTATCCATTAAATATTTATCCATTTTCATACCTTCTTATATCTATTCAAAAACAAACATACTTACTCTTTTATCTAATTAAATAATAATCACACTTAATCTTCTATCTAATCAAATAATAATCACACTTAATCTTCTATCTAATTAAAAACTTGACGTACTTACATTTTTAATTGTAGCCTTATCCGACAAATTAGTTTTATCAAGAAGCTTCTTGATCCTAGAATAATTTGTCTTGTTCGACTTAATATTAATCTTCATAGCTTTTCTCAAACCTGTAAATGCAGTGCTTGATACCTTTGTTATGGTTCCAGGAAGAGTAATCGTCTTTAACTTGCTACATGTTCCTTTAAATACACTTCCTTCTATCTCTGTAACCTTATATTTTTCGCTGCCATATGTGACAGTCTTTGGTATTGTAACAGATTCGCCGCTTGTTTCAACCTTTGTTACTATAAGATTTGAACCGCTAATGCTATATTTTACCTTCTGAATAATATTATAGCTATCATCATAAATTTTTGTTTCAAGAGCTGCCAACTTACCGTTTTTATAATATGAACCTATAGTAGTATATGTACCTTCGTCAAACCCTGTTATGTTTGAAAAATCCTGTAATGATTCAACACCCTGAGCTACCTTGCTAGAAGTCTTTGATACATGAGCTGCTTCAATTCTATTAAAAACAACCAATGAATCCTTCCAGGTATACCAGGTCACATAGCCGTTATATACTATCGGTTGACAATCTGAAAGACTGCCCTTCATCTGATAGATCTTAGTCTTCTTATTTCCCTTTCCATCTATCAGTACATAATTAACTATACCACTACTTTCCCATAAAACAATAAATCTATCTGAAGATATCTGTACCATCTGAGGGGTGCTTACATTAGTATCACTCTTCTTATAATTTGTAAGCTTTACAACCGTAGGTTTTGACTGTAAATCTTTATCTACATAGGTAACAAAAACATTACTTACAGATTTCTTATCGTTAAAATCATCTACCTTATTTCCAGCTACAATATAAGTGCTCTTTGATATTCCAAAACCGCCTATCTCAACACCTGTGTAATTATCACCAACATTACCTGGAATATCCATAAGGCTTACGTAAGTTCCATAATCGCTATCGAACCAGAAATATCCATCATTTACAGCATCAAAATCGCTTTTACATTTATTTAAACAGATTGCTCTTTCGTATGCATCACCATGATCTATTCCTATGAAGCTATCTCCATCTATACCAAGGAACTGATTAAACGAATGACTTACATAACCTGTCGGTGAAAATGCAACTTCAGTATAAGATTTTGAAATCTTCATGCTATTTGTATCAAATTTTATTGTTACATTTGCCTGATGTCCTGAATACATCTTGTGACAGGTACGCACATATAGATCATCACCGTCAACCACCATTCTAGCAGAACCTGCATCGAATGGAACTGTTGTATTAGCTCCGTAAAGGCTGTCACTTCCAAGCTTTTTCCATTCGCTATTATACTTGGTTATTCTATATACCTCTGCGCTATCTGAACATTCAGTATTCTTTTTTCCGGTTAAAACATAATAATTTTCACCGTCTGTAGCTACTGAACCAAAAAGTGGAAGTTCTAGTGAAACACTCGTTGTAGATTCTACCTTATAATTATCATTATAATTTTCAACTAAAAGCTTTCCATTTATAGCCCCTGCCTGAACCCTGACAAGTCCATTTTTAGTTTTCAGGAGGTAAGAATTAATTACATCTGACCAGTTCCAAGAATAATCCTGAGAATCTTCATTTGAACCTGTATAAGTCTTTGCATATGCATCAATGGCAGTACCTCCGACTGGGGTAAAGGCCATTACTGCTGTAAGAGAAAGCACTGCAGTAGTCTTTAAAAATCTAGATACATTTTTCATTTTTTTCCTCGCATTCAATCGAAAACGATTTCGATATAACATAAATTATATGTTATTGTTGTAAAAATGTCAATAAGCATGCAAAATTGGTAGTCACGAAATTTCGCGAAAATACCGCGAAAATTAGACGAAAATACTGGAAATATTAACAATAATTTTTATGTATAAAAAAGCTGACGTTTTATGCATATTTTCACACAAACGTCAGCCTTGAAAAACTATTATTTATTCAGCTCCATTTACTACTGTAGTTTCTACCTGTACCTGTTCAGTTACAGCATTTTCTATTACATAGTTATATGCTTTATCATTAAGAAGCATCTGAGTTAAAACATCATCAGAAACAACCTTTTTAAAACTATCTACATCTTCATAGCCATAAAGGCCTGCATACGTTTCAGCACCGGCCTTAAGTTCATCTGCATTAATAGAAAAATTTTCCTTTTCTGCTATCTTATTTAATGCAAGATTAAGCTTAACCATATATTCGCCTGTAGCCTTTACTGCATCCTCAAACTCATCTTCTGACATATCATAGGTAAGAGCAAGATATTCTCCTAATTCATATCCGCCATCATCACATATCTTCTTATTAAATTCAAGTGTCTCATCAACATAATCCTGTATATCAGCATGTGAAAGTCCTGTATAGGTTGAATTTAAAATAACCTTAAGCATAACTCTCTCCTGCCAATCTTTATCTGTAGAAGTTGACTGACCATTATCAGTTTTAACAGCAGACACGCCTTTATATTCACCAAGAACTACCTCACCTTTAGGGCTGATATAGTTACCACCTTCTGAACTTGCCTCATCATCTGCAAATTCAACAGCTGTGGTTCTTGTTGTTGTAACCGCCGTTGTCTCTTTCAGCTCCTTTGCAGCTTCACTACATCCTGTCATACTTACAGCAACTACTCCAGCTAAAAGTAATGATAAAAACTTCTTCTTCATTAGAATCTCCCTTTTCTTTCTATAAAATGATGAAAGGCTTTGCCTTTCTCACCTTCACGATTATATTACAAATTGTAGAAAAAGTCAAATTCATAAAAACATCATAAAAGGACTGCTATTTTGAAACAGCAGTCCTCAATTATTATTTGATATTATTTTTGATTCTTAAAAAACACTTCAATAATAGCATCAGCTATTTCCTTTGGTGAACTAGCGCTAGATACCTTATCAGTAATGGATTTTACAGTATTTATAAGGTCCTTGGAAATCTTTTCTTCTATGGTCTTCGTAATCCATTCGATATCATCTTCAGATTTCTCACCTGTATAGATTTTTTCGAATACATTTGCACTTCCTTCACCTATTGCTGCTACGATTGAGCCTGCTATTATGGCATTTAACACACTAGCAGCTAAATTTACTCCAGGTATGGCTTTTAGTGCACTTATTATGGCCTTTGCCGCCACACTTACAGTTCCTATTTCAACAATGGTAGTCATCACTACCTTGGATTTTTCAGTTTTCTTTATTCCATAAATCGATGCTATACTATTTATTTCTACAGTTTCTAGAGGCGTAAGAATAAACGCATCTGCAATAGGAATAGGCACTGCGCCTATCACTGCCCCTGAAGCCGTTGAAACGCCTATTACGCTCTGCGCAAATATTCTTTTTCTAGACAGCTTATAGGCACTGACATCCTTTTCAGCAGCCTTTATCCCTTCTGGAAGAGCCTCATTTGTAGCATCTATTAACTCTGTTATTCCATCTACCGGTGCAAAAGCCGTATCATTTAATCTATATACCATTGAAACTACTGGTATAACAGCACGTACTCTTTCCGCAATCTTGGTATTTTTCTCAAGTACCTTATTCACCATTTCTAAATTCTTTTCCCTATCAGGAACAGAATAAGATTTTGTAATTACAATAATAACCGGCACTGATTTCCATACCGAGGTAGCACTTGCAAGATTTTTCAAAGTCTTAGGGAAAAGCTTACCAGTGGTTCCTTCTATACAGAACCAGATTACATTTATCTTCTTTTCTTCTTTTCCGTCCTTAACTCCGTCTTTTGTCCATTTCTTTACTGCATTAATGGCCTTCTGTTCCTTAATAAAGGATGGCTCAAAGCCTATTGTATCTATAAGTCTGAAAGGTATTTCGTCATTTTCATAGGAGTCTATTCGAGAAGTTGTACTCGATGGTCCCCAGCTTGTCTTAGCAACTTCCTTTCCAAGCACAGAATTAATAAGTGTAGATTTACCTACACCCGAATTACCCATTATCAATACATTTCCCTTTTCCATGGTAGTTCCCCTTTCTACAGCTGCCTATTATCCCTTGTAATGTTTCCATTTACCACGAATTAATGCTTTAATGCTCTTCTGCGAAGCTGGCAAAGCCGTCTATGGTAATAAGATCCTTTACAAGCATCACGAACTTCTCATTAAAAGCATCTACTACCTGTACCGCTAAATGAAGCAGGACTGTAAACATGCTCTCTGTCACTGCATTATTAATCAAGCAGGTCGAGAGCTTGAACATAATATTGCCCTTAACAATATCAAAATCAAATTCACCGAACTTTCTTCTGTGATTTGCCGTAATGATGGCAAGAGCAACTTCAACCTTCTTTTCCTCTGGTATAGAAACCGGAATCGGGCTGAATATAAGCATATTCTCTGGAAACGCAGAAAATTCGACTATAAATCCCATTGGCAGATCTTCACCCTGTATGATGAAATTTACTGCATACTCTGCCTTTTCATCGTCTTCTCGTAAAATCTGATATTTATAGCCAATATTATTAAGAATTAAACAGGTCTGCTCAAAATTCCTTCTGGTATTAGCCATGGCTTCATTTATGAATTCATTTCCCTCTTCGTCCATAGTAACCCCCCCATAATTTAATAAATCCGCTAAGTATATTATACCATTTTAAAAGGATAAACTCAACCATAAGAACGCATATTAAACGCTGTTAAATTACTAAAATTCAAATAAGGATCATTTATCATTCATTTTTCCTTTCAAAATAATTAAACAGCGTGCATCAAGTACGTTTAATAAATTAATTTCTGCATTTTGGGCAGGTTATTTCAATTCTGCCCTTGCCCTTAGGTACTCTGATTGTCTGACTACAGCACTTACAGATATAATATCTGCTTGTTTTTCTGTCTCTTATAGATAGCTTAATTACCTTGAAAATAGCTACCGGCTTTTTCATGATTTTGCAGAACCAAGCATTTTCAGTTCTTCTTTTAGCTATGTTCCTAGACATCATCCTGAATATTGTATAGCCAAGCAAAGCCGTAGAAATTAGATATAATACGCCGTTTTTTGTGAACAAGTTCACGATCATCAGAATTATTGCTGCAATATAGGTAGTTCTTGAAAAATAATCCTGACCATACCTGCCATACATAAATCTGGCCATATTATCCTGCATCTTGTACATTCTCTGTCTAAATCTGTCCATATAGCAACCTCCTGTAAAAATATAAATTGTCGCATAGTATACTATATTTTGTCAGAAAATTCAAGCATTTTCACAGAATGTTCACAAAAAATTAGCACTCAGTACATACGTCTGCTAACAAGTGGTTATTGCATCATAAACAACCATTTAGCATAAAAGCATTACGTCCTTTACTAACCATACTACTAGTATATAATATAGTCAACAGTAAAATAGCAAAAGCACCCTCCTAACTATCTCCCCGTGTTACGGGTACATCTCAGTAAAGAGGGTGCTTGATATTTATTTTCAAATGTCTTTTCTTATAACAAAAACTACTATAATACTTTTAAATCTTCTAGTTTATACATGTGTAAGACCATGCACAGATACAATTCCATCAATCTTCTTATTCTGTTTGCACAATGGACAATCGCCCGGCTCGTATGAAGCATAGCCTTCAATATCCGATGGCTTAAAAATATAATTGATCTTATGGCCTGCTATCGTATCTACACCACTGAACAATGCAGAAATATGAGCAATTTTTCCGCCATAATATTCAATACATTCAAGTGATTTTTCTACTGTATGACCTGTTGATGCCGTTGAAAGAACAAGCAGAACATTCTTACCGCGTACAGTAGGAATAACATTATCCCTAAAGGTAAGCTGTCCGTTTGAATTCTGTGAAGGTGTAATAACGTTGATGTCCTTATTCGAATTAACAGAAAAACGTTCTGGCTTTGCAAGCTCACGTGCAAGGAAGGCTCCAATAACATTTGTGCCATCCATACAGATAATTGTATCTACCTCCTTGAAGGTTTCGATTTCTGAAACCATTGCCTGAGCTACTGCTCTAGCCTTTTTAATACTTGATTTCATTGATGTGAGATCAATATAATTGTTTACATGAGAGGATGATGTTGCAAAATGACCTGGTGTTACCTCTAACTGAATAAGATTATTGTACTTAGAAACTACACTATATGACTGCATAATAAAGCCCTCCTAAACAAAATATTTTAAATATCAACCATCGCTACCTTTATTAACAATACATAAATATTTTAACACATTATTTATATTTTTTCAAGTAAAAAATGATAATTTGTCTCTCCTCATTAAGGCATAATTTCAAGAGCACCGCTGCAGACCATATGGTTTAACTCAATCGGCCCTGCCGAGCAGGCAGGGCGAAAATCACTGAAAAAAGCTACCCTTTACAGCGATTATTTGCTGTAAAGGGGAGCTTTATCGGATCGCAAACAGGATATGTTATTCAGACTTGTCAGAAACCGAATAAACCATCGAAATCCAGATCCCAGTCATCTTCATTATTTGTTTGTTCTTCAAATTCCGTCGCATTAAAATCAACAGAAACATCAAAAGTATCTTCGGAGATAACTCTTCCTTGGTTATCGAAAAAGGTTATCTTTCCCGATACCTGCTTCAGATCATCAAGAGATGACACATTAAACAAATCAGGACTTATTCTTTTATTATATGTTTCACTTCTACTGTTATTGAAGAACATAACCCTGCCACTATAGTGACAATCAACACCCCAACACGTCATACCGTCTTCGATCTTATTGCCGTTGACAGAGATCTCGCTGATACAATAGTCAAACTCATCAGCTACACGTTTATCATCATATATGTCCGACACCCCATCATACAGCATATATTCAAACTCAGGATTTGACTTATGGTACCCTTCAAACCACAGGTATGGTTTTTTATCGTAATCATCTGTATCCAGACACAGGATCATTGAAGCATAATCTGTGTCGGAGATAAAGACCTCATCACCGATAGCAGTCAAGGTGCCTGTGTGGTTCTCGCCCTGTACCGTAACAGCGGATAGCTTCTGATCTTTATAAAATTCAGAGTCAACGGGGATATTTCCGCACAACAGCGTATCAATGGCACTGAGCATATCTTTATCCTCTTGCGGATACTCCTCGTATCTTGAGCCATTTTTGCTCTTTTCATCGGCAAAGGCTTTGATATCGGCAGATGATCCGCTGTCAGCTATAGCGGTCACTGTTATTGCAGCTATAATAATTGCGGCTGTGAACATTTTTTTTAGTATGAATACGGCTTTGCAGCCATTTATTGTTTTAGTCATTGCTTTTACCTCCTAGTATCCCAGTCCTGCCTGCCATTTGAACTGCTTGGTTTTGAGCAAATACTCATCAGGGTCATTTTTTATTGCTTCATAATATTTACCTTCGGCGTACTTTCTTTTTTCTTCTTCGATCCTGTTCTGTTCTTCTGCAAATTTTCTTGCTTCTTCTTCCTTTTGTTCAAAATAGAAAGTCAGATTGTTCTGATGATCAGCGTTTTGCTGAGCCGCATTATCAGGTGACCAGTAATCTACAAAATCACTCATCGGATCCAGACTGTCGAGGACTTTTACGCCAACGTACATCGTACCGAGTATACCAATCGCAGCCGTAAAAGTTTGTGCCTGCTCTATATACCTCTCAGCCTCTTCTCTGACATTAGTATAATTATCATCCGGTATAAGCAGACCGTAGCCGCTCGTCATATTCTCATGATTCCAAGGAACACCCTGACCTACTGCAAGCAGCCCCTGATCATCATATTGAGCAAAATCAACAGCCCCCTGCAGAACCCCGTCAACATAATTTCCCTCGTCAAAGTAGGTTATCCTTTCTCCCTCGGTTATATCAGTTCTGTTGAATACATTCATAACGGTAGCATTGCCGTTGAGCAAGCCGTTTTTGTAATCACCGTAATACATCTCCTGAACATATCGGATAAAGTCACTGGGATCCTTTGCGGTAGTCATTTTGATCGTCAGTCCCGTACCATTTGGAAGACCGCCTTTCCAGTCACCCGAATAGATCATGTTGATATTATAATTATTTGTTAGAGTATTGTCGATATAACTACCTAAAGACGGCTGATCCTCAAATGTGCCGATCAGGATCCTTCCATTGAATGTGCCCTTGCCGCAGGGAGCCGCACCCTTCCAGTCGCCTGTGTAGAAACCGATATAGTTATTGCAGACATAGGGATAGTTTTCAACCTGCTCTACTTTTGCATCACAATCGTGCTGCGCAACCTCAGCCAGTCTGTCCTGAGTTTCCTTAAGGTATTCTCTCAGACCTTTGTAGATCTCCGTTGCTTTAGCTTTTTCTAAAACCTCGTTCTTCCACTCATCGTCAGGTGAATTATTTATTGCGCCAAAATGATCAGGGTGATTACTCAAAAATTCAAGCTCATCATCACTTATCTCGGTGTTTATCCAGTCGAGATTCGGTGCATCAAGCCTGTTTGCAATACCCATCATTGAAGTATAATACTCCAATGCAAGCTTGCAATCAGGGCACATATCTTCCTCCTGGGCATTATCAATGCTTATCGAATTTGCAGTCTTTGCCCCTTTTGATTCTTTCGAGCCGCCTTCATCTTCGTCAGGACCATTGTCGGAACAAGCGACTGATGAAAACGCCATTAACAGCGCAAGGCAAGCTGCGAATAGTCTTTTTTTCATAGTTTTCTTTCTCCTTTGAAATTATATTGTCAGGCATAATATTGCCTGTTGCTTCCAATTTTAATGATATGTTACTCAACTCTTGTTCCGCATCTTTTACAGAATTTTGCGGTATAAGATATTTTCTGTCCGATAAACTCACTTTTGGTTTTTTCAGATTTCCCCATTGTTATTTTCTCTATATTAAAATATTTTAGAAACTACCTATTATGCGTATTCTTAACACGCAGCTTATTATAACACCTAATAAAATGAATTACAATAGCTTTATGATAATTCGTGGAGGAATTTTCAATATGGAATTGAATTATGCACTTATAGGCGCAAGAATAAAAAGAATACGCAAGTCGCAAAAGCTCACTCAGGAACGGCTTTCGGAATTGGCAGGGATAAGCCCTCAGCATATGAGCCAGATAGAGAGCGCCAAAACAAAGCTCTCGCTGCCAACGCTGATAAATATTTGTAACGCTCTGAATGTATCGGCTAATAAGATACTTTGTGATTTGCTTTCAGCCGATAATGTAGAGCAGATAGGCGCCGATATAGCAGAAACCTTTAAGGACTGCACCGCCGATGAGATATATTTGATGCTTTCTGTTGCGGACAGCGTGAAGCGTAGTATAAGAACAAAAAGGATCAAGCTAAGCCACGAATGAGAACAGATATTAAAAAGCCGTCATTTCTGTAATTTTCAGAAGTGACGGTTTTTCTGTTTTGTAATATAAGATTTGCAACTATGTTTAAAACAATTAATTCGTTAATATAAGTGTTTGACCTTTTCTATAACGCAACTATGTCCCTTGCTATCATCATAACTTATCCCAACAAGAATTATTTCATCAGTATATCCTGCCAGCGCTCCCGTGTAACGCTTTTCTTTTATCTGTCTGATAGCAGCATCAGCTGAGTTGTCATGTTTCAGTTCGATTATCATAGCAGGCTTATCAGTATTCTGATAAGGCAGCAGAACGATATCTGCAAATCCCTTACTCGATGCAGTTAATGAATTCTTGCTGAACTTCGGCATTAGGTATCCATACCAGACCTCTGCCCAGAGCCTTTTTTCCAAAGGCTTCATATGTCAAATAGCCCAGATGGATCAGCAGTGTGAGTATATCGTCAGCTGAGGCAAATGTGGTCATATCGTTCTGGAATTTCGCCGTATTGACCTCTATCTTCTCCCCTGCAATCATGCGGGTGACCTTGTCGTGTAAGCCGTCAAAATCCGCCTGTATATAGACTTTCAGAGCCTCATAGGTCTCGGTGGAAGTCCAGTAATTACTTATCTTTTTAGCTCTGATACTCTCAACGACCGAGCGAGGATTATATATGGAAATGCCCTCAACACAATAACCATCGTACCACTGTTTCAGGTCATCAAAAGAAGCGGAATACTTATCGCAGAGCGCAGCTACTTCATCATCGGTAAAACCTGTAAATTCGGCGTATCTGTTGGTGTCGGTTATAGATATTTCGGTGAACATATTGAGTGCGGAATGCTCGCCGTACTTCTTTATGGGCAGTATACCCGTCATATACGCAAGAGCAACATAGCTCTTGTCTTTCAGAAGATTGCGCAGGAAATTAAGGTATTCGGTCTGATCGTCCGGTGTATATTTCTTAATTCTGAAAACGCAGTCCCATTCATCGATTATAAAAATGAACGGTACTTTCGTTTTGGTGAAAACATCCTGAATAGTCCTTATAAGCTTAGTTTTATCAAAAAAACGCAAATCGGAAAACTCATCAAGAATATCAAACAAAAGCGTTTTTTCAATTTCGGCGATCATATCCGAAATCGTATTGTTTGTCGAGAATTCTACCATATTGATATGGATAACATTGTACTTGTTCAGATACTTTTCAAAGCTGTCATCTGATGATATTTTAAGCAGCGCAAACATCTCACTTGAATCACAGCCCTTGCTGTAATAAGCGGTCAGCATATTCGCAGCCATCGTTTTTCCGAAGCGTCTGGGACGACATACACAGACAAAACGATTTTCAGTATCCAAAATTGCATTTGTCTGTTTTATAAGCTCAGATTTGTCAACATATATCTCCGAGTTTAAAGCCCTGCCAAAATCGATGTTATCAGGGTTAAGATAATTCCCCATATTACCGCCTCCTAAATTTATCTATGTCTTATAATATAACATTGAGGATATGAATTGTAAAGGGGCTGATGCAACTGCAACACCCCTTTTTCACTACACAGTAACATCACGGCCGGCTCTGAGCCCTGCTATCAGCTCGGCACATTCCCCATAGCTTGCGGTGAGTGCCGACATTCGGACACCGATCATATAGACAATCGTGGTAACTACCTCTTTAGTATCAACAGGCAGGGAAATCCCTCCTATGTAATTGATTTTTTCGGGGTGGTTTGGTACAATAAGGGTTAATGAGAGGGCAACTTGGCTTTCTCTGCTAAATCGAAATTTGCAGCAAAGGAAAATTTACTATGACAACAGACAACAAATTAACAATAGGTGTATTCAGTTCGTCTTATGTCTTGATATATGATGCTCCCGAGTCGGCTGAACGTGCAGAGTTTTTTCTGCGGGACAATGGCTTCGATGTTAAGCATGACAAGTTGTGGGGCAAAAAGAAAGCCTTTCGTACCGGTACTCCGCAGGAGAGGGCTGACGAATTCAACAGTATGTTATATGATCCGGAAGTGGATATCCTCATGGCAAGTGTGGGCGGTATCGTCACAAACGGTATGCTACCGTACATTGATTACGACTTCTATGCCAAACACCCTAAACCCGTTGTAGGTATGTCAGATGTGACTACATTATTATTGGCACTTTATGAGAAGACAGGTGTACCGACTTATTACGGCACGAATTTTGTGACGAGCTATGCAAGGCTCAGCCCCTATCGAGATATCGCATTGAAATGCCTTTGTGATGTACTGAAATATAAAGGAAGTTATCAATATACAGCTCCGGAATACTATTCCGATGAGGTGATTGAATGGGAAAAGCCACTGACACAGGAAAAGCAGATACCAAATAAGCTTGTAACAATTCACGGCGGAAAAGTGACCGGAAGGCTTATCGGCGGTAATCTCTGGGCAATGGCGAATATATGGGGTACTCCATATATGCCCGAGATCAGGCAGGGAGACATATTGTTTATAGAGGACACGGAAACAAATGCCGATCTGGTGGAGTGTCATCTCGGACAGCTGAAAATATGCGGAGTATTTGAAAAACTCGGCGGGCTTATAATAGGCAAGTGCCGTGATTATTTTGACTTTGAAACAGAGATGACTTATTATGACTTCATCTATGACTATATCGGCAGACCCGATATCCCCGTGCTTGCCGAGTGCGATTTCAGCCATTGTGCGCCCATGCTGACTATACCGATCGGTATCACAGTCGAACTTGACACAGATGAGCAGATGATAAGGTTAGTAAGATAACTTGTACAGAAAGAAAAGCATAAATGTGAGCAGATTGCAAAGAAGAACAAAAGAAAGCTATGATTTCAGTAAAAGGTTGCATTAATGGGTTTTCTGTGCTATAAACATATTGATAGAGTATGTATTCGCGTGCAGAAAGGGGCGTACAGTCATGAAAAAGTTCAAGACCACAGGACTATGTAATCCTTCTAAGAATTATATGGTTGACATCACTGATCGATTAAATAAGATTAAGGTGATGATAGATAACGGTGACTACTTCACAATAAACAGGGCGCGTCAATTCGGAAAGACCACTACTCTTGCTGCTCTTGAAAGGTATCTGAAAGACGAGTACGTTGTATTAAGACTTGATTTCCAGGCAATCAGCACCGCAGATTTTGCCGATGAAGAGAGCTTTGTCAGAACATTATCACTGCTTATAATACGAAAAGCATCAAAGATGACACTCCCATCCGAAATCATTGATACATTTAATGATTTCGCAAATAGAGAGGCGAATAAAGCAAGACTTGGCGAGTTGTTTCTTTTATTTTCAAAATGGTGTGAGGTTTCTCCTGGGCCAATTGTCTTTATCATTGACGAAGTAGACAGCGCATCAAACAATCAGGTGTTTCTGGACTTCCTTGCACAGCTTAGGCTCCAGTATCTTGAAAGAGAAGACGACGAGGACAATCCTGCGTTTCAGTCAGTGATCCTTGCTGGAGTTGCCGATATAAAGCACATCAAGGGCAATATCCGAAACGATAATGATTCAAAGGTAAACACACCCTGGAATATTTCTGCGGATTTCAATATAGATATGTCACTATCTGCCAGCGGTATAAAGGGTATGCTTGACGAATACGAAGCCGACCATAACACGGGTATGAACACAAAGCTTATCGCCGATTCGATCTACGAACACACAAGCGGCTATCCGTTCCTTGTCAGCCGTATATGTCAGATCATCGACGAGCAGCTTGTACCGGACAAATTTGACAGTCTTGAAAAGGCATGGACTAAACAGGGATTCAATGAAGCAATTAAGATACTGCTTTCCGAAAAGAACTCGCTTTTCCAGTCGCTTACAGGCAAGCTGACAAACTATCCCGATCTAAAAAAATCAATCAAAAGTATCCTCATGGAAGGTACAACTCTTTCATATTCTGCACTTCAGGAGTCTATATCTCAGATGGAGATGTACGGTTTCATAAAGAACAATCACAATACAGTTGCCATTTCCAACAGGATATTTGAAACGCTACTGTATAACCTTTTCCTTTCGGACGAGGAGATCAAATCAAGTGCGATGTTCAATGAAGGCACACTTGCCAAAAACATCTTTGTCGAAGACGGCAAGCTGAATATGCGGCTTGTGATAGAGCATTTCATAAAGACCTATACTCAGATATTCGGACCGCTTGAAGATAAATTCAAGGAAAAGGACGGACGCGAACAGTTCCTTCTGTTCCTAAAGCCCATTATCAACGGTACAGGCAACTACTATATAGAAGCGCAGACCAGAGATCAGACGCGCACAGATGTGGTTGTTGATTATCTCGGACAGCAGGATATTATTGAATTAAAGATATGGCGCGGGCAGAAATACAATTCAGACGGTGAGCAGCAGCTTGTCAGATATCTCGAGCATTTCGGTCTTAACGTCGGATATATGCTGACATTTAATTTCAATAAAAACAAAGAACAGGGTGTAAAGCTTGTCAAAATCGGTGACAAGACAATTTACGAAGGTACGGTATAACAAAACAGGAAGGAACTTCATCTCGAGTTCTCTTCCTGTTTATTTTTTTGTTAGCACATAATTCAGTACATCACATTATTACATTTAGCAGACCTATATCATTCCCACTTTCAAAATGAGCTTTTCCGAAAAGAAAAATTAAAATAAATCTAATGAGCTATCTAAATATATTTCTTCTCTTACATTAAGCTGATATTCCGGCTTTGTCATATAATACAAAATAAATTCAAGTACTATTGCACTTCCAAGGCTTCTTCCTTCGATTTTAAAGTTAGAAAAGCCCATCGGCATATATAGCTTCTGAATATCTTCTACACCTATAAAACCCGGATTTTTCATTGCTTTAGAGAACTTATAACCTTCTTCATGGTTAGGTGCATGGCATATATGATCAGGAATATCTTCATCCAGGCTTTTCCTGCTTACATTTTCGTAGCATTCCTTTCTTTCACTGCAGCCATAGAAGCAGCATTCATTGCAAAGAAATTCTACCTTGTCCTTTTGTAAAGGAGTTATTCCTTCTAATTTATCAAAACTTTTATTCAAGCGGAAATCAGGCACGACATATGAAAAATCCTCTCTGTCTACTTCAGCTAAAAATTCATTAAAGTCAGTTATTACCTTTGTTGTAGATGATACAAAATATAATTCCTTATAATTAGCCTTTATGTAATCCATTAATAGGTCTGAGTATATTATTACTCCGTTTTTTACATTTTTGGCTTCATTTGCAAGCCTGCATATCCTGTTACATTTTTTATCTAAAAGATGCTTTTCTTCAAGTAAAGAATTGCTAAAGGTAAGCCTAGCTGATATGCCATATTTTTCAGTTAACTCAAATACATCTTCTGCTAACTGTTCACCAAATCCAACTCTTCCACCTCCCCAGATACAATCTGCCGGAGCGCCATATATAGAGCCTATTTCACACCAATCATAGAAATATTCTCTATGATTTTTATATAGTGGCAAAAATTCTCTATACAAATCATAAAACTCAAAAAGACCTGGAAGATGATAATACGCCTTTGTGCAACTAGTCAAATCCCTACCTCTTCTCTATATCAAGTATTACTTATACCAAACCATCACTCATAACAGTTATTACTTATGCAAACCTCACTTATACCAGTTATTACTTATGCAATCTATTACTTATGACAATTATTACATATGCAAAATTATTAGAAGCGTACAGTATCAGGATCAGAGCCTGAATAACCGAAATTATCAAGGGCATCTATTCTTCCCATGTCATCTTCATCAAGTTCAAAATCAAACACCTGAAGGTTCTGCTTTATTCTTGTAGGGGTAACAGACTTAGGAAGTGGAAGCACACCATGCTGAATGCACTATCTGATGCAGACCTGTGCCACTGATCTATTTACCTTTTCAGCAATTTCTATTAATACAGGGTTATTTAACATTCTTCCTGTTCCAAGTGGTGACCAGCCCTCAACTATGATATCATTTTCCTTGCAGTAATCTAAGGTCTCCTGCTGAAGCTCTAACATGCCAGGATGGAATTCTATCTGATTTACCATTGGCTTTACCTCTGTCTCCATGAGGGCCTTAAGGTGATGTGGCTTAAAGTTAGATACACCTATTGCCTTAATTTTTCCTGCCTTATATAGCTCTGTCATTGCTCTCCAGGTATCAAGATTTATCTGCTCCCAGTTTTCAAACCTGTTTGCTGATGCAGGCCAATGAATAAGATATAAATCCAGGTAATCAAACTTAAGTCTCTTTAAGGATTTTTCAAATGCAGCAAGTGTTGTATCATAACCACGTTCTGAATTCCATACCTTACTAGTTACAAATAGCTCTTCTCTTGCTACACCGCTTTCTAGAATACCTTTTCCTACACCTTCTTCATTTTCGTATGCGGATGCTGTGTCTACATGTCTATATCCATAGTCGACTGCGGCCTTAATTCCATTTGTAACAGCATCTCCATCTGGTGTCTGCCATGTTCCGTATCCAATGGCTGGTATAAGAATTCCATTATTTAGTTTCATTGTCTGCATATTTTCTCTCCTTTAAATTCAAAAATCATCCAATCACTTCTCTATTTTTAATCTTTTTCTTAAATAATTCTCTCCTCGTCATTTTAACATATAAAACCCACTCACACAAGTATTTTTGCATACTTAAGTACAGTATTTCTACAAACTAAATTTCTGCATCATGAAAAACTAAAGTTCTGCATTTTACAAACAGAGCGTAAATGATTATCTCATATTTTATATAACTTGGGTATGACTATTGCAATACCTATTTTAAATAAAAATCGCACCAAGAATTTTACTTCTTAGTGCGATAGTCCCATATTTTCAGTCTACTTTACTCCTTATAGATCCTTCATAAATAGCCCGTTTTTCCAAGATTCTTTCAATGAACAAGCCCAATATATAAGCCCCTTGATATTATTCCAAGATTTTTTCATAAGATAAGCCTTTTGGTTTTCACTTGTAGACTACCTATAGTTTAACACATTTTTTATACTTTTTCAAGTAGAAATTTCAAAATTCTGCTCACATTTTTACACTGCTATTCCTCTTTTTTGGCATCCTGTGCCAAGCATTATACTGCTATACCACTTTCTTCACATACAACAGAGGTCATAGATCCATACTGCTCTTCGTATAATACATGTACTGGATGATATGCTCTGCTATTTATATTCATTTCAGCAGCCTCATTTACAAGAGAAAGCCAGCAGCGAATATGTCTCATATCTATGTCTGTATCATTTATCAATGCTGAAAAATTTACATCTGTCGCAATGGCTTCGATTCTGATCAGAGCATCTAAAGATATTCTTTTATTCTTTGCAAGTCTATAAAGAAGCTTAAAATAATCATCGACAAGCTCTTTATCTACTCTTCTTCCGCAGACATTTTTTACAATATTGCTATTTTCTGTTGCTGAATAACTTACCATAAAGGTAAATTCTTTTTTGCATACCTCTAAGATTCTCTCGAGCATATATCCCGGAGTTTCTTCATTTGCTGCAAGTTTGTAAATGGTTTCATAATTGAATTTATTTTCCAGTAAACCTACAATGCTATCTATTAAATTTCTAACTTCAACTTTCATCTTCATATTTCTTCCTCCATATATAAAATCTTTTTTCTATCCTATATATGCAGTATACAGAAGAATATGTTTATAAATATAAACATATAAAGCTGTCAATAAAGATTTTTTGATCTCTATTGACAGCTCTTTTATCAAGGCTTATTTTTCTTAAAAGTATGATAGGTAATGACTACCTCTACATCAGGGCGGAATTTTGCAGTAGCCTTATACTTTGTATTTCCTGAAATCGATACACTAGCTACAGAACCATCCTTTGTAATCCAGCCTGTAATAAGGTCATACTTGATTACTTCAGTTACATTTACAAAGCCTGCTTCCTTAAATGCACTTGCAACAGAAGAATGCTGCATGCCCTTTGCTTTTTTAGAAGTAAGAGGAGCTGTAATTTCCTTTAAGCTATGATAAGTAATATTGATTTCAGTATCATACTTGAATTTCTTATCAGCTTCAAATGAATATACTCCATTTACCTCAATCTGATCTACCTTATGCTCTTCCTCGACATCTGCATAGTCAAGATCTTCAAGTGCATGACCATTTATATTTGTGAAGCCATTTTCTTGAAGCCTTCCTACTATATCGTCATAATTAGCACCAACTACCTCTAGTGATGACAAACCAATAACTCTCTTCTTTTGGCTTTCCTTTACTGCACCAACTATAGCGCAAATAATTACTAAAACGCAGATAGCGGCTAATATTACCCACCAATAATTCTTCAGGAAATTCTTATTCTTTTCCTTGCGATTCTCCTTCTTCTTTTTCTTTGCTTTCTGCTTTTCAAGGAATTCTCTTTCCATAGGTCCGGCGCTTGGATCTATGTCTTCTTCATCTTCTATTTCCGCTTCAACCTTCTTACTATCCTTTAAGCTATCGCTGCTTTTTTTATCTTCTTTCTTTTTTGCTGAGGCTTTATCAGCCTTATCAGCATCCTTATCCTTCTTTTTAAAGAAGCCCAAAAAGCCTTGCTTTCCCTGAGTATACGCCTTTTCCTCCATGGCTCTGGCATTACTCATCGACCCCTCTTTAGAGGAACTTCTGCTTCCATTTAAGGTCTCTTCAAATATATCAGAGAACCCTGCACTGCTATCTTTGGCTTCTTCATTTACAGCCTTTTCTGCTTTAGCAGCGCCATCCTCTATTTTAGATATTTCTTCACCTGCTTCTTCGGTTGCTTTTGAAACAGCATCCTTTGAAGCACTAGCTACATCCTTTATTTCTTCTGATGCCCTTTTTGCACCATCAGCTACTTTATCAATATCCTGCACAGCCTTTTCTATTTTATTAGCTGCACCTTCTTTCGATGAATTTGAATCAATTTCAATTTCATTTTCATTGATATAATCTTTTTTCGAATCTGCCATTGATAGTTCCTCTCCAATCGCCATTATTTTTAAAAAAAACAACCTGCAAATACCCTAAAATCAAATTAAATTTTATCACAATATCATTTTTATTTCAACATTAAATTCCGATTTACTTACAGCTTCCTCCAGATTCCATCTCGCGATGGACACCCTTGCTGTTCAGCTATACACTTCCCACTATCTGGGCGTGTTCAGGACTTTCACCCGTTAGATTGCGCCAATAGCGCGCAAACCAAAAAGAGCTGCTATTTCCCCTAGCAGCTCTTTTATGAATTATACCTTCTACAAAATATCACCTAAATATCTAAATTATTAAATATACCTTCAACGAAATCTCGCCTAAATATCTAAAGTTTTAGTAACAAATAATACCTTTACTGCACGATTATGTTCATTACGCTTGGTTACAAAGAAGCTTGCCTTTGTCCAGCCCTTAATAACACCAAGAAAATCTATGTCGATAAAATTGGTATCAGCTAATCTATCCTGAAGAGTACTCATATCAACGAATTTCATCATATCATCTAAATAATCTGGTGCACAGGCAATCGACATAATTTTAGGGAACATTTCTGAAACTATGCCCTCACTGCCAACATAGCTATGTAATAATTCTGTAGAACGTATTTCCTTATATCTGTCTGCTTCGATGTCGATTACATGAATACTGTTATATGAAGCTGAGATGGAAGATAATACTACCTTATCCTCAACATTAAGACCAGTAAAATGATTTTTAATGGTAATAGTTGCATCTTCAGATTCATTCCGAAGCTTTTCTTTTATTTTCTCGTCTATATCCGGCTTAACTAATTCACTAGTTCCAGGGAATATTGTTACACCGAATAACAATCCTTCATCAGGATCTGTATATAAAGCACCAAAATCCTCTATATACTTTATCTTCTTATTTTTAGTCTTAATTCTATAGATTACCTTATCAATTTTCTTTCCGGTAGAAATCTGCTGTTTTATGCTATCTTTTACTCTGTCAAGGTCTTCTGAATAAACCATGCCCATAAAAGATCCCTTGGTAAGCTCCATGAAATCCTCTATGCCATCACATTCATAAAGCTCTATAAGTGCCTTATTTGCATATAGAATTTCCTCGTCGCCCTCTGCCCTATATATAAAATATCCGGCATCCATCATGTCTATTCCATTATAAACCAAACTCTTTTTTTGATCTTCACCCAATATCTTCATAAATACAGTCCTTTCGTTTTTTCAGGCTTCTTCCCACAGTCTCGCCCATGAGCATTAGCGAGAATCGTACACTCCGTATTCTTTTGATAAAATCCAATGCATTATCCCGTATTTACATTGTATTTTTTAGTTACTTCGTTAAAACGATTATTACCTTTAGATCAAAGTTAATCATTTGTACTAACTAAATGTTATTATAACATATTTAATCAGTGTTTTCAACAGCATATAATAAATTTTGCATAATATAAAAATAAATTAATCAATGACTAATTACATTACAAATCTTTGTTAATACTTTCTAACTTAGCCTTTTTTCTTTCGATTATTTCAGTTAAATCATCAATTTCTTTATCTATTTTATTTAGCTCAGCTTTAGTTTTAGCAAGTTCTACAATAACCTCTCGAAGCTGGGCCTTTTCCTTTAACAGAGTACTGTTTCTATTATCTATGATAGTATCTCTTTCCTTCAAGATACGCTCCATATTATCTTGTCTTGTTCTGATTTTCCTATTGAGCATTATAACTCTGCCCTTATACTCATCTATTCTCTGATTTATTTCCTTTTTCTGATTGATTTTTATAAAGGAAAGCTTTCTTAATTCCTCAGTCAGAAGTTCTATCTGGTGTTCAGTTGTGTTTAAATCCTCCTTTAGATCAAAAACCGCATTATCTTCTTCCCTTACCTTTATTTCCGCTTCCTCACGGTTTTTAAGGTTCTTCTCCCTTATTCTATCTTCCTTTTCATTTATACGTTCTATTAGTTCTTCGTGCTTATCGTTTTCATCCCCTAGTTCTCTCTCGTAATATTCTTTTCTTTCATAAAGTTTCTTTAATTGAAACTCAAGTTTTTCTATATCCTCCTCTAGTTCCTTTTTCTGAGCTAGATTGTGTATTTCAGGATGAGCCATTACTTTCTTTTTCCATTTATCAATTATATCTAGCATATCGGAAGGCAGTGTATAATCCTTTTTCCCAATGCTCTCATCTATTTCACCTTCAACCTCATGAGTTAGGGTAAATTTTCTAGATAGTTTAACTAGTTCTCTAAAGAGGTCTGCAATTATGCCTATGAACCTATCATCTTTTGACATCTCCAGGATGCTTTCGCCATACCTGTCAGTTTCTCCAATGAGCTCTTCTAATTTTTCCTCATACTCTAATCTTCTCTTAAATAACTGCTTTATCGCATAATCCCTATTATTATTCTCACCGTAATAATTCTTAGAAAACTCTTTTACATCATTGCTCCACTTTTTATCTAGATTTTCAGTACTTATTTTAATATCCGTAAGCAGAGAATCGACCTGCTTTAAGGTTTCCTCATCAAGCGGTAAATAATCTTTATTATTTAAGCTGTTATCCATACGCATTTCCCCCTTATTAAAAAAATAAGAACTATTTTTTTTCGCCCTCGAAAAATAAACACAGTGTAAAAGAATAGATTATAATAATTTCAAAGCTCCAGATCAAAATTAATAAAATAGAATCGTCTCTATTAAAAAGAAATAAATATATAATAAATATTGTAACATACATTTTCAATCATTTCAAGTAATTTTCTGTAAAAAAAAGAGTCTCTACCTCATGGTAAAGACTCCTTTTCTTCAAGCTGCCTTATTACTTCACACTTAGAATCAATTTCAACCTGCAAAGCATTTATTTCTCTATCTAGCTCATTGATATCTTTTTGGGTTCTAGCTATTGCAACAGTAAGCTCTCTGACTTTTGCCTTATCTGCTAAAACGCCTCTATTGCTCTTTTCTAGCTTTGAATCTCTTTCATTGATGATTCTTTCGATATTATCCTGCACTTCCCTGATTCTCGCAGTAAACTTCCTTCTAGTAATAATCAATTCATCGATCTTATTTTGAATCTCTTTTTTCTGAGCTCTCTTGAAAAACGAAAGCTTTGAAAGCTCTTCCTTATTCTTAGCTATTTCAGCGTCAACATTTTTAGCTGCTTCTTTATATTCAGTTAGTTTCTTATCTGTCTCTTCAAGCTCTACATCAGCAGAAGAACGCACCTTGCTGTTTTTTTCTTCCACCTGACCTGTACTTTCATTTATTCTTTCAGTTATGGAATCAAGATTTCCCTTCATTATAAGATACTCAGCCTCTTCAGCCTTCTTTTTACTTTCAGCATCACGAAGCTTTGATTTAAGCTCATTGATGCTCTGCTTTAGCTCTCTTTTTTGAGTCGCATATTTAAGTTCTGGGATAGTCTGATATTTCTGCTTCCAGCTGTTTATTATTTCCTTTGATCTTGGAGAAATGTCAAATTCCTGCGGGCCAACATTATCAAGTCCCTCAACATTATATATATTAATGTTCAAACACTTAGAATTTGCTACTATTTCATCAATAAGCGGCAAAATCTGCTCGATTGACCTATAATCAGCTCCGTTTTTCATAAGAGAATTTCCAAAATTTCCCACTTCTTCAATCAGCGCATTATACCTGATTCCAAAGCTTCCTCTTTCCTTGAAAAGATCTTCGATGATCATTCTTAATTCAAGTTCTCCAGAAGCATTATACATAAGAGCATTTCTCTTTTTCTGAAATTCTACAATTACGTCGTTCCAAGATTCAGAGATAATCATATATTTATTTCTTAAATCAGTTACAAGTTGATTCATTCTAGCCAAAGCCTCATCAGCTTTTTTCTTTTTATCATACTCATCTCTGCTAGAAATCTCAGTATTTAAATCTTCACTGCTGTATTTTATTCTATTTATAAACAAGGGCACGCCTCCTTTATATTTAGATTTTTGCCCACACTCTTCACTATAAATATGCTATCATACTTCTTTCGCTTTTTCAAGAAAAATCATAAAAAAATTATTTATAATATTACTTTTTATCGTAGCTAAGGCCAAAACCTCTCTCATATACCATATTGGTCCTGCTATAGCTCTTATTTATCGCATCAAATTCAGGAATATTCACAGGAAGCTTTCCTGAAGCTCCGTATACTCCAAGAATAACCTCAATTCCTGCAACAAGATTTGGTCCATAGGCCTGCTTTGATTCTGTCACGCTTCCTACAAGAGCCTCTGTTACATCAACCGAAGAACCTTTATTTCCAAATACAGCAAGCACTGCATCTGCCTCCGGGTATAGCTGCACGTCCATAGGCTTGCTACATGACATTACTACGCTTACCTTTTTGTTTTTATGGCAGTATTCAACAATGTTATTTACTCCTGCGGATTGCCAGCTATTATAAGCCATCTGGTCAGCATTTCCTACCTCTGAGATTGCTATTACTGTATCAGCCCAGTCAATATTTTCCTTTAATTCTCCTGAAACTGTTTGTAAGTCATCGGATATGTTCATGCATTTAACCTTTGCATTCTCTGAAATCACCCCTGCCTGCTTTCCTCTGTTCCATCCCATAAGAAGCTGAGCTTTTTCATTATTATAGGCAGCTACCATCAGTACTTTTGAATTCTCATCGATATCAAGTGGTAATACATCTCCATCATTTTTAACGACTGTTACAGCCTTTGCTGCTATATCTCTTTCTTTTTTGCGGTTTTCATCGCTTCCTACAATGTTCATGGCCTCTTTCTTTGAGTACTTTGATAAATCAAGCTCCAAAATGCCATATTCTTCCTTGAGGTTAAGGATTCTTGTTACTGCATCATCGAGTCTTTCTTCACTAATATATCCGCTATCTACAGCCTTCTCTACAGCCTCTACAATAGCATCTACTCTTTCCATCTCTGACTCCCTGTATATCCCTGTTGCCGGCATGCATATCATATCTGCACCAGCAGCTATTGCCTCAACTACAGCCTGGGTTTCTGAGTACGTAACTGCAATTCCCTCCATATTCATTCCATCAGTTATTACAACTCCGTCAAAGCCCATTTCCCCCTTTAATATATCTGTCAATATCTTGTGCGACATAGTTGCAGGTCGTTTTTCCTCTTTACCTGTTTTTTCAGAATAAATTGTTGTATTATCTAGCTGCGGATAAAGAATATGCGCAGTCATTATCATTCCTACGCCGTTATCTATCAGTGCCTTAAATGGTGCTAATTCATTTGCTGAAAGCTCATCATAGGATTTATCTACCACTGGAAGTCCGTAATGTGAATCAGTATCTGTATCTCCATGTCCTGGAAAATGCTTTGCACATCCAATGACATTATATTCATCAAGCCCTTTAAGAACAGCACTGCCAAATCTGCTTACAATATCTGCGCTATCCGAAAAAGACCTAAGACCTATTACCGGGTTATTGGCATTATTATTTACATCCACTACAGGCGCTAAGGTCGTGTTAATTCCAACGGCCGAAAGCTCGCTTCCTATTATCTCTCCTGCCATTACAGCGCAGTTTTCATCTGCTGTGGCTGCAAGAGCCATATTTCCCGGAAGTGCAGTTCCTGAGGCAAGTCTGAATACCGAGCCTCCCTCCTGGTCTGTGGCTATAAGTAACGGTATACCATCATCACTTGTTGCTGCTTCTTGAAGCGCCATTGTAAGATCAAAGGTCTTATCAGTTTCCTTTATGTTTTGCGCAAAAAGGATAAATGCACCAAAATCATATTCTGAAATTATGTCCTTTACCTGTGGATCAAGTACCGTCATATCAGTTTCAGAAGACCCCCATTTACGGAAATCTATCATAAGAGTCTGAGTAATCTTTTTTTCTAAACTCATTTCAGAAAGGATTTTTTTCACTTCACTGCTTGCATCCAGTACATCCTCATCATTTTCATTATTTTCATCACTTTTTTTCGATGACTCATCATTATTCTCATTATTCTCATTATTATCAGTATTATTTACCGGCTCACTATTTTGTGAAGGTTCTGCTATGTTATTATCTGTTACATTACTGTCTACTTCACCTTCTTTGACTGAACCGTCGGTTATACAACCAGTTATATTTAATGCTATTGTAGTACAGAGGGCAAATGTCAAAAATCTCTTTTTCACTTTCTTACCTTCCTTCTAATCTCAAAAATAAGCTTTCGTAAATTCTCACGAAAGCCCATTTTAAATATTAATCAACCTGATTATTTAAATATTTTCAATCCTATCTTTTTTCAGCTTCTTCCAGCTTTATTTTCTAGCTTTATTTTCAGCCATCTTAAGCCTTTTAACTCTTTTTGCCACAAATATAATTGTTGTTCTTATTACCGCATAGATTGCAAACAACACAACAAAACCAAATATACCATAAACAATGTCTTCAAATTCCATATTTCCGGTATGTGTCAGGTCTTGTCCTATTTCTATGGCAAAGGTCAGAACTATAAGGATAGTAAAAAAATACTATTTAATATTACCGTTTACTACGTTATTTACCCACATTTCAGCCTGATTTAACCAGCTCTGACATTCAACCTGTATCTCATTTCCATGAGGTGACTTGGTTATAAGCTTTGCTGTAGAATAACCGTGGCCTCCTACTGGGTACATATGAAATTCTGTATTTACTTTGTTCTTTCTGAGCTCTGTAATAAAGAATATGGAATTTTCAACAGGTACTGCATCATCTGTAAAGGTATGCCAGATGAATGCTGGAGGTGTATCTGTAGTAACCTGCTTTTCTAGTGAGACCTCCTCTAAGAGCTCCTCTGTCTCAATCCCCTTAAGAAGTGCATTAAAAGAGCCTCTATGGGCATATTCTCCAGAAGTAATAACCGGATAGCATAGAATCATTCCAGCCGGCTTTAATACCTCATTTGCTACGCCTGCCTTTTCTGAAAGCCATTTCTTGTTCCAGAAAACTCCAAGTGAAGCTGCAAGATGTCCTCCGGCAGAGCATCCCTCTACAAATATCTTATCCTTTAAAACATGCCATTTTTCTGCATTTTCTTTTACTATCTTCATTGCTTCACAGAGTTCTAATAGTGCTGTAGGAAATACTGCAGGTGCTACTGAATATCTAAGCACAGCTGCGTTAAAACCCATAGCAAGGAACTGAAGCGCCAAAATCTCTGCCTCTCTGTCTGAAGTCCACTCATAACCGCCTCCAGGGCATAAAAGAATAAGAGGTCTTTCATTAACTACAAGCTCTGCACTATAGTCAATTATATATGTATATAATGCTGCTCCTGGTAGAGAGCCCTCTACCTTAATATCATACTTTTCTGTAATCATATATTCTCCATAAATTATATTATAATGGTTCGTTAACCAAACCATAGCGCAATTATACTATTATTTAAAGTTAAAATCAACTTGTTTTGACCATCAAGATAAATCATAAAAAATTTCCTTAAAAATATACTAAAAAAGACATCTAGTCTTATGATAACCTTATATACTAGATGTCTTCTGTTTTAATTTTTGATTTAATTACCAATTTACCTATTTGGTACCAAATATTCTGTCTCCCGCATCTCCAAGACCCGGGCAAATATATGCATTTTCGTTAAGCTCTCTGTCTAGATTTCCTACAAATACCTTTACATCCGGATGAGCCTCTGACAACCTCTTAAGGCCTTCAGGAGCTGCTATGATGCACATAAAGGTTATGTTCTTTCCGCCATGCTTTTTAATCTGATTTATCGCATCTACTGCAGAGCCGCCTGTTGCAAGCATTGGGTCTACAACAAATATTCTACGAAGCTCTATAGGATTTGGAAGCTTGCAGTAATATTCATGTGGCTCATGAGTAACTTCATCGCGGTACATTCCGATATGACCTACCTTTGCTGCCGGCATAAGTGCTAAAAGTCCGCTTACCATACCAAGTCCTGCACGTAAAATTGGAACTATTGCAGGCTTTTTTCCAGCTACCATTGGCTGAATGGATTTTTCTATAGGAGTTTCAATTTCTACATCCTCTAATTCGAGGTCTCTTAAGGCTTCATAGCCCATTAACATTCCGATTTCTTCAACTAGCTTTCTAAATTCATTAGTTCCTGTTTCCTTCATGCGAAGTAATGTGATCTTGTGCTTTAAAAGTGGATGGTCACAAATTGTAATATTTGGGTTTCCTTTATACATTTTTTTACCTTCCTTATCACTATTCTTTTTGGGTTTTAATATTCCCAGCTACCTTTTATTCTATATCAAACCAGTGTTTTTTTCAAGAATAATATGAATTCTAATATATTAAATTTCTTATGGATTTTTATTTATAAGTTTGTTATAATAGGGGAGATGAAAAATTCTTATGGAGGGTATCATATGGAAGATTATTTATCTAACTTAGTTGTTTTTGATCACCCATTGATAAAGCATAAGGTAAGCCATCTGTGCGATATCAATACCGGTTCTAAAGAATTCTGTGAATTAGTGAAGGAGCTGACCATGCTCATGGGCTACGAAGTTCTTCGTGACCTTAAGCTTAAAGATGTTGAAATTCAGGCTCCTCTTCAAAAAATCACCACCCCTGTTCTCGCCGAGGATTTTACTATTGTTCCTATACTTCGCGCCGGTCTTGGCATGGTTGAAGGATTAAGAGCCTTATCTCCAACTGCTAAGGTTGGTCATATAGGTCTTTTCCGCAATGAAAAAACTTTACTCCCAGAAACCTATTATTTTAAACTTCCTGAAGATGTAGCTGCTGGACCTGTCATTATTGTAGACCCTGCCTTTGCTACTGGTGGAAGCGCTGATGCAGCAATTAAATACGTAAAGGAAGCAGGCTGCAGGGATGTCCGCTTTATGTGTATTTTTGCATCCGAGGTCGGTGTTAAGCTCGTTTACGAGCATCATCCTGATGTTATGATATACGCTGCTAATTATGCTCCTGGTCCATTAAATGAACAGGGCTATATTTATACAGCTGCAGGTGATGCAGGTGACCGCTTAAACGGCACTGTCAGCTATAAGCCTCATAATTAATTATCTTTAAATCTAATGAGGGCTGATTGCTGTATTTTTAATTCTGCCAGTATTGTTAATTAGTACAGGATAGTCTTCATTGATTAATAAATCTATCCAAAGGAGACATTTTATGAAACTGGTTTACAACGTAAGTGACAAGCCGAAATTTTCTCAGACTCTGATTTTCGGCTTCCAGCAGATGATTGCAATCATGGCAGCTACACTTCTTGTACCTATGATTGTCAGCGGATACGGACTTGACGCTGATCCTGCAGCAGCACTCTTTGGCGCTGGTGTCGGTACTCTCATCTACATTCTTTTTACCCAGAAGAAAAGCCCTGTATTTTTAGGTTCTTCCTTCACCTTCCTTGGTGCTTATGCAGCATCTATAGGAATGAACTATGGCTACTGGGGAGTAATTATCGGTGTAGCCTTTGCAGGCCTTGTTTATGTAGTTATCGCGATAATTATTAAAGCAATAGGTTCTGGCTGGGTCAACAAACTCATGCCTAATGTTATTATCGGTCCTATTGTTGCTCTTATCGGATTATCACTTTCTTCTACTGCTACTAGCTGGATCATGGGTAACGGTGGAAATACTGCTTACGGCGAAGGTTACAACTGGGCTTCTATAATAGTTGGTCTTCTTACCTTCTTTGTAATAGTCCTTGCTTCTACTAAGGGAACTAAGAACATGAAGCTTATTCCTTTCATTATTGGTGTTGGTGCTGGTTATATAATCGCTCTCATTATGACTGTTGTTGGTCAGTTTGCTAACATTGAATCTATGCAGATAATGGATTTTAAGCCTTTCGTTGATACCTTTACTCCTTTTTCAATCAAGAGTATTGTGGATTATCCTAAGTTCTTCTTCCTTAAGGCTCTTGAAACAAAGGGACAGTATCCTCTTGATGCTGCAGCTATAGGTAATATTGCCATGATCTATGTTCCTATTGGTATTGTTGAGCTTGCTCAGCACATAGCAGATCATAAGAATCTTAGTTCCATCATCGAAAAAGATCTTATTACCGATCCTGGTCTTGATAAGACTCTCCTTGGTGATGGTCTTGGTTCTATCGCTGGTTCTTTCTTTGGCGGTGCTGCAAATACTACCTACGGTGAATCTATCGGTTGCGTAGCCATTACCGGAAATGCTTCTATAGTTTCTATTATAACAGCTGCATGCGGTTGTATTGTACTTTCCTTCTTCTCTCCATTCGTTTGCATTATTAATTCTATACCTAAATGCGTAATGGGCGGAGCTTGTATCGCAATGTACGGCTTTATCGCTGTTTCTGGTCTTCAGATGATTCAGAGAGTTGACCTTAACAAGTCTGAGAACCTTTTCGTAGTTGCTTCTATTCTTGTTTGTGGTATCGGCGGCCTCTACTTTGGTTTTGGTCACAACGGAATCACAAAGGGAGCTCTTCTTGAAATCACTTCTCTTGCAGCAGCTCTTATAGTTGGTCTTATAACAAATCTTATCGTTAACATCGGTAAAACTCCTGAAGTGCCCGAAGCGCCCGAAAAGCCCAAAGTAACCTCAAAGCCTAAAGTTAGTGCAGCGCCTTCTGATAGCACAAAAGAAGCTTCTAATGCAAAGCCTTCTAATGGCGGAAAGTCAAAAAAGAAGAAAAAGTCAAAGAGATAATTGATAATTCTTTTTGATTATAATATAAACATAATAATTGATAAGCCTTTAAATTTAGTAATTTAAGCATAATAAAAGACTGTAGCATAAAGGATTTCCTTTTACTACAGTCTTTTTTATATTACGCATTACAATTTTTCTACGTTTCTTTCTCTAGTAAGCTTTATCGCTCTACTAAACCTTATCTCTTTTCTATGCTTTATCGATTCACTAAACCTTATCTCTTTTCTATGCTTTATCGATTCACTAAACCTTATCTCTTTTATATGCTTTATCGATTCACTAAACCTTATCTCTTTTCTATGCTTTATCGATTCACTAAACCTTATCTCTTTTATATGCCTTATTACTTTTATAGCCTTTAGGCTTTACCGGCCATTCATCTATCTGTTCTTCTGTATATACCGGTATTCCATTTTCAAGCAAAAGCTTTGTCGTAACACCATCTCCAGGAATCTTTTTTCCTGTAAAACTTCCATCATATATTAAGCCATGCCCGCATGAAGGAGAATTTGCTTTTAATATTGCAAAATCCACCTTATTAAGTTCAGCAAGTTTTAGGGCCGTAGCTGCACCCTTGTTATACTCAAAGGTAACATCCCTTCCCTTAATTGATATAAGCCTATCTCCAACTATTTCAGATGGATCTCTGGGCGTAGATAGGCCTCCCATCTGCTCTGGACATACTCCTATAATCGTATTATCCTTAGCAAGATCTAAAACAGCCTGGCAAAGGCAGCCATCGCCCTTGTATCTACATTCTATACCTAAAAGACAGTTACTGACTAATATTACGGCCATACATACCTCTTTTTTTCTAATCACTGGTCATTAGGTTCTTCATCATTTCCGTGAAGCCTGGTATAGCTATCATAGCTTACATCCTTTAGCTCTGTAAGGTCATAAGGGGTTCCCTCATAAACTATATTGAGCCAGTTGCTGTAAAGTGCATTTGAACTAAGTCTCCAGCTCAAATTAGGCTTCTTTGAAGGATCGTCATCTGGATAATAATTATATGGAATATCCGGATTTATTCCCTTTGCTAAATCTCTCTTATACTCCTTATCAAGATCCATTCTGTCATACTCAGTATGTCCCATCATGAATATCTGTCTTGAGGAATATGCAAGAACAAGAGTAATTCCAACATCAGCTGCATCATCAGCACCCTCTGCTACTACATAAAGCTCCGGATTATTTCTGACTGCTTCCTCATCGACTCCTGTATAACGTGACTGAGGTGCCATGAAAAAATCATCCATGCCTCTCATTATCATCTTTTTTCTATGAATTACCTTATGACGGTAAATTCCACTAAGCTTTGCCGGAAGCATAAGCTTTTTGATTCCATGATGATAATATAGGCCCGCCTGGGCTCCCCAGCATAGATGGAAGGTGCTATATACATGAGTCTTTGACCATTCCATTATGCACTCAAGTTCTTTCCAGTAATCAACCTCTTCAAATTCCATCTTCTCTACAGGGGCACCTGTAATTATAAGTCCGTCAAAGTACTTATCTTTTACGTCTCCCCAGGTCTGATAGAACTGATTTAAATGTGATACTGTGGTATGAACCGACTGATGACTTTTTACTGTTAATAGGGTAATCTGAAGCTGAATAGGAAAATTTGACATTACCCTTAATAGATCCAGCTCAGTATCTTCCTTAAGCGGCATTATATTTAATATGGCAATCTGAAGAGGTCTTATTTCCTGAGTAGTAGCTCTGTCCTCATCCATTACAAATATATTCTCGCTCTGAAGTATCTGTTTTGCTGGTAAATCTCTCTGTATTATAATAGGCATTTAAAAAGCGCCCCCTTGCCTTGAAATTTAAATAATTGTAAATAATAATAGCACAATGAATTCAAATTTACAAGCCTTAAAAGCGCTTTTTTCATTCTTAGCATATCTTTTCATCAGTAATTTCTAATTCCCCTGCCCTTATCTTTTCTATCAGTTCCTCGTAAGGCATTGGCTTTCCGTAAAGATAGCCCTGAAGTCTACCGCACCCTATCTTATTAAGATATTCAGCTGCCTGCGATGATTCAACACCTTCAGTTAGAGTCTGCATTCCAAGCCTATCTGCCATGTCTATTATGCAAGCTAGAATTTTCTGCGCCGACTCATTTTCTTGTAAATTCGAAAGAAACACCATATCTACCTTAAGAACATCAAACTTATAATCCTTAAGTACATTAAGCGAAGAATAACCGCTTCCAAAATCATCAAGCCATAGAGCAAAGCCCAACTCTCTAAGGCGGTTCAAAGCAGTCTTAAGACTACCCTGATTTTCTCCAAGTGCCGATTCGGTTACTTCAATATGAATATTCTCCTTTGGAATTTCATATTTTTCAACAAGACTAGTCATCACCTGAACAACATCCATAAGCTCAAAGTCTAGTCTTGAAAAATTCATCGATACAGGTATAACTTTCCTGCCTTCTTTTATAGATGTGTGCATATCCTTGCAAACCTGCTCATAGATGCATTTATCAAGCTTATGAATAAGTCTGCACTCTTCAAGCACCGATATAAACTTTACGGGACTAAGGAAGCCGTAAACCGGATCATCCCATCTGGCCAAGGCCTCACAGCTACAAAGCTTTCCATTCTTTGACCATACAACAGGCTGGTAATACACCTTAATATAGCCTTTTTCTACTGCCTGGTCAATATGATTTACTATATACTGGCGAAGGTGAAAGCTCTCATCCATCTTTTTATCATACTCTCGATATACTTCTCCGTATTTATTCTTTATCAGTCCGCAGGCATAGCGTGCTCTATCACAGCAGATCTCTTGAGTTTCTTCACGGTTAATAGGGCTATAACCACCTACTTTTAGTGACATATATACCTCGGGGTGTTCTTCTGCAAGCACATTAACGGCTTTATTTATATACTCGTCTTTTTTAGCCTTATTTACAAGAGCAACAAAATGATCATCCGACTGACGGGCAAAAATCCCATCCTTAAAGACCTCTTTAAATCTATTTGCTATATTCTTAAGAAATTCATTTCCCTTTTCATACCCAAGCTGGTCGTTATATGTCTTAAAGTTTTCGATATTCATAAATAAATACAGCTTATCTGAAGGCTTAACTGCTGCATCACCCATCATCTTCTTACACTGCGTTCCGAAATAGTACATATTCGGAACTCCTGTCAGATCATCCTCTACGGCAATTCTTTCTAATTCTTCACTCTTTACGGCTTCATTAACTCGCTGATGATAAATGCTTATCGCTATCACGATGAGAGTAATCAGTAATGTATAATAATTCACCCTGTCCCCGCTCAGCATTATCACCTGCACTCCTTCTTTATCAAAGGTATAATTATCTAAATAATAAGAATATCCAAAAAAGAGTACCGTTAAAAAAATAATGGATACATAAGGCTTCCAGATCAAAAGGCATGCTGCATAAAGAGCCATTACAAAAAAGCAGGTAATCATCTTTCCTGCTGCAAAATCATGATGAGATACATACATACCAAAGATCAGACAATACCCGGCAAATAAAATCATCACCACATTACCTAAAGTTCGTGATTTAATTTTGCCTTTTTTATACATAACGTCATAGATAAGCACTATAATTGCCGCAAATAGTAACCCCCAGAAATTCCTGGTATATTTAAGCCAGGTCAGAAAATCTGCCGGAATTTCAGCATCAAGCACGTACCTTTTCGTATAACGTATTATCATCAAGATTTCTATCACTATCATCAAGGATGTGTTATACATACTGCTGGATACATTTGCATCTATATTATGATTCTTCACATATTCAGAATCCTTTTTTAACCCCAGTATTCCTACAATAGAACTCAAAAATTTTTTTAGCATACAATCATTCCTTTCCTATTCCCCATAACAATTAACTTTGTCTCTAAAAAACAATCTTAAATTCTTGATTAATATACTTATATGCTAAATTTTTTAGGCCATTATTATTTAATTCTATTATAACGTTTTTATTCTTTTTTATCAAGAGGTAAATATAAATTGTATCTATATTTTCGAGCAAACTCAACAAAATTAAGTATTTTAGCACAAAAAGAACCTAAATATCAGTTAATAAATCAACTAATATTTAGGTTAATAATGAATATTATTTATTTTTTATAAACTCAAATTCTTACATTTCAGTCCCCTTCAAATAAAGGTGTTGAGGATGATACAACGAATTTATAAAAAAATCAATCCTTAATCGCCTAGTTCATACTTAATATTTCCATTAGCATCGTAGATTTTTAAATTGTAGCCATCTCCTGCATTTTCAAAATCCTGAACCATTGATCTTTCTACGCTCTTATATCCATTTATATATTCAACTTCAAGCTGCTTAACTACATTTTTATTAAAACCCTTTACTTCAAATTTCACTGGGGTTCCATCAATTACCTGCTGAGTAATATCTTTTCTTTCATACTCTACATCATCTACAAACAATACTGCAGTTACACTCTTTATTCTTTCTATGTTCTCGACAGAATATACATATTCAGCATGAAAATCACTCTTATCACTAAACAATGAAGTTGATGTACCAGCACTTCCAGAAGCCATTACCAGTTTGTAATAATCACAAAATGGTTCAACAAAAAAATCATTATCTTCAACTATTTTAGTCGTTCCATTATTCTTTATTTTTATCACAGCTCCATTTATATCATCAAATACATCTATACTGCTAGTGCCCACAAATAGCCCTGAATTTGCCAGTTCGCATTTTACTTCAGTATCGCCCCTCTTACCTTTCAAAACAACCAAAGCCTCAGCACCCTCAGTAAATTCATTCATCTTTACTTCTAACCTTAATTTTGCTGTATCACCCTTTTCATCATATTCATAAATCTCATATCCGTAAATTGAAGCTGTCTCATTTGCAGATACTAATTCATCCACTTTTCTTTCAATCTCTCCCATTGACATAGCCGCTTCAGATTTCATATTATTTAGTTCATTTTCTAATGAGTTAATTTTATTCCCCATAGAAAAGAGATTTAAAACTAAAATCACTACAAGTATCATAAGTACTGCCTGATAAGTGGTACTTATTGCCGTCTTTGGTTCTGGTATATTACTGTGAATATCATGTACCTCTCCCTTAACTACCTTATCTAATCTTTTGTTATACGCAAATATTATTACACCTATTATTACCAATGCTGATATTATAATTATTGGTAATATCATCGCTACATTAATTGCCATATTAATCCTCCTGTTATATGTTGTAGAATTTTTTAAATTCAGCGTAATAGCTTCTTGTAACATCCACTTGAACGCCATTTGTTAAAGTTAAAACAAATTTCATTGAAAGAGTCGGTCGTATTTTTTTTACATGTCCTCTTGAAATGATTACCGATTTACTTATTCGAATGAATTCCTTTGTATCTAGCAAAGCTTCTATCTGATACATTCTATCAGAAGAATAAAAGGTATCTTGCATCGTATGAATCTCAATATCTTTACCAAATGCTTCAATAAAAACTATTTCAGCTGTCGACAGGCTGATTCGTTCTTTTTTCTCATTTCGAACAGACAAGAATTCACTGCTTCCTTTTCTTTCAGTAATCTCATATTCTGCTTCTTCGCTTATCTCAATGCCATGGTCTTTTAAGAAAGCTTCTAGTTCAGAATATTTTTCATCTGAGACCGAGATTTTAAACTTCATCTTTCTCCTCCTTTCATTTTATGCGTTCATTATAACAAGAGTTTTTTATTTGTAAATAGTTTCGAAACAAGATGCACCGTATTACGGTATAAGTTACACTATATACATAAAAAGCGGCTACAAAATCCCTTCTGCGCCGCTTTAAATCCTAAAGTATAAACTCTGAACCTGTCAATCCTAAAGTATAAACTCTGAACCTGTCTCTATGTAATTCAGCTGATCTTTCATTATCTCCTTCATTATTTCAAAACCTGCAAGGCTCGTGCAATGTCCTGTATAAAAGATAGTCTTTAGCTTTTTTAGCTCCATTGCAGTACCTTTTATTATTTCTTCATCCTCTTTAAGATAGCCTGTTTTTTTCATCATATGAAAGCCGCTTATTACCACATCCGGCTCTCCGCCATATATTTCTCTGTATTTTTCGAGGATATTTAATATTCCGTTATGCGCGCAGCCTGATAGCAACAAACTCTTTCCTTCGCTTTCGATTACAAGATAGTGCTCATGATCAAAGGTATCCTGCTTATCTACTCCATTTTCTCTAAGAATAAGAGTTCTGTTTCCTGATGGCCAGTATTTTCTTCCTGTTACCCCGGTAAACAGAGATAGCTCTTCATCTATTCTCAAATCCCCTTCTATAAGATTCATGTTAGGAAGGTCTAATATAGCCTTATCTACTCCTATGTAATGTATTGTTCCACCGCTTGATGAATAATAATCCTTTCCGCCTTTTTTCTGCATATATATCTTAGCCTTTGGATTTTCCTGCACAAAGCGCATCACTCCGCCTGTATGGTCATAGTGTCCGTGGCTTAGTATTACAGTATCTACATTCTTTACATCCACACCCAGGGCCTTGGCATTATCTATTGCAGCACCGCTGCTTCCTGTATCGACTAAGAGCTTATGCTTCCCTGTTTCTACATAAATACTAAGTCCGTGCTCGCATTTTAACGGCTTACTTCCTGCTGTGTTTTCAATAAGAGTAACTATTCTCATTTTTTAATTCCTTCCTTGTAAAAGTGCTCCGCTGCAAATTGAAGCTTTGTTGCATGAAATTTCTTCTCCTCACCTTCTTCGTATACCGGGAACAAAAAATAGGTATCATCTAAATTGGACAAGGTTATGCATTCACCCTTTCCTCTGTAATCATATTCCGTATGTATAGAAGACATTGACTTTCCTAAAAAGAACTGCTCGCTCCATTTTCCTAAGCGGTAATCCATAAATTTAAGTGTAAAGCCTTCTTTTTCATGGATAAGCTCTCCGTTCCCGCAGTCTATAAAATTCTTTGCATTTGGAAGCGCATCTATCTGCACCTTCATCTTGAAGCTGTATTTTCCATCTGCTATTTCTTTTATAACATTTTTTCTTTCCCATTCATACCAATCAGGTATGTGAAGGCTAGCTCGTCCCTCTTCATCGGTATAAACTTTAAGTTTATTTTCCATTGCCTCATTATGGGCTGCTGGGTTTCTTTCTAAATCGCTACCTGAAAGGCTTTCCGTTTTTGCAAATTTAAGATTCCCCTTTATAAGATGTAGATCACTCAATTCATCCTTGAACCATCTAGCTCCGCACTTTTCACAAAACAGCTCTGCGCCATCGCTATTCATATGATTTTCATCACCGCAGCATGGACACTGGTATAATGGCTTATGAAGCCCCTTTGCCCTATCCTTATAGGTGATTCGGATATTTTCCTTTCTCTGATAAGCATATTCATCATATTCTAACAGCTTTTCAAGCTTATCATGAATTTCCTTAACAGAAAGCTTTTCTATATCCTCTTTTTTCAGCGCTCCGTACATATCCGTATGAAGCCTTACTTCCTTTCTTTTGGTTAGGTTCCATATTGGAGACTGTAGATAATTTCCCTGCATATTAAGAACAACTACAGGATATTTATACATCTTTACCATTTTTGCTACGGCCATGGATAGCTCTGAGGAGGTTCCGACATTTGCATATCTTGCCTCTGGATATATCACAAGATTATCTCCTCTATCTAACACCTTTTTAATGTTCCTGATCAGTGCTAAGTCGTATATGAATTTTCTTGTTCCAAGACAGCCTATCCTTCTATATATCCATTCGCCGTAATACTCAAAGCCTTCAAGCTCTGATATGTAATTCGCCCTATGAGGTGCTAAGGCTATAGGAGTTACATAAAAGTCCGTAAAAGACTGATGTGTGCCAAGCACTAAATACGGCGGCTTAAAACCTTCCATATCATGCTTTTCGATCTTTAACTTAGCCTTACTTGTAATAATTTTACAAAGTAAAAGTATCAGGGGAAATAATATCAGACTCTGTCTAGGCGGGGTTTTTTCTCTGTCAAAGGCAGTTGTATCAGGATTTATGCTTACATCTTTTCTTACGTATCTTCTTACCCCCGGAATAAGATATAGCAGCAAATAAAGAATTCCTGTCCCTATAAGCGCTGCACCAGTTGGTGTAAGTAAAAATAGTACCTTATTATGGATTTCTCCTGTTACTGGATTATAAATTAAAAGGGATATCATACAGCCTATGGCTAAAAGTATTAAGCCTATTAAATTATATCCCTTTGTATATCTGTAATTATCATGCCCTTTTATTTCATACGCACTTCTAAAATCCAGCTTCTGTTTTCTTATAAAGAAAAAATCTACGAATAAAAGTGCCGCAAGGGGTGCATAAATGCAAGCACTTATTGTAAGAAAGCTTCCGAAATAGTCAATTATCTTTCCCCATATACAAAGCAGCGCAACATAGCCTCCAAGTATTAATATAAGTACATGATAGCTTAGCTTTGAAAACGTAGATTTTAAAGTAACTCCGTAAAGGTATGATCCCACTGCCTGCGTTCCCACATTAGCAAAGGCAACCAAAAGAAGGGATGCAAGTGCTAGTACAGGTGATGCTAAAGAAACAAGCATTTCTGTTGGATCCTCAGTCGCCTTTCCTGTAGCACACTGCATGGCTATTACCATGACAGCCCCTACTACAACAAAAAAAGAGCCCGATATTCCCTGTCCGAAAACTCCTGCATAGAAAGCTCCCTTTTCACTCTTACATACTCTAGGAACTCCAGCCATTCCTCCAACCAAAGTTATTACAAAGGCGAAATTTGCCTCTACTGCTAAAATATATGCTGTTGAATGAGGCATTGTAATTTCCGGCTGATAATTCCATATGTCCGAAAATGGTACTGCCTTAAAGGCTATAAATATGACGAGCGCTCCTACTGCAAGAAGCAACGGCACAAGTATCCTTGTAGTGCGGGTTATGGTCTTTACACCCTGCCATGCAAGTATAGTGCCAAGTCCTACACAAAAGAGCTTCAAGCCTAAAAATGTCCAGCCAGGAAGCGTTATTCCAAAAGCAGCGGCTAAGTTCGTCATCGACGAGGCAAACATTTCGCAACATACCGCATACCACGGGGAATTAACTATTATTATAATTACTGAAACTATTCTTACACCTTTAACTCCAAATACAGCTCTTAGCCAAATCCATATATCTATTCCAAAACGCGCTGATAATATTACTGGAAGCTGATATATCATCAGCATTAGCAAGGCTCCTGCAAAAGAAGTAATAAGGAGCTGTTTAAAGCCGACAAGTCCTGTCAGGTAAGCGCCTTGAGTATAGCTCCATGTCGCTATGCAGTAGCCTGAAAGTATAAGTAGTGCATCTATAAAGCCGCTTGTCCTTTCATCGCCTCTTACCGGCAATATACCGCAGTATACTTCCTTCTCGATTTCCTGTTCTGCTCTATTTTTCGCCCTCCCATTCATACAAATAGTCCTCCTATCACAAGTACTAAGCACAAAAGAGTAAATATCGCAGCTTCAATATAATCTTTTTTTGTCATTCTCTTAACAGGATATTTTTCCTGTTCTATTAATTCAATTCTTTCTAATAAATTTTTATCGATGTTATCCATATATACCTCCTAATATCCTACTAAAACCTCTTTGATTTTACCACTAAACGGTATTTTTATCAATAAGATTCCATAAAAATAAGCCCTCAGAAACGTTTATAAAACGCTTCTAAGAGCTCAAGGTAATACTTTTCCCTTTACTACTTATTTTTACTGTATTTCTTACCGAACATTGTAAAATGCCTCTTTGCGATTTCAGTTGCCTTTGGTATTTTTTCAGGCTGTCTATCACATATCTCCACTAAAAGCGATATAGGTGAGACATACTCAAACGCCATTAATTTAGGATCATCTTCAATTATGATTCCCTCCTTCATAAGCCTGATAAAAATATCTGCATATAAATTTGTAAGGTCTACAATTTGATGCTGAGTATGTTTTTCTGCTACAAGAGAGTTTCTGTACTGCTCTATGGTCGTGATTCTTCTTATCTTTCTTACCTTTTGATTATTGATTGTAAAGGTAAACTGATGAAGACTGAATTCCTCAAGTTCACTCCAGGTTGAAATGCTTCTTGCCATGTCAGCTTCAATACCCATACCTCTGTTATATTCTGCATCTACCCTTTCCATTATTTCTTCAAGGAGAGCCTGCTTTCCCTTAAAATATGTATACAGATTCGGTCCTTTTACACCAACAGATTCGGCAATTTCATCAACTCCGGTCGCATCATAGCCTTTTTTTGAAAAGAGCTCTAATGCAGCATCCATCATTCTCTCTTTAGTGTTTTTCTTTGGCATAACTAATTACCCTCATAATATAATTATTTCCCTCAATCGATCCATATTACAGGATTTTTCTTAACGCACGTTAAGATACTTAGCGCACGTTAAGATACTTAACGAACGTTAAGTTACTTAACACACGTTAAGTAACTGCACTTCGAGAATTGTACCATATTATTACAATTTTGTCAACACTTCACATTAAAATTTATCAATTATTAATTCTTATATTGATTAAATTCACTACATAAAATATTGCTTACCTATTCTCTCAATTTCTCCAATAACTCGCTTTTTTCCCTTCTCACTTTTATACCAGTTATCTTTTTGTATATCAGGATATGCAAGTGTCGCTGGTACCACTAATATCTCAGCCTCCGGAAAAGCTCTTTCGTAATACATAAGGCTTCTTCTTGCATGGAAGCCTTTACAGCAAAGTATTGCTTTTTTTACCTTTATTCCTTTTTCATCCAGGAGCCTTCTGGAAAATTTTGCATTCTGGTCTGTAAAAGTTGCTTCCTTTTCCTCTATTATCACTTCCCTGGGAACTTTATTTCTAGTAAGAACATCTGTGTAAAAGTCGCTTTCAGTTTCATATTCTTCTTTATACTTATCAGCACCGCTTTTTAATTCACCCATGCAGCCCTTTACTATCGAATACTTACCTGAGGGAACTACATATTTTGCGTATCCTAGCCTGTAAAGCTCCGCTGCCTTTTCAGGAAGCTCACAGTGCTTTCCTCCTGGTATAAAAATCACATCACTCATGGCCGGCTCATCCTCTACAAATATGAATTCTGTAATGGCATCATAAAACGATTTATGCATTTTCTTTATCCTTTTATCCTTTATCCTTCTAATTCCTCTGTCAGCTTTTCTATTTCATCGATATAACCACCTATTATCTCGATTGTATCCATAAGAGCTGCATCCGTAGATATATCAACACCTCCAAGCTTTGCAAGCTCCATAGGGGTAAGAGTGGTTCCAGCTCTTAATACCTTCTTCCAGTCCTCTACTGCAGATGCACCCTCATTTTCAATTCTCTTACACATCTGAGTTGCTATTGTAAGACCAGCGCTGTAGCTATAAGAATATAGTCCCATGTAGTAATGAGGCTGTCTCATCCAGGTAAGCTCTGCTCCCTCGCATAGCTCCACCTCTTCTCCCCAGAAATCTGAGAGCACCTTCTTAAAGATATTGCTAAGAGTTTCTGCCTGAACACTTCCTCCCTCATTAACAATTTTAATTACCTCTCTCTGATATGCTGCTTCAAGTAAATGAGTTACAAAGTTATGATAATAGGTATTTCCCACCATATTTGAAAGCACCCATCTGCGGAATCTCTTATCATCACTCGTTTTTAGCATGTAATGTGCCATTAAGAGCTCATTCATGGTTGATGGAGACTCTACAAAGTAGGTGGTCATGTTCATGTCATAAATAGACCTGTTTTCTCCAGATAATTTAAAGTGTCCTGCGTGTCCTAGTTCATGCGCAAGAGTAAATACATCGCTCATCTTACCATTCCAGCTTAATAGTATAAAAGACTTTCTCTGATAAGGACTTGCACAGAAGCCACCAGTACACTTTCCCTTATTTTTAGCAAAATCTATCCATCTATTATTAAAGGCTTCCTTTACCATATCAATATAGTCTTCTCCAAGTATTGAAAGCCCGCTTTCAACGTATTTTCTTGCAGCCTCTATGGTCACATCAGGTGCATATCCCGGATCTACAGGAAGCTTTAGATCTGCATAGGTCATTTTATCCAGCTTATGTATCTTCTTTAAAACCCTCGCATACTTTCTCATATGAGGCGCTAAATACTTTGTTATTAAATCAATCTGCCTATTGTACATTTCTAAGGTCACCTTATCGTTAAACAGATGCATTTCTTCACTTGATGAAAAACCGCGAAGGTGAGCCATTGTCTTTTCCTTAGTTACATAGGCATTGTAGGCTGTTGCTGTTGAATTTTCATAGGCCTTAAGCTTTTTAGAAAAAGCCTCAAAGGCTGCTCTTCTTACCTTTGTATCGGGATTATACTCATAATCATCCTCAAACAGAGAATAGCCAAGCGGATAGCTATTTCCATCTACTTCAAAGTTTTCAAACTGCATATCTGCCAGCTTTATATTATTATATATTTCATAAGGAGCTTCAAAGGTATGTGAAAAGGCTGCAAGTACTCTTTCAGCCTCAGGTGCAAGGAGATGTGCTTTTCCTGCAAGGATATCCTTCAGATAATTCTTTGAGCTTTCCGCCTTTTCTATTGCCTCATTCAATAAACCTTCTTCATTTGCTGCTATTTCACTTTCTATAAAGCTCAGCTCACTCATTACATTTGCTATGATTGCATTTGCCTTTGCTTCATTTGCCTGATTCTCATTATTGTAATAGTCGACCTCTACTGCAAGCTGTGCGTAATTTGCCGCATGGTCGATAATTACAAGAACTTTTTCATATTCACCTAGGCAGGCAATTATATTATCTACCGTATTTAAATTTCCCTTGTATTTTTCCTTAATCTCACTGCTTAATTTCTTTAATTCATCAAGGTCCTTCCACATTTCCTCTACTGTCTTATAGATAAGTGATAAGTCCCAGGTAAGCTTTACATCTACCTCTCCTCTTGATTTTAATTCTTCAGCCATTTTTGCTCCTTTCAATTTTCCTTTTCTATTTCCTTTTCTATTTCAGATTCCATTTCGGCCTTTTCTTCTTCGCTAGTACGCGATGCCTTTACTGCATTAATTAAAAGCTCCTTTATTTCCATGCGGTTGAGCTTAAATTCCTTAATCAGATTATTATACTCTCTTTTTATGTCAGTGCCTTCTACTGAAGGATCATCCGTATTTATTGTAATAAACACACCGTTTTTCATCATCTCTCTTAGAGGATATTCTGACAAGTTCTCATATACTCTTGTTTGAAGATTGCTGGTCGGGCAGATTTCCAAAGGGATTTTTCTTTTGGCCAGTTCTTCTATAAGGCTCTTATCCTCAACAGAGCGGATACCATGACCTATCCTTACTGCTCCAAATTCTAATGCCTTCCATACACTCTCGGCACCTGCCGCCTCCCCAGCATGGATGGTAAATGGCACCTCTAATTCACGTGCTTTTTTAAATATATCTTCAAAATCAGCGGTCGCAAACACCCCTTCTGCACCTGCTAAATCTGCAAGTACAACTCCCTTATTCAGGTATTTTGCCGCTAGCTCTATGGTCTTTATATTTTTCTCATAAAGCCCCTTTCCTCTCATGCAGCAAAGTATTAAATTACTCTTTAGGCCTGATTTTCTCATTCCTTCTATTGCTGCTACCACAGCATCTTCTGCAGATATTCCATTACCTTCTGAAAGCTGAGGCGCAAATCGGATTTCTGCATACATCACGCCCTGTTCTTTAAGTTCCCTGCACAAATTATAAGCCGCCGTTTCAACGCCTATTTTAGTTTTAAGAAGTGAGCAGGGAAATTCAAATTTCTCAAGGAATTCATTTAAATCCCTGCAGCCTTGGGACACTCTTAAGAGCTTTAATATTTCCTCATCGCTTTCCGGAATGCTTATATCTTGAAGCTTTGCGAGCTCCTTTGCTGATTCTAAGGATATTGCACCGTCAAGGTGAAGATGCAGATCTACCATGCATTTTAAACCTTCTACATTCATTAATCTTTCGTCCATTTCTCCCTCCTTTTTTCTTATTTTCTTTCTGATGGTGATATTCCAAACTGCCTTTTAAATAGCTTTGAGAACTGAAATTCATCATAAAAGCCATAGCTTATCGCAAAATCCCTAAGCGGTCTGTCAGGATTAAAGGGCAGCTCATCATATGCCATATTCAGCTTTAGCTTCAGCTGATACTGATGAATTGACTCTCCCGTCACCTTCTTGAATCTTCCTGACACTGTCCTGATGCTGACATGATACAAATCAGCCAATTCCTTCGGCGATATAAAGCGGTCCGGTGTACTGTGAATTCTATGAATCATTTCCTGTACTAAAATATCAGTTCCTGACACACTACTATCATTTATTTCTGATAACTTTAATAACAGCTCTTCTAAAAGGATACTGCATCTTAATTCCCTCATCTGCCCAGAAAGTGTAAAATAGCTTTCTATGATTCTTTCATACATGTGAAGTATTTCAGGATTTTTACTGCAATCCGTAAGCTTTTTTATTTCAATATATCCGCCTATTTCATCACTATTTTCTGATGCTTCCTTTTCTTCTGATGCTTTCTTTTTTTCTATTACTTTCTCTTTTTCTATTGCTTCCTCTTTTTCTATTGCTTCCTCTTTTTCTATTGCTTCCTCTTTTTCTATTGCTTCCTCTTTTTCTGATGCTTCCTTTCCTTCTAAAGATATCTCTTTTTCTTCCTCCCCGGATAATATATCTCCTGCTTCTCTTTTAAAGTGAATATAGACATTTCTCATCTTAGGAGTGCATTTTGTTATACTCAGATGATGCCTTCCCGGCTCTAATATCAATAAATTCCCCGGCCCTATATGATAACACCTTCCATCCTCTATAATATCCCATTCCCCTTTTTGCATGAACAGCATATCATACTCCTGCATTATTCTATCCGGGTGTAATATACCGTCTTCACTATAATTATGATTGCATAAGGTTACTTTTCTACGATTTTTAGCCGATAGCTTAATTATTTGCCTTTCGTTTATATTTTCCCCCATATAATATCCTTTCCCGATAATATGCTCCATTATATCATAATTTTTCCGTTTTATACATCTTTTTATCTTACTTATCCATTCTTTTTTCTTAAAAATTGTATTAAGATTAAATCAATAAATATTTTCAAAAGGATGCTACCATGAATAATAATAAACTCATCAAGGCTTTTAATCTAAGCTGTGTAAAACTTACTGATAAATACAGTGTAAATGCCCTCGAAAAAGAAATAGACTATCTGTTATCCCTTGATACAGATAAGCTTCTTTGCGGCTTTAGAGAAACTGCAGGAGTTGATGTAAAGGGTGCTATCCGCTATGACGGCTGGGAAAACTCTCTTATAGGCGGACATACCATGGGACATTACCTTTCTGCCATGGCGCAGGCATATGCTAATCCGGGTGTTTCAGAGGCTGATAGAAATAAGATTTTCTCTTTGGTATGTGAGATTATCGATGCCCTTATAGTTTGCCAGCAAAATTCTAAAGGCAAACCTGGCTTTATTTTTGGTGCCTTATGTCCTCATCCTGAAAATGTTGAATTTCAGTTCGATAATGTAGAAAAGGGAAGAATTAATATTTCTACCGAAGCCTGGGTGCCTTGGTATACCATGCACAAAATCCTTGCTGGTATTCTTGATGTATATAAGTTTTGCTGCTACGAGCCTGCATTGACTCTTGCTAAAGGTCTTGGCGGCTGGGTATATGAAAGAACCTCTAATTTAAGCCGTGAAACAAGAAAGACTGTTCTTTCCGTCGAATTCGGCGGCATGAATGATGTAATGTATGAGCTTTATGATATTACTCATAATGATAAATATGCCATAGCTGCTCACTTTTTTGATGCAAAAGATCTTTATGAGCTTGTACTATCAGGTGCTTCTAATGCCCTAAATGACAAACATGCAAATACAACCATACCTAAATTCATTGGTGCCCTTAATCGCTATCTCACCTGTAATGGTAAGATCATAAATGGCGAAATTGTTGATGCCTCTAAATATCTAGAATATGCAAAGGCCTTTTGGGATATGGTAGTAGAAAGGCACAGCTATATCACAGGCGCTAATTCCGAGTGGGAGCACTTTGGACTAGACTACGTTTTAGATTCTGAAAGAACAAATGCAAATAACGAGACCTGCAATGTCTATAATATGCTAAAGCTCAGCCGTACGTTATTTGAGATAACAGGTGATGTTAAATATGCTGATTATTATGAGAATGCTTATATAAACTCAATTCTTTCCTCTCAGAACCCTGAAACAGGTATGACCACCTATTTCCAGCCAATGGCAAATGGATATTTCAAGGTTTTCGGAACTAGATATACTAAGTTCTGGTGCTGCACTGGTACCGGAATGGAAAACTTCACCAAACTCGGAGATAGTAATTATTTCCATTCCGATACTGCCATTTATGTAAATAACTATCAGTCTTCTGAACTTAATTTTAAAGAAAAAGGCATTATTCTAAAAATGTCAGCCTCTCTTCCGAAAAGTTGCGATATCAGCGTAAGTGTTAATACATCAGATTCTAAACCAACTTCCATGGATATCTTATTTAGACTTCCAGATTGGCTTTCAGGTGCGGCAATAATAAAGATTAATGAGGCACCTTTTGATTACGATAAAAAGAATGGTTATGCCCGCATTCCTGCCGGAATTTCTGATGGAACTTTGATTTCACTTACATTTCCTATGAAGGTAACTGCTTTTCCTCTTCCTGATAATAAGAGGTGCATTTCCTTTAAATACGGACCATTTGTCCTTTCTGCAGGTCTTGGCACTAAGGACATGACCTGCACTACAACGGGAATACTCGTAACCATTCCTGAAAACAGAGTCACAGACTGTGATTATATCGTGCTTCCAAATGGTTCCGATATTTCTTCCTTCATAGAAAAGGTCGATGATTATTTTTCCAAAGAGTATAATGATGATGAGATAGTTTTTAAGCTTGCAAAGACACCTTACACCTTTAAGCCTCATTACAGCAGATATAAGGATAGATATGGTATTTACTTTATAGTTACCACTGAAGATGAATTTAAAAAGGCAGGCTCTCTAGGATATTCTAATGATGTAATTATCGATACCGTTCAGCCAGGTTACGGCCAGTACGAAAATGATGAGCTTCACTCTCTCATTGATAACGGCTCCTTTGCTCAAACTGATAATGGAACTAGAAGGCGTGCTCTTGCCGGAGGAAGCTTTACTTATAGAATGGCCATTGCAAAGGGCGGTAATAATTATCTAAAGCTCACCTTCCTTAAGGAAGACAACTGGAAACGAATCAAAATCACCTCAGGGGATAAGCTTATCGTTGAAAAATTGCTTAATTACTCTGGAAATGAAGAAAGCTATGAATTCAAAGTAAAAATACCTGATGATATTATAAGCGCTGCCAAAGAAATTTGCGCAAACGATCAGCATTATTCTGTCATTCCTATTACATTTAGCGGTGTTGATGGTTTTGAATCAGCAAATGTTGCCGGCTTTATTTATACTGTAGATGTTCCGCTTTAATTTTTTTTGATTCTATAAGGAAAACTATACAAAAAAGATGCTAAGCCTTTTTGCACTAAAGGCTTAGCATCTTTTTCTTAATTCTTATCAGCTTTCATTTTATATAGTCATAAATTATCTGCCATACACCTTTCATTTTATATGGTCATCAATTATCTGCCATACCGCTTTCTACTGTATTTAGAAAGCCTGTTACATACTGTATATACAATTCTCTATCTTCAAATATGCTCATCGCATGCGAAGCGCCTTCTATAGTGTAAAATTCCTTATAACCTGGGTCTGCCTCGTATAATCTCTTACTATTATCAGGCACTATAAATGAATCTGCTGCTCCGTGTATCAATAAAATAGGAACTTTATTATCAACTATTGCATTAATAGGTCTCATATCATCAAGAGAGAGTCCATATCTTATTTTAGAACCGATATTCATTATATCAATGAAAAATTCTGGAAGCTTTGCTGCCCTAGCTCCGCCCCTTAATACATTTTCAATGTCTGCAAAAGGACAATCTGTCACAGCAAAATCTACTTCCGGCTTATATTGAAGCGCAGTTATGGTCGTTGCTGAGCCAAGCGATTCTCCATGAAGGCCTAGCTCCTTTATTCCTTGATACCTATTTCTGGTATCCTCGATTATTTTTATTAAGTCCTTTGCTTCGTAATTTCCATAGGTAGTTATAGCCTTTGCATTTTCACCATGACCTCTTAGGTCATAGATTATGCAGTTAAAGCCCAAATCTAAATACATCTCTAGATACTTTAGATTTCCCATACGGTTATCTGTATAGCCATGAGATAATATTATGTACTTATTTGTCTCTTCTGAATTTGGATAATAAGTCACATGAAGCTCATAATCCTCATAGCCCTTTACCGTATAATTTACGCAGTTTTCTTCTTTAAAATAGCTAATGTCACAGTGCTCTGACTGCCATTTTTTTGCTTCCTCTAAAGTCTGCCTTCTTCCGTCTGCCATGATGTACTTTGCTAGCAAAAAACTAAATACAAAGAAAATTAGTATTAATAATACTAGTATTATTCCTACAACAAAGGGCCATTTCATTTTTTTCTTCTCCTTGGTTTTCAAATCACACCTCTTCTATCCCTTTAGCTGTTTTTTACATTAGGTATGGTATAACTTATTTCCTTCGTATCTTGGCTCACAGGTAAGATTAATTCCAAGCTTCTTAAATACTCCTACATCTACCTGTGAAAGTATAACTGATGAATGTGCCTCAAGTCCAGCAAGCATTGGAAGACAGTCATAAGCCTTCTTTGCAGCTTCATTTGTAATGGCCTGGATTGAAAGCGCTATTAATAGCTCATTAAGGTGAAGAAGTGGATTATGATCTCCTAAATACTTTACCTTAAGTTCCATAATAGGTGTAAGTACCTCTGGTGAGATAAGCTTTATCTGATCTTCTATTCCTGCAAAGTGCTTAAGAGCATTAAGAATAAGCGCTGATGAGGCTCCAAGCATTGGAGAAGTCTTTCCGGTAACTATCGTTCCATCAGGAAGCTCCATTGCTGCTGCAGGCGCTCCTGTCTGCTCATCCCTGATATTTGCTGCTGCAACTACTGGTCTGTCTGATACTGATATATCAGCCTTTTCCATTAAAAGCTCGAGCTTTTGAACCGGTGAATCTCCGCCCTCGCCCTTGCGCTTTGCTACAAGTGCTTCATAATAACGTCTTATTATTTCCTGCTTTGATGCAGCGCGGCATGCTTCATCATCTACTATTCCATAGCCCGCCATATTTACGCCCATATCTGTTGGAGAATTATATGGTGACTTTCCAAGTAACTTATCAAACATTGCCTTAAGAACAGGGAATACCTCTACGTCTCTATTATAATTAACAGTTGTCTCTCCATATGCCTCAAGGTGGAATGGATCGATCATGTTTACATCATTAAGATCTGCCGTTGCTGCTTCATAGGCAAGGTTTACCGGGTGATTAAGCGGAATATTCCAGATAGGGAAAGTCTCAAACTTTGCGTAACCTGCCTTTATTCCACGCTTTGCCTCATGATATACCTGAGAGAGGCAGGTAGCCATCTTTCCGCTTCCCGGTCCTGGTGCTGTAACTACTACAAGAGGACGTGTAGTTTCAATATAATCATTTTTTCCAAAACCTTCATCACTTACAATAAATGGAATATTTGATGGATAACCTGGAATTATATAATGTCTAAATACCTTAAGCCCTAAGGCCTTTAGCTTCTTTTCGTAAGCTACTGCTGATGGCTGTTCTGCGAACTGTGTAAGAACTACACTTCCAACGTAAAGTCCATTATTTGTAAAGGCGTCAATAAGTCTTAAAAGATCCATATCGTATGTTATTCCGATATCTCCTCTTACCTTATTTTTTTCAATGTCGCCTGCCTTTATTGCTATTACTATTTCTGTCTTATCTGCAAGCTGCTTAAGCATTGTGATTTTTGAATCCGGCTTAAAGCCTGGGAGTACACGTGACGCGTGATAATCATCAAAAAGCTTTCCTCCGAATTCAAGATACAGCTTTCCTCCGAACTGATCTATTCTTTCCTTAATTCTTTTTGACTGCATTTCAGTATACTTTGCATTGTCGAACCCTTTGCGGACATTACTCGTTTCTGCCATCATCTTATCCTGCCTTTATTTAAGATTTTTTAATAACACATTATTAAAAACGGTACAATAAAATTGTACCGTTTAAAATGAAAACAATTTTAAAACACCTTCCCATTATAGCAAATACATCTCAAACATTCAACTGAATTTTTAATTCTCATAAAATTTTTGAGCTGTTTTACTATGTAAATCTATCATGGCTTATCAAAGGTTCCTATAAATATTGGCAGATTATTCTCATTGTCTACTATCGCATATACAAATGGTCTGTCAAGATATACTTCCTTTCTCTCTTTTACTTCCGGTTCATAGGCAGCCGCTTCAGTCATTTCAACAACCGTAACTGCTGCTGCCTTGGTTCCGCTTTCTGTCAATTCTATATGCGCCTTATGTATTACATGGGATATATAAATATTTCCAATATCTGCTGCCGGTTCTATCATATTTGAAAAATCAGCATCGTTCTCATTAAAGGCATCCTTCATTCCCATATCCTGAAGTATATCGCCAAGAGAGTAACTTGAATCCTTTTCAAACTTTGGTATCTTGGTATCTACATCATAAGCAGTAATAGGATTATTAACCATATTCATCCAGGCATTACCATCCATTTTTTCTAAAAGATCTGATACCGTTTCTCCTTCATTTGGAAGAAGCGCTACAAAGGAATAGCCAGACTCATACCTCTTCTTTACACCGTAGCAGAAATCGTTGCACAAATATTCGTTCTCTGTTGAAAACAACATATCCATCTCTGTCTGATTTCCATTTTCTTCGGTAAACATACTCTTACTGACCTGATAGTCGGCATATTGATCAGCCCATTTAGCCTCAAAGTTAAGGGCATTTACAAGATACATTATAGCTCCCGGGTCAATATCTTCTAATACCTTTTCTATCTGTCCATCAGTCTTTTCTTTGCAGAACTTATTTATGTTATCTAGTGCTGGAGTTTCAAAAGGTTCTGAATATACTCCTGCATCAAAGGCTCCCTTTACGTTTTTAAGGAAATCTTCACCTGGAATTACATTACGCGTTTCATTAGTCCATATGGCATTTGCTATTTCAAGCTTTGCCCAGTAATCATTTTCAAGTGAATCGGTATATCTCTTAAGATAAGCATTCAAGGTGTTTATATCGCAGTTTTCTCCTGCCATAGTTGTAACCATCTGCTCTAAGGTCTTATTTGCTGCTCCATTTGCTGTCATTGAAAGGGCTAACTCAATGGATAATGGTGATATAAAGGAATCTCCACCATCCTCTTTATAACACTTTCTTAAAAGATTTAATGACCAGTCTGCACTTGCCTCATTAAGCTTTCCTAACTGTTCTTCGCTTAAGTCTGTATTTACCTCTGCTGCAGTTACTTTATCTAGCAAATTGCCTGAAGGCTTTGATTTCTTTTCTGGTTCATCAGCTGTGCCACTATTTGCCGAAGGCTCATTAGAATTTGTGGTTACATTTGTATTAACAGGCTTCTCCTCATTTGTACACCCTGCAAAAGTGCTTCCTGCTATTACTGCAGTTAAAACTAAAGACATAAATCTTTTTTTATTCATTTTCTTATCCTCATTTTCTTTCATTTAAATATTTTACATGTTATCAATGGATTATGGCTGATCAAAGGTTCCTATAAATACTGGTAGGTTATTCTCATTATCTACTATTGCGTATACAAATGGTCTGTCAAGATGCACTTCTTTATAATCCACAATTATATTTGCTGAATTACACTTCATGGTTACTACAGTAACTGCAGCTGCCTTTGTTCCCTTTTCATCAACTTCTATATGTGTCTTATGAATTACGCTATCTATAAATATATCGCTAATACCATTTGACGAATCTACCATATTTGAAAAATCAGCTATTTCCTGATCGAAAGCATCCTTCATTCCCATATCTGCAAGAATTTTTCCTAAATCATAACTTGCTTCTCTTTCGAACTTCGGAATTATTGTATGTACATCACATTCTACAGGATTATCAAGCATATCCATCCAGGTCTTAGCATCTAACTTATCTACAAGATCTGCTACCTTTTCTCCTTCATTTGGAAGAAGTGCTACAAAAGAATATCCATCTTTATATTCCTTCTTTACTCCATAGCAATAGTCACTGCTTAAATAGAAATCTTCCATCGAATTCATCATATCCATTTCAGTCTCATTGCCATTTTCGTCTGTGAATATTCTCTTATTTACCTGACCCTCCTCATATTCCTCGGCCCATTTTGCATCAAAGTTAAGGGCATTTACCAAAACCATCAATGCTGAAGGATTTAATTCATCAAGTACCTTATCTATTTGTCCATCAGTATGTTCCTTACAGAAATCATTGATATGTGCTAATGCATCTTTATTAAATTCCTCTGCATATACTCCTGCATCAAAGAAACCCTTTATGTTCTTTAGGAAATTGTCTGCAGGTACTACATTAAGATACTCATTTGTCCATATTGCATTTGCTATTTCTAGCTTTACATCCTCATTATTTACCAGTGAATCCGTGTAGCTCTTAAGATATGCATTTAAGGTATCGATGTCACATCCGTCGCCTGCCATTGTTGTAAGCATCTGATTTAAGGTTTCATTTGCTGCTCCATTTGCTGTCATTGTAAGAGCTAATTCTATAGATAATGGTGAAATAAAGGCATCTCCATCTTTATAACATTTTCTGAGAAGCTCCATTGCCCAGTCAGCACTTGCAAGTCTTAGCTTTTCACTTTGCTCATCACTTATTTCATGTGAAACCTCGCCTGCCTCTACTGAATCTAGCAGATTGCCTGCCGGCCTTTTTTTCTTATCAGGTTCTTTAACCGTATCAGTGTCTGTCTGTTTTGTATCATCTGTTAAAGCAGCATCACTTAAGGGCTCTGCTGACCCGCTGCATCCTGCAAAGGCGCTCGCTGCCATCATTGTTGTAAGTACTAATGCCATAAATCTCTTTTTAAACATTTATTTATCCTCCAAAACACAAAATTATTTTTAGCTCTTTATACTTTATGTACAGCTGAGGTAACTAAAATGTTGCAAAAGAGCAATTAATTTTATTATTTATTTTTTTCTGCTTCCTTTACTGTGTTACTTAAATACCTAATTACCTCTACTGGATAATCTCCTACTGCGGTTTCTCCGGTTACCATTACGCTGCTTGCTCCGTCTAGTACGGCATTATAAATATCAGACACCTCAGCTCTTGTAGGAACTGCTGATTTTTCCATGCTTGCTAGCATCTGTGTTACTACCATGAACGGTACATTTCTATTTCTGCATTCAGCTGATATTTTTTTCTGCACAGCTGGAAGCTCCCATAACGGCATGGCATTTCCAAGATCTCCCCTTGCTATCACTACTTCATCCGCAAGATCCATGAAATCCTCTAAGCTCTCTACCCCATTTAGATTTTCTATTTTTGCAAATATCCTTAAATTCTCACAGCCACATTCCTTCATTGCATTTCTAAGATTTTTTAGATCCTCTCTATTTCTCACAAAGGGCTGCATTATTCCTGTTACTCCATAGTTTACAGCCTTTTTCAGATTTTCTTTATCCTGCTTTGTTAAGGTAGGGGATTTTACTTCTTTTCCTATGAGTGCAAGGCTTTTTCTTGAAGCAAGCTTCCCGCCTCTTTTTGCAATGCAGCTTATTTGCTCAATTTTATCAGCTGTTTTTTCGCCTTTATCTAAAGCTTCAAGTAAGATTTTTCCATCATCTATAAGTATTTCCTGTCCCTTTTCTATATATTCAAAAATATATTCTGGTACTGGGATTATTTTTTCACTATCATCTGCTTCTTTTTCAGTCTCTTTTTCTACTTCTTTTTCAACTTCTTTTCCTTTTACTGCTTCTTTTCCTTTTTCTGTTTCTTTTCCTACTTCTGTTTCTTTTCCTACTTCTGTTTCTTTTCCTACTTCTGTTTTTAGCGCGTTCTGCTTCTTTAATAAGACTTCAGAAACTAATTTTACTTTTTCACCTTCCTCTAACGATAGCTCTTCCTTTAGACTTCCTATTCTTATTTCCGGGCCCTGCATGTCTATTAGGAGTTTTGCCTCTATTCCTGCCCTTCTTGCAGCCGCATGATAGACATTTATCCTATCAGCTGCCCTCTCAAGCGTTGTATGTGATAAATTGAGTCTTATCCCGCTCATACCGCATTTAAACATCTCGGTTAAGGTCTCTTCATCTGAACATTTAGGTCCTAGAGTTCCATATATATCTACCTGCATTTTTAAATCCTCTTTTCCAGTTTTCTCTTATATTTCTGACTATATCATTATTATACTATTACCCCCAAAATGCAAACACAAATTTTGGTACTTCATTTATTACTATCTCTTATTCCATATTTTAAATAGATACAACTTGCAAATATCTTGTATGCACCTTGTTCTTCACACAAAAATACGGGTGCTATTTTCACAGCACCCGAGAAATTATTAAAATAAGATTTTCTTATATAGACAAAAGACTATCAATGCAATATAAAGAACTGCAAAAATCGGTACAGTTATAAAAAACTTTGGCTTCTTTGTCTTATGATGGAACACATGCATTCCAATAAATGCTCCTATTGCTCCGCCTAGAACTGCTAGAAGAATCAAAGTCTTTTCCGGTACCCTTCTTGCTCCCTTTATCGCTTTTCTCTTATCTATGCCATACATTACAAAAGCTAACAGATTTATGGCAGCAAGATAAACTACTAATACCATTTAAAACTCCTTAAAACTTTACATTATTAAATTTCTTTACAAATTCTACAAACTCATCTCTTCTAAGAGGCTTTGAGAAATAATAGCCCTGTATGAGATTTGCTCCGGCCTCAGTAACAAAATCGAGCTGTTCCTTCGTTTCAACACCCTCCTGGATAATATTATTACCCATTTTTCTAAAGGAAGCTATAGTTGATCCAAGAAGATTTCTTGAATTTACGTTACTATCTGAATCCCATAGTATCTTAGAATCTATCTTGATGTTTTTATAATTAACAGTCAATACATTTTCGATATTAGAATATGCCGTTCCATAATCATCAAGTGAAAGTGAAAAGCCCATTTCCATAAGTTCTTCTAAGGTCTTTCCGAAATCTGCTGATTCAAACGAGGCTGCCGTCTCTGTAATTTCAAGATTAATCATCCTAGTTGGAATGCCATATTTATTTAGAAATTCCTTGTATCTTTCCGTGAGTTTTCTTGCTAACAGCTGATAAAGTGATAGATTGACCTCTACACATTCAATTCCGATTCCTTCAAAATCAAGCTCCATAATATCCCTGCATACCTTTTCGAATACAATATCACCAATCGCTATTATATTCCCATTTCTCTCTGATATAGGGATAAATTCTGAAGGCGGTACAAAGCCCAATTTACTATCATTTAGCCTGCACAAAGCTTCGCAGGATATAATTTTACCTGATTCCTTTTCCCATATAGGCTGGTAGTATACTTCAAAGCTCTTTTCAGCTATAGCTCTATATACTGCTTCTTCTACTATATCTTCTCTCTTTATGTAATCTAGGGAATCACCTTCTAATATAGTAACCTGCTTATTGATGCTCTGCGGCTCATATTCTGCCATTCTTTCGATTCCTTCTATGGAATCAACATCCTCTGGAATGCTTGCTACAGAGATTATTGTCCTAAGATTGATATTAAATTCTCCAAGAGTAATTGTCTTTTCAACTATACCTTCAATATCCTTCGCTATCCTATCTTTATCAAGACCTTCAAACACAAGTATTACTAAAGTTTTTTCATCATATTTGTATATTTCACATCCTTCTGTGACACTCTGAATTTCACTAAAGAGCTTCATTCCTACACGGTCACCGTGTCCTGCAATAAAGATATTCTTAAATGTCTTAAGGTTCTGAAATCTAAGACTTATCATCGAACACTTGTACTTATGTAGTAAATACAGGCCCGCATTTATCTCAAAGGATGCTTTATTTGGAAGGCCTGTATATTCATCAATAAGACCTTCATTACAGTCTACAGTCAACATTATTCCAAGTAGACCTACTATGTCCGTAAACGCTTCAACTTTTATATTTGGCCATATCGCCTGAATAACCATACCCGCTACTACAACCGTAAAATACAGTTCATAACCCTTCATATACCTGTTACGAAGGATCTTTCCCGTTTTTATAATTGTTCCAACGGCGATAAACATATATAACACAGCTGAAATATACGCTACATATACGCCGTTTTCCCTATGATATACTCCATTTTCGTCATAATAATAGATAATATCAAATAAAGGCGTTAATAACACAAATGCTTCTGTAATTATAAATGGTGTAAAGAAGCATACCCTATATTTTAATGTTTTGTTCTTTGCCACACCATTTAAGAGAAGTATATAATACGTAAATAGTGGTGGCAGCATTGAATGAAGCAAGAAGAACAAAAATGTATCAATATAATTAAAAGTTGACCATTGAACCGGATCAAGTGATGCTGTAACATTTTTAACCAGATCTAAAACAGCTGTTGCAGTAACATTCCAAAGAAGCAAGCTTAAAACCCTACGTTCAACAGTTTTTCGATACCTTCTTAAGTAACGATATATAATACAGGAAATACATAGTATTGAAGCTGAAATATATAGTCCAATATTTACATTCATACTTTACCTATCCATTCATCTATAAAAACCCTCAACAAAATTGTATTATTATCACATTAAATAACAAATAAAACAATCACCTCAACACCATAAGTATAGCACTTTTGTTAGATTTTGTCAATGAAAGCAGCTGCATCACTTATGCCCAAATCATAAAGGCTCTGGAGCTTTTCCGGATTCTTTTCACTTCTTCCTACATTAAGCTCCATAGATGGTCTTATTACTATCGCCTTTCCTTCTTTTTCTAGCTCTGTAAGCTTTTCAACCTGTCTATTATACATTATATGTCTGTTTCTCAAGGCTCTTGCAAATTTCGGATACTTCTCCTTAAAAACAAGATCTACCATCACCTTATTCATCGGCTTTCTGACAAATTCCCTGCTTTTTGTCATCACTACTACAACTCTGTCATAGCCTTTTTTTAGCATGTACTCAAAAGGAATGCTATCCGCTATTCCGCCATCTAAATAAAGCTTTCCAAAAAGTTCTACCGGCTTTGATACAAATGGCATTGAACCCGATGCTCTCAGTTCATCCATCTGATTGAAAGCGCATCTTATTCTATTATAAGCCGGCTTTCCCGTTTCCATATTTGTGAGGACTGCATAAAATGGTATTTTTTCTGCATTTTTCTTAAAAGTCTCATCATCAAACGGATCTAATTCACGTGGGACCTTTTCATAGGCATATTCAGTATCAAAAAAGTTTCCAGTTTTGATCAGTGGCTTTATTCCCATGTAATTTGGATCTGAGTTGTATTTTTTATTGTATCTTATGGCTCTTCCTTTTTGCTCTGAAAGATAATTTACTCCAAATAAAGCTCCTGCTGATACTCCTATTATTGCATCAAATTTTACTTCCTTTTCCATAAAGGCATCTAGAATACCTGCTGTATATATTCCTCTCATTGCACCGCCTTCAAGTACTAATGCTGTTTTCATTACTAAAAACTCCCTTCATAAAAAAAGCGATAAAATCTGATTTTATCGCTTTTTTTAATCAAATTTCTTAATTCAATTATTTCTTCTTTTTGCCATGCTTCTTGGCATTGTAATTATTATTTGCCGGCTTATTAGCTTCTTCCTTCTTTACATCCTTATCTTTTTCGGATACGGCTTTATCCTTTTCTGATACTGCCTTTTCTTTTTCAGATACTGCCTTATCCTTTTCGGCTGCTGCCTTATCCTTTTCGGCTGCTGCCTTATCCTTTTCGGCTGCTGCCTTATCCTTTTCGTCTGCTTTATCCTTTTCAGCTATAGCTTTAGCCTTACCAGCTTCTTCCTTCTTTTCAGCCTTATTTGAGATTCCGCCGTCTTTTCCTGCATCTACCTCTTCTTTATGATTTACCTTTATATCATTCTTTGTATTAAAGTCCTTAACGAACCTTACAAATTCCTCTATAGGTAATGGCTTTGAGAAGTAGTAGCCCTGTACAAGATTAGCACCTGCATCAGTTACAAATATAAGCTGCTTTTCTGTCTCTACACCTTCCTGAACGATATTATTTCCTGCGTTCTTAAGTGTCTGGATTGTAGATCTAAGAAGCTCCTTAGTACTTCTATCTTTTTCTGCCTCCCAAAGAATGCTTGCATCGATCTTGATGTTTGAATAGTTGTTCGACATTACATTTGAGATATTTGAATATGCTGTTCCATAATCATCTAATGATAGCTTAAAGCCCATTGAGGTAAGCTTTGATATTACATCAGTAAAATCCTTCCTTGAATCATTAGGGGCTGTCTCAGTTATTTCAAAATTAATCATATTTACTGGAACAGAATACTTATAAAGTATCTTTTCTAATCGGTCTGCTAAGCCTCTTGCTAAAAGTTGGAATGGTGAAAGATTGATTTCTACCTTCTTTATTCCAAGATTCCAGAGCTTATGGGCGCTGATTGCTCTGCACACCTTTTCGAATACTATATAGCCTAAATCTACGATCATTCCGTTCTTTTCGGCTATCTTTATGAATTCTCCTGGTGGAACTGCACCAAGATCACTATCATAAAGTCTACAGAGAGCTTCACAGGCTACTATCTTTCCTGAACTTCTTTCCCAGATAGGCTGATAGAATACATCAAAGCCCTGATTTACAATAGCCCTATGAAGAGCTTCCTTTATTTCATTTTCTCTCTTTATGAAGGTAAGATCATGACTTTCAAGTACTGTAAGCTGGGAATTTGCTGATTCTGGTACATATTCTATAAGTCTTTCATGAGACTCCCAGGACTCGATGTCTTCTGGTACCTTTGCTATGGAAATGACGGTTCTGATATCAATGTCATTAATATCTGAATGGATTGCCTTTCCAAAGGAATTAATAATATCCTCTGATATCTTTTCCTCATCAAGCTGCTCTGATACTACAACAGTGAAGGTTGATTCATCATAACGGTAGATTTCACAATCCGGTGCTGCATTCTCAATAAGGTCTGATAACTTATTTACTATGTTATTTCTTACTGATGATGCCATTGAATCCTTATAATTATTGAGATTCAGGAAACGAACCGTAATAAAGGTATAGTTATATTTATATACATCATATAGTCTTACGTTCATCTTAAGCCATGCCTTATTAGGCCAGCCTGTCTTAATATCAATAAGACCATCATTACAGTCGATTGTAAGCATAAGTCCAACTGCTGCAACTGCTTCAGTTACAGGCTCGAGCTGGAAATCTGCACTGATAAGCGTAATTATAATACCAACTACTACTGTTCCAAGAAATATCGGATATCCCTTTATATAATCACTTTTAAGTACATTCTTTGTCTTATGTAGTGAATAAACAAGATATACAAAATAAAATAATGCAACCAGGTAGAAAACAATCATACCAGGTCCACGGTAGTAATTGCCCTGTTCATCATAGCCATACGCAAAGTTTGTTGCCGGAGTAACAGCAAGAACTATCTGCGCGATTGCCATCGGTGTAAAGAACCATACCGTATAATCCCTTCCCTTGTTCTTTGCTGCACCGTTTATCAGCACAATGTAATATGCAAAGCATGGTGAAAGAAGATTATGCAGCGCAAAGTAGATTATTGTCTCAATGGTACGAACCTCTGAGGCAAGCGAGAAACCTTCTGAAATATACCAATCCTTAAGCACTTCAAAAAAGCCTGTCAGAAAAAGGTTCAAAAAGATGAACGTGAGCATTTTACGTGCATCAGTGGTCCTGTATCTTCTATAACCTCTATATACCAGACATATCAGCGAAATAGTTGCTGTTGCAAAATATAATCCGTCATTTATTGTCATAATATGTAATCCCCTTGCTTATATTTATTTTATTAACGTAAGAAAAAGTACAATAATTACCTTTATGCAAATAAAACTTAAAAGCTTAAGAATCAAGCATTTAGAAAACTATCAAATTATATTATTATTTTAACACATTTTTAACAAGAATGAAAGAGGAATTTTTTTTATTTTTCGTCCACAACCTGAAATACCAAAAACTTTAAATAATAGCTTTCATCTGCTGCCCATAGTATCGGATGATCCGGGGCCTGGGTACGAAATTCTACCTGGCGCAGTCTTTTATGAGCTGCTGTAGCTGCCTGACCTATGATTTTAACAAACAAATCCTGTGTCATGAAATGCGAGCACGAACAGGTTGCAAGGTATCCTCCGTCCTTGACAAGCTTTAGTCCCTTTATATTTATTTCGCGGTACCCCTTCATTGCATTTTTGGTTGCTTCACGCGATTTTGTAAAAGCCGGTGGATCAAGTATTACCACATCATACTGCTCTCCGGCTGCCGCTAGCTTTGGAAGCTCATCTAAGACATTAGCCTCTTTAAATTTCACAGTTTCTGAGAGGCCATTGAGCTTTGCATTCTCCGTTGCCTGAGCTACTGCAAATGCTGAAATATCAAGTCCTGTAACCTCTGCTGCACCGCCAATTCCTGCATTTAGTGCAAAGGTTCCCATATGTGTGAAGAGGTCTAACACTCTCTTTCCCTTACATAATCTCTGGATACTTAATCTATTATATTTCTGGTCCAGGAAAAAGCCTGTCTTTTGGCCGTTTACCACATCTACCATATAATGGACGCCGTTTTCTATTATCTCTACATTTGTATCAAATTCTTCACCGATGAAGCCCTTATGAGGAAACATTCCCTCCTTTTTGCGAACTGGTGCATCCGAGCGCTCATATACACCCTTTATGGTAAAACCGTCTTCTGCCATTATTTCTTTTAGCATACTTACAATTTTTTCTTTAAATCTGTCTATTCCAAGGGCTAAAGATTCAACCACAAGCACATCTGCATACTTATCTATTACAAGTCCTGGCAGGAAATCTGCTTCGCCAAATATTACTCTGCAGCTATTTAAATCCTTTTCTAGAAGAACACTTTTACGATATTCCCATGCATTCTTTACTCTCATGCGTATGAATTCATCATCAATTATCTGATCCTTTTTTCTTGTCATCATACGAATTCTTATTTTAGAATTATCATTTATAAAGCCTCTTCCCATAACATAGCCATCAAAATCATTCACTAATACTATATCGCCATTCTCATAGCTTCCTGTGATTGATGCTATCTCATTATCAAATACCCAGGCTCCTCCTGATTTAAGAGTCCTGCCTTCTCCTTTTTTTAAAACTACCACTGCTTCGCTCATATTATTTCCTCTATATTTTCTATTCTTATGCTATTCTTCTATTTTCGCATCATTATTATTCCTATTTTTGATTTTTAACAAAACTTATTGCAGTGCCCATTAACACTGCAACTTAAGCTTCTTTTGGTGCAAAGAATTCTATAATTTTCTGAATTGCAAAATCAAGCTTCTTTTGGTCCATGAAGCGATGATCTGCGCCTTCTACCTTGATAAGCTCTATTACATTATTATCTGAAAATTCTTCTGAATAGCTTATCGGAACCATTTCATCCTTCGTTCCATGAATTATCAGCATGCTGTCTGCATAATCCATATAATCTTTTTTGGTGATGTCACATTCCTTAAGTTCATCCATAAATGCCTTATCTATTACTATTTTTCTTTCATGGCCGCTTATCACATCCTTATTTTTTGACAGCTTTACTCTATCTTCTTCAGACATATGGCTGTCCATGACATCATACATTTTTATTGCAGGGCATCTTAGCGCTATCTTAGCAAACGGATTTTCCTTTTCAGCCACATACTTTAGTGTAAGATAGCCTCCAAAGCTGGTTGAATAATTATATACATTTTCTGCATTCAGCTTTTCTTTTGCATAGCTGACTACGAGCCTCATGTATGTCATGCATTCCTCAAGCCTTAGCTTCTTTCTTGCATCCATTCCATGACACGGCCAGTCAAAGCAAATTACTCCATAATTCTTATACTTTGATATTATTTTTTCAGCAAATCTTGCTATAGAATTATTGTCTTTAAAGCCTCCAAAGCCATGTGTTGCAATTACTACGTTATTGACAGCATGGATATCCTTATTAAAGAAGAGCTTGCATCTCACACTAAAGCCTTCTTCGTTTATATCAAATAGCTTCTCCATTTTTCTTTACCTTCTTCTTATCTTTTGGGCTTTTATGTTTTTCGGGGATTATTTTCCGACTATTATCATCCTTTTCTAGAGTATTATTCGTTTCTAGAGTATTACATCTTCTAGGTCCTCATCCTTATCGAAATAATACAATCAATGTATAGGATTATGAAGTAGGGATTACATCCAGTGCGAAAACGATTTCGCCGAAAACAAACATAAAAAAGCCCCTTATGCTAAACCTTATTATAGCATAAGAGGCTGATAAAGACAACCTAAATCAAGTATCTATTTTTATATAGCCGCCTCAGGTACTGAGTCTTTTGTCTTTCTTTTTAAATATACTTTATTTGTTACATAAAGGGTAATTACCGCAAGTAAAAGTCCCATTACTGCACCTGATACTACATCTGATGGGAAATGCACCTGAAGATATAGTCTTGAGAAGGCTATCAATACAGCAATAGGTATTGCAAAAAGCCCGAACTTCCAATTTGCTCTAGTTGCCATATATGCTCCGATTACCGAACAGAAAGTATGTCCTGATGGGAAGGAATAATCTTTTGGAGCCTTTAATAATAGTGTAATGGAAGGATCTAATGTAAATGGTCTAGATCTTGCCACTGCATTTTTTACTATTAGATTTATTATTATAAGCTGAAGTATTAAAGCTACTATTGCTGCTATTCCATGTTTTCTATATTTTTTTGAAAACAGCATTGCTATCGACATTAAAACCCAGAATATTCCAGCATTTCCAAGTACTGTTATGTTCTTAAAGAAGAAATCCGAAAAATCGCTTTTAAATACCTCCTGGATCCATTCTAGAATGCTCCAATCCAAATTCTGCACTGCTTCTAGCATAAACTCTCCTTTCCTGCCTTTTTGCCAAGTCACTTTTCTCTTATCTTCACACATTTTTGTGTAAATTTAGTGTTCTTTCCGTGACCATTTCTTTAAAGCTTCTTTTTTTATTATTCCTTGCTCCAAAGATAACAATAGGCCTGAGTTCTTGCGGCAAAGGCGCATTTCTTTAATAGCTCTCTTATCTCACTTTTAGTAAACCAGCCCGCTTCTATCTCCTCAAGGCTTGAATCACTAGCACAGATTTCTCCTGATGCTGTTCCTACTACGCAGACATTCTTTTCGTTTGAAAAGCCTACTGCACTATAGCTTTCACCAATAAAATCATCTATGCTATCAAGATGAAGTCCCGTTTCTTCTCTAAGTTCTCTAGCCGCTGCTATTTCAGGTGTTTCACCTGGATCTATCAGACCTGCTGGAAAATTATAAACCCAGTCTCCTACTGCCATTCTATATTCCTTATTCAGTAAGATCTTATTATTTTCCTTATTATGCATTATCAGTACTACTGCATCTGCTGTTTTATCATGAAGCTCTTCGAAACTTTTAAGATTCTTATTTCTGCTTATTATTTCATACACCTTTTCTTTATTGTCTACTGTCACGTAGTGAAGGTCATATCTTGTGATGAACTTACCTTCCTGCCCCTTATCCATGCTCTTAAATTCCATTATTTTCCCTCTTTTTCATTTAATTTTTTTCTTTTTTTATTTCTAATTACTGGCTGCCACCTGTAGTAATCTCAATAGGCTCTACCGGCTTTAAGAAAAGCGCCATTGCTATGAATAATACTGTCAATATCATTGCACCTATAATCATTTTTATGTTAAGACCAAGCTTCTTATATTTGATGTCAATTTCATCCATGAACTCTTCATAGCTTCCCTCTTCGAAGGAATCCTTCTTTAAAGGAATTACCATTTTTCCGTTAAATACAAGCAAGATATAATTCTTAGTTTCTCTATAGCCTATAACTGTGCTTAATAAATACTCATCTAGATTGCCGGTATTGGTAATGCAGCTTACAGTCTTATCATCAAGGATATAGGTCATTTTAACTGTTCCTGTCTTGTTTGAGAGCTTATTGAGCAGCTTTGTCTGCTGATCTACCATTGCACTTCTGTTGTAAAATGGTAAAAAGGCAGATAATAGACATGCCATGGATACTAAAATACCTGCTGTATTATGAAATCTTTCGTATACAACTACTGTACATAGAAAGCAGATCAGGTATAGAGCCATAGTCGCAAACGAACTATAATAATAATCTGAAAAACTCGTATATACTTCACGTATTGTTTCTAAATTATAGTCATATACTATTTTATAGGTCTTTTTCATCTTTTCCTTCTTTCCTTTTCTTTGGCAATTTCATATTATTATACCATTCTATTTTTTAAAATCAACCGCTCTTTTTCATTTTTTCTTTATTTTTAGCCTTCTTCTACACTTTTTCACTTTTTGAGAAAGTGTTCGCATTTCACAATTTTTTCAAATATTATACAATTTTCAATCACAATTCACCTGTATGATATCCTCAAGTTAAACAAAAACAACTTCTGAGATACAAAAAACTATCTCAGTAAAAACAAAAGCAGATTATAAGGATAACCTAAAAAAACAGATTATAAGGATAACCTAACAAATACAATTATAAAAAAATATGGAGGACAAAACTATGAGAAGAAAGAATTTAACAAAAATATCAATGGCAGTTTTAGCAACATTAACGGCAGTAACTTTTACAGCATGTGGATCTAACGCATCAACATCTAACTCTATCGCTGCTAACATCGAAACTGCATCTGATATCGAAGATACAGAAAGTCCTTCTGAGGAGGCCACTATTATTGAAGCCGATAATTCTACAGATAAAGTTACAGAAAACATAGTTTCTGATGATACAGTTTCAGAAGACGCAGTTTCAGAAGACGCAGTTTCTGAAGACGCAGTTTCTGAAAGCACTGAAGCTTCAACAGATTCAGCAACTGATGAGATTTCAGCAGCAACTGCTTCCTACAGTAAACCTGGACTTCCTAGAGCAGATTTAGAAGGCAGTCAAGCTCCTAATTTTACAGAAGGTGAAGCTCCTGCATTCGAAGAAGGCACAGCTCCTGATTTCGCAAATGGACAGGCTCCTGACTTTAATTCAAATACAGCAAACCAGCCTTCCACAACAGTAAGTTCAAATAATACAGCAGCTACAGAAAAAACAACAGCTGCTACTACTGATGTTTTCTCTAACAGAGATCTTAAACAGACAGCTGATTTATCAGAGGCTACTTATATCACAGTTTCAAGTGGAAATGACATTACAATCACTGAAGAAGGCGTTTATGTTTTAAGCGGTACAGCTACAGATGTAACAGTTTACGTTGAAACAGCTGATGAAGACGATGCTAAGGTACAGCTTGTTCTAGACGGTGTTTCAATTACAAATACAGATTCTCCAGCAATATACGTTAAGAACGCTGATAAGGTATTCGTTACAACTACTGAAGGTTCTTCAAATACTTTAAAGGTTACTGGAACTTATACAGCAGACGGCGATACAAATCTCGATGCTGTTATCTTCTCAAAGGATGATCTTGTACTCAACGGTCTTGGTACTCTTACAGTAGTTTCAAGTAATGGCAACGGCATTACATGTAAGGACGATCTCAAGGTTACTGGTGGTACATACAACATTACAGCATCAGGACATGGTCTTGAAGCTAACGATTCAATCTCAATCGCAGCTGGTAACTTCATGGTAAAGTCTGGTAAAGATGGTATCCACTGTGAAAACGATGACGATTTAACTCTTGGTTCTATCTATATCGAAAACGGAACATTTGACATAACAGCTAGCGGCGATGGTATCCAGTGCATCACTACCCTTACTATCGATGGCGGTACCATCAAAATATCAGCAGTTGAAGGTCTTGAAGGAACCTACGTTATCATAAATGATGGCATGGTAAGCATCAGTGCATCAGATGATGGCATTAACGCTACTTCAAAGAGCACAGCTTACACAGTATGTATCGAAATCAACGGCGGAAACATCAACATCTCAATGGGACAGGGCGATACAGATGCAATCGATTCTAACGGAAACCTTTACATAGGCGGTGGTACAATCAACATCACAGCACAGTCTCCATTCGATTACGACGGAACTGGTGTACTTAACGGTGGTACAATATACGTAAACGGAAGCCAGGTAACAACTCTTACCAACCAGATGATGGGCGGCGGAATGATGGGCGGCTTCGGTGGCCAGGGTGGTTTCGGTGAACGCGGCGACTTTGGTGGACGCGACGGCTTCGGAGATCGCGGCGGCTTCTAATTATTATATTTTTCAAAAATTTTAGCGATTGCTTTAAATAATAAACTCCTTTATAAATGAGAGAACCAGCTACAAGTTTTTAGTAGCTGGCTCTTTTTTCCGCTATTTTAGCATTGTTCTAATATTATTATCTGCCATTTTTAGTTATTTTAGCATTGTTCTAATATTATTCCCATCCGCTATTTCTTCGCCGGTATTTCAAAGTGCTGATAATCCTTTACTGATTTCCAGCTTCCTCCCCAGAAAAATCCATGTTCTGTAAAAAGTTTATATGCTAAATCATCTTCATCTATCTTATGATCAAAGTCCTTACTTCTATCTACGAACTCTCCTGCTGTAAGAGGCTCATAACTATCTCCTATTACACACGGATTATTTAAAGGATTTATGTCTATTGCCAGCCCTAGTCCGTGTCTGGATAATACACCTGTATCTCTGATTTCTCTATAATTAAAGCAAGAGGTGTTATTTGCCTCCATTGACATTTCATCATTTGCATCAAAATCATCCACTAACCTTACGCTACAGAGCTGATACTTTGCTTCATATAATTCCTGAAATACTTCAAGGAGATCATCTCTTATCGCCTTATTGCAGATAATCTCGCCTTCTTGTACTTCATTTTCAAAATCATAGTAAAGAATATGAAGGTAATTCAGCTCTTCAAAGCCTATCTTTGCATTTTTTACATCACTCGGATATGATTTTCCAACTATCCTGTCCTTTATTTCATCTGTTATTTCAGTATAGTAAAAGCTTTCTTCTATTATTTCTTCATTTTCCATATTTTCTGTGCTTTCCGTTACCCGAGTTGTTACTGATTCCATATTTTTTGTGCTTTCCATTACCTGAGTTGTAACTGATTCCATATTTTCTGTGCTTTCCGTTACCCGAGTTGTTACTGATTCCATATTTTTTGTGCTTTCCATTACCTGAGTTGTAACTGATTCCATATTTTCTGTGCTTTCCGTTACCTGAGTTGTTACTGATGGCGTTTCTGTAGTTTCGATAGTTTCGGTAGTATCGATAGTTTCGGTAGTTTCTGTGATTTCCTCCATCTCTATATCCTCTACCTCTACCACTTCCGTTACCGGTGTTGTAACCTCTATCGTATTAGTTATTTCCCGGGCTGCTGTGGTTTCTACCGTGATATCACCTGAAGAATTTTCACTGCAGCCTGCTACCTGAGATATCATAAGGCAAAGAAGGGCTGCATGTATTATCTTCTTTCTCATATTCACTCCTAATTTTTACCATTATCATCAATTCTAATAATTTTAATCTTATTTTTTTACAGTTCTTTACTCATTTCGTATTTGAATAATAAGACAACTATCCCTTAAATAAATGCCATAGTCTTTAATATATAAAGCCATGCCGTCAAGGTAAATGCACTAAATATAGTTGTGAGCATTACCACTGAAGCGCTTAAAGTGCCTTCATGCCCCATATTTTTAGCCATTACAAAAGAGCTTACGGTTGTTGCTGAGCCTAGCATTACAAGTATCGCTATCAGCTTGCTTTCTCTAAAGCCTAAGGAAATGGCTATAGGAAGGAATATTACCTCTAGCAACACAAGCTTTATTACTGCTGCAATTATTGCAAGCTTTCCAGTATTTTTAGCCTTTTTTATGTCAAAGGAAGCTCCCATGGCTATTAGTCCTAGAGGCGTTGCTGTATTTGCTATATTCTCCACCGTTTTACTTAAAATTACCGGCTGAGGAATTTTTAATATTGACCACGCAAAGCCTATTACAATTCCTATGATTATCGGATTAGTAACAATGCCCTTTAACGTCTTTTTATAATCTGTATGTGTCTGTCCTGGCGCATAGACTGATAAAACTATTACTGCCATTATGTTATATAAAGGAACGCTCGCTAAAATCATCAGAGGGGCCATTCCTGAATTTCCATAAATATTTTTTATAAAAGCTATTCCTAGAATTGCTGCGCTGCTTCTATAGGCTGCCTGGATAAATTCGCCCCTTAAATTCTTTTGTTCTTTTTTTATCAATAATAGGGACAGAAGGAATATTGATGTTATTGAAAGCGCTGTAACTAAAAAGCAGAACAGCACAAATTTAAGGTCAAAGGCCTCTTTAAAATCCTGTGTAGAAAGATCCTTAAATAGCAATACAGGAAGTGCCACCTTAAATACAAATTTATTCATTCCCGAAGATACTTCATCTTTTAAAAAGCCTATGCCCTTTAAAAAAGCACCTAGTATCATCAATAAAAATATTGGTATGGTTACATTCAAACTAAAAACTAAATTTTCTAACATTTCTTACTTACTTCTTTCATTTTAATTTGACTATTTAGAGCTATCAAATCACAAAATTATTGATGTTATTTCTATATTTCCTTACTAAATACCTCGCACCAGGCTGGTACAAAACCGCTTCTTACCGCTAGCAGGCGAGATATTGAATGTGACTCGCTGGTTCCGTAATATGGAATCTGTCCATTTTCTATGATCTGATTTTTAAGCATTGTTACAAGGTATACTCCAAGCCCTGCCCCCTGGAAATCCGGCAGTACATCTACTCCAATCTGCCTAAAATCCTCACTGTCTTTGCTTGCTCCTGCAATGGCAACTATTTTCCCATTATATTTAAGGGCAGCAGCTATTACATCTGGCTGAGTCTTAGATCCAGGTAGAGCATGAATGAAGCTATTTCGGTCAAAACCCTCGCTCTTAACAAGCTTATTTATAGCGCTCTCATCCATAAGTATTACCTCAAGGCTATTATCCTCATCAGTAATTCCCTCTAAATCAAACTCAAATTCTGTTGCATCCGGGTCTGGAAGGTAATATATATGCGTATCAAATATTCTATGATTATATTCAAAGAGCTTTTTATCTAAAGCCCTTAAATTCTCAAACTTACAGAACCATTCCATCTTATATTTCTGATACTTTTCCCTGGTCCATTCAAGTATCTGTTTATCTGCCATTATATAGGCATAATCCTTATATATTATTGCCTTAAAGAAGTCAGAAAGCCCCTCTACTCTGCGGGAGCCTTCAACATTTTTTGATTCATTTATGCATACTGCATAGGTCTCTTCACATTCCCTAGAACAGTTGGTATCAAGCCTGAACTGCTCTCTTACTCTTTCATCTAAAACTTCAAAATATTCCATTATTATTCCTTTTCTTGTTGTTTTTATTCTAATATTTTCTCATCCTGATATTTTCTCATCCTGATATTTTCTCACCTTGATATTTTCTCATCCTAATATTTTCTCATCCTAATAATTATTCTCATCCTAATATTTTCTTATCCCACAAAATTATATCACTAACCATCTGTCATCGCAATACAAAACTCTAAGCCATACAAAAAACGGCTAAAACTCTTTCGTTCTAGCCGTTAAATTTTGATTATTATTTTACCATGAATGTCATTACGGCACTCCATACCGCCCAGATGATACCTGCACTCATTGCTGTTGCTAATATGCTTGTTAATAACATAAGCCTTGTAGATAATGAAATATCTGATGCCTCTGGTGTCTTTATGTCGTCTCCGACATATGGTCTTTTATTTACCTGTCCAAAATACTTAACATCGCCAAAAAGCTTAATTCCTATCGCTCCTGCACATACCGATGTAGTCATTCCGGAATTAGAGCTTGCTGAATTGAATCTATCACGCTTGTAAATAGTAACCGCTCTCTTTGAACTGAGCTTCTTTCCTCCAAAGAAGGCTGCGACAATCATCAACCATGCTGCTACTCTACCTGGGAAAAAACCTGCTGCATCATCCATAGTTGCTGCTGCTCTACCAAAATCTCTATATCTTGAATTCTTATATCCGACTTCTTCATCCATGATATTAATAGCCTTATACATGAAACCAAGTATTGGACCTCCAAGTGATAAATATAACATTGGTGCTACAATATGATCATTGGTATTTTCTGCAACGTGCTCTACTGTAGCACGAATTATTCCAACTTCTCCAAGCTTGTCAGTGTCTCTTCTAGAAAAAGTAGCAAGCTGAGCACGAGCTCCTATTAAATCATTGTCATCAAGCGCATCTTCAACTTTTAGACTTTCTGTCATAAGATTCTTTCCTGCTAAACAGAAATATGTAAGAATTGCCTCAACAATCATTCCAGCCTTCATGTTGAAATAATATGGTATAAAATAAATTATAGTTACTACAAGATACACTAAAACAAGAACAATTGCTACCATTGATCTTCCGTTCTTTCTTGCAGTTTTTCTATCTTCATCAAGATTCTCTTTTGGCTGCTTTGGCGCACCAATAAGAGGCGGTGCCTTAACAAATTCTACCGGCTCTTCAAACTTATCATTTTTCTCTGGTCTTTCTCCTAAATATTTCTTCTCTAGAGATCTTACCAGCTTTCTAATTAATTTAGTCGGATTGTATAAGAATTTAGGATCTCCAAGTACAAGATCTAGAACAAATCCGATTAAAAACGCATAAAGGTGATATTTCATCAGGTTTATCCTCTTATTTTTATTGCAGGGCCTCTACGGCCCCACTTATTAATCGGTTACTTTCGCTTATTAGTATAAGCCTTGTTGCTTTAAATCGTTACTTTTGCTTATTAGTATAAGCTCTGATTCAATAAATATCTTATATTACTTTACAACGATATTAAGGATTCTTCCCTTAATATAGATTTCCTTAACAACTGTCTTTCCTGCCATTGCTGCTGCTACATTGTCAAGTGCCTCGCCCTTAGCCTTAACACTTGCCTCATCCTCGTCTGCTGCAACCATAAGCTTGCCCTTTACCTTACCATTTACCTGAACGGCAATCTCGATTTCATCATCCTTTGTAGCTTCTTCATCATACTCTGGCCACTTTTCGTAAGCTATAGTATTATCATGTCCAAGCTGGCTCCAGATTTCCTCACCGATATGTGGGCAGATGCATGAAATCATCTTTACAAAGCCCTCTGCATACTCTCTGTTGCACTTACCAATCTTTGTTGCTGCATTCATGAAGATCATCAACTGGCTGATTGCTGTATTAAATGCAAGTGCCTCGAAGTCATTAGTAACCTTCTTTACTGTCTTATGATAAAGCTTCTTAAGTTCTTTTCCTTCGGCTGAGTTTGGATCAAGCTCACAGATATTGTCTGACTCTGTAAAGAACATCCACACCTTATTAAGGAATCTTCTTGCACCTTCTACTGCCTGGTCATTCCATGGCTTTGATGCCTCGAGTGGTCCCATGAACATCTCGTAAAGTCTAAGAGTATCTGCACCGTACTTTTCAATGATATCGCTTGGATTTACTACGAATTCAGGGAATCTCTTTCCCATCTTAATTCCGTTTGAACCAAGAATCATTCCCTGATGTACAAGCTTCTTGAATGGCTCCTTAACTGGAGAAATTCCCTTGTCATAGAGATAACGGTTCCAGATTCTTGAATAAATAAGATGACCTACTGCATGCTCTGGTCCGCCAATGTAAAGATCTACAGGAAGCCAGTGCTTAAGAAGCTCTGGATCTGCAAGCTGCTTGTCATTCTTAGGATCAATATATCTCATGTAATACCAGCTTGAACCTGCTGAACCTGGCATTGTTGAGGTCTCTCTCTTACCCTTGATTCCATTCCTGTCATACTGCTTCCATTCGGTTGCATTTTCAAGTGGAGCCTGTCCGTTCTTTCCCTTATAGTCATCAAGCTCTGGAAGTACAAGTGGAAGCTCTTCATCATCAAGTACATGGATCTTGCCATCTTCTGTATGAACTACAGGAACTGGCTCTCCCCAGTAACGCTGACGAGCAAATATCCATTCTCTGAAATGATAATTTACAGTTCTCTTTGCTATTTTCTGTGCTACAAGCTTATCTGTGATGGCCTTCTTTGCCTCTTCTACAGTAAGACCTGTAAATTCTTCTGAATTAATGAGCTTGCAGCCCTTTCCAAGATATGAACCCTTTTCGAAGGCCTGTGCTGAAATATCGCATGGAGCACTTTCATTTCCTTCAATTACCTGGATAATTGGAAGATTATGAACTTTTGCATATTCATAGTCTCTCTGATCATGTGCTGGAACTGCCATTACTGCGCCTGTTCCGTAATTTCCAAGTACGAAATCTCCAAGGAAAATAGGAACTTCCTTACCGTTTATAGGATTGATTGCAACTACACCCTTTACCATGCAGCCGCTCTTTCCCTTATTGAGGTCTGTTCTGTCCATATCGCTCTTCTTAGCTGTTTCATCGATATAAGCCTGAACCTCTTCCTTATTTGTAACTCTTGGCATGAGTTCCTTGATAAGATCTCCGTCTGGAGCTAATACGAAGAAGGTAATTCCATATACGGTCTCAATACAGGTTGTAAAGATAGAGAACTTTCCTCCATCCTTTATATTAACATCAAGCTCGACACCTTCACTCTTACCGATCCACTGTCTCTGCATTTCCTTAGTTGATTCCGGCCAATCAATCTGATTTAAGCCTTCAAGAAGCTTTTCTGCAAATGCTGGCTGATCGATAACCCACTGCTTCATATACTTACGTACTACAGGATAGCCGCCACGCTCTGACTTTCCATCGATTACTTCATCGTTTGAAAGTACAGTTCCGAGCTCTTCACACCAGTTAACCGGCATATCTATATATTTTGCATAGCCATCAAGATAAAGCTGCTTGAAGATCCACTGAGTCCACTTATAAAAAGATGGATTTGATGTCTCTATCTGCTTTGTCCAATCATAATCAAAACCTAACTGCTTGAGCTGTTTTGTAAATGTCTCTATATTCTTTTCTGTAAAACCATTTGGGTTATGTCCTGTTGTTACAGCAAACTGCTCTGCTGGAAGTCCAAATGAATCATATCCCATTGGGTGAAGTACATTATAGCCCTGCATTCTCTTCATACGTGATGTAATGTCTGTTGCTGTATATCCTTCTGGATGACCTGCATGTAGACCTACACCTGATGGATATGGGAACATATCGAGTGCATAGAACTTTGGCTTGCTGAAATCCCATACATCAGTCTTAAATGTCTGATGCTCCTCCCAATAATCCTGCCACTTTTTTTCAATTGCTTTTGGATTGTAACTTGATGCCATGACTTAAAAAACTGCCATATAATTCTTATGAACTTTATACGGCAAACTCCTTTCGTAAAATCTACTAATTTACAATTATACCACTATTTTTGGGCTTTGTCTAGTATTAGATTTTTCATAATATGGGCTACGCTTTAGAAAAATCAAGGTATCCGCTTTATTTCATGAGTTAAGCCTATGGAAATCATTTTGAGCATACTAAAAAGCCATGTGAGTTTATACTCACATGGCTTATTTTTAATTTTCGGTAGATTAATTATTTTGCATAGTCGGTCGCTCTCGACTCTCTGATAACGCTTACCTTTACCTGACCTGGGTACGCAACCGTATCCTCGATCTTCTTTGCGATATCATGAGCCATAATAACCATATCATCATCTGAAACCTGATCAGGTGTGACCATAACTCTTACTTCACGGCCCGCCTGGATTGCAAATGAATTCTCAACTCCCTTAAAGCTGTTGGCAATATCTTCGATCTGTGTTATTCTGTTTGTGTATGTTACAAGTGTTTCTCTTCTTGCACCTGGACGAGCTGCTGAAATAGTATCAGCTGCCTGCACAAGCCATGAAATTGAGTATCTTGCTTCTTCGTCACCATGATGTGATGCTACGGCATTGATGACAATCGGTGATTCCTTATACTTCTTACAAAGCTCTACACCGATCTGTACATGAGTACCTTCCATCTCATGGTCGACACTCTTACCGATATCATGAAGAAGTCCTGCACGCTTTGCAATTCTAACGTCGCATCCAACCTCTGATGCTAATAATCCGCAGAGAATTGCTACTTCTACTGAATGCTTAAGCGCGTTCTGACCATAACTGGTACGGAACTTCATCTTTCCAAGAAGACGGATAAGTTCTGGATTTAATCCATGAACACCTGCCTCAAGTGCTGCTTCCTCACCAGCTTCGCGAATTTCAGTCTCAACCTCTTTCTGTGCCTTTGCGACCATTTCTTCAATCTTTGCTGGATGAATACGGCCATCTGCAATAAGCTTTTCAAGTGTAATTCTTGCTACTTCACGTCTGATTGGATCAAGGGCTGAAAGAACAACTGCCTCTGGAGTGTCATCAATAATAAGATCAACACCTGTAAGTGTTTCGAGTGATCTGATATTACGACCCTCACGGCCAATGATTCTTCCCTTCATTTCATCATTCGGAAGCTGAACTACTGAGATTGTTGATTCTGCAACTGAATCAGCTGCACAGCGCTGAATTGCTGTAACAAGTAAATCCTGCGCTCTCTTATCGGCTTCTTCCTTCGCTGCTGCCTCAGCTTCTTTGATCATTACGGCAGTGTCATGCTTAACTTCATTTTCTACAGATTTTAACAGAATCTCTTTTGCCTGCTCTAAGGTAAGTCCGGAAATACGCTCGAGTTCTTCAAGCTCTTTTTGCTTTGTTTCTTCAGCTTCTGCAATTTTATTTGCAAGAATCTGCTCATCCTCTCCAAGCTTAGTTTCCTTCTTTTCGAGAGCTTCCATTTTCTTGTCCAGAGTTTCTTCCTTCTGCAGAACTCTCTTCTCATAGCGCTGTACTTCTGCCCTGTGATCTTTGATTTCCTTTTCTGCTTCATTCTTATGCCTGATATTCTCTTCCTTTGCTTCAAGAAGAGCTTCTCTCTTTGCTTCTTCAGCAGCCTTCTGTCCTTCTTCAACAATCTTCTTTGCGCGTTCCTCAGCAGTTCCAACAGTCGACTTTTCAAGTTCGATCTGCTTTTCTACTGCGCTCTTTGAAGCGTTTTTAGAAGCAACTAAGGCTGATACTACAGCAGAAATCACAACGGCGGCCAAGAGAATAACAATCCATGCAACAGTCGGTAAACCATCTGTTCCTTTAGCAGGCGCACTAGCATTCATGCCAGCCTGAGCACCGTAAAGAATCACCGAACCCTGTAAAATGGCTTCTAGTCTCAAAAAAAGACCTCCTTAAAACTTATTAAATTTTCATTGTACGCTCTAAAATATATTCCAACGAATATCCATTGCATTATTTTTACATTTATCAACAGATACCCCCATAAAACTTTACATTTTAGTTACGCTTTTACAACATTTAAATTTTACACGAATATGCTAAAAAAGTCAAGATATTTAATGGAAAAATTGCCTTTTTTCACAATAATTCCGCATATCTTGACTTTATTATAATTATTACAATTATTATTGTTATACTAGTTTAATGCAGATAGACTATCAATCCGCTTCCAACTGCGCCTATTACTAACGCAATCAGCATTAATTTAATTGCGGTCTTTATTACAAGCGTGATTGCAACATATACTCCTACTATGAGCAAGGCCACAAATAAGATAGTTAAAATTGTACTATTGCTTCCTACCTTATCCGCTGCTCCGGTTTTATCAAGAACTGCATCTGTAACATTTTCGGCTACCTGAGTCGCCTTATTTGATGGGACCCGGTCTCCCCAGTTCTTCACGCCTATACCTGTCACCAAAAGCAGATCTAATACAAGAATCGCTGCTAATATAGGCGATGGTACTAACATCAGCAATTTTTTCATAGCTCCTCCTAACAATACACAAGCAATTTTGCATATAAATTGCATCATTACATAAATTACACGGTTTACATTAATTTACATTACAAAATTACGCAATCGCACGGTTTACAATAATTTACATTACGGAAATCCATAATTACATTTTCTTTTTTATAAATGACCCACGGGCGAAAACCCATTACCTTTAGGCGGTGGATAGTTCACTTTGTAAATACAAATTTCTTTAATTCAAATAATGGTCTTCCCTTAAAGTACATGCTAGTCCAGTCATAATTTTTTTCGGCGGGGAAACCCATAGGCTTGCCTGTGGGAGGAACCGCTTTTAACCTACCTTTTTTTGTTCTATAAGATAATTGCTACACATATTTAACAACTTTAAGTTTTTATAACCTACAGATGCGTTAATATGTGTCCCGTCTAAAAGCCGTAAATCCATACGACCTGTTGAACGTCTGCCAAATATAAAACACTTCTGACCTTTCCATAAAACCTTATCGTACAGTCTGAAACCTTTTACATCATATGGTGCCTGATTTCTTTTCTTGATACCGCCTTTCAGGATTTTAGCCTTATGTATCTGCCTGTTGTGACAGCGGACTTTCTTATAATAGAAAACCTCTCCGCTACTAACAGCT